>OFTX01000723.1_pt1 | contig 15129 bp, 12 predicted proteins | sample 1775051 | NCBI WGS metagenome assembly OFTX01 (sample SAMN08195772, study PRJEB24354) | sludge metagenome | isolation source: sludge from phenol fed wastewater aerobic bioreactor A | place: India: Nagpur | collected 2016-09-15
CCCGCATGGCCCAGGCCATCCTCAACGGCGCGGGCGCCTGGGCCTGGGACGAGGCGCAGCTGGAGCTGGCCGTGAACGAGGCTCCGCTCACCCACCAGGGTCAGGGCCTGCGTCTGGATCGCCTGGTCTGCCTGCGCGAGCGGCGCGGCGGCGCGCGCTGGTGGGTGCTGGACTACAAGAGCGCCGCGCAGCCCGAGCGCCAGGGCGATCTCGTCGCCCAGCTCCAGCGCTACCGCGAGGCCGTGCGGGCGCAGGTGCCCGGCGAAGCGGTGGGCGCCGCGTTCCTGAGCGGGGACGGGCGCTTGGTGGAACTGGGGCTGGAGGAGGGCTGATTCGCCCTAGGGCGCCCAGGGCACGGGCGGCGCTTCGATGCGCGGGCCGTCGAAGCCGCGCACTTCGCCGAAGCGTTCGCTGTGCGCCTGCCAGTCGCGCTGTGCCTGCGTGATGTAGGGCTTGCCGTGGCCGACGAAGTTCCACCAGATGGTGATGTCCTCGCCGAATGGGGCGCCGCCGATGAGCAGCGCGGCGGCGATGGCCGTGGCGCCGAGAGAGTGCTTCATGATGTTGTCCAAAGTCGTGAGTGAGCACGGACGATGGTAGAAGCGGGGGGCGCTTGCGTACTTGATGCGCGTCAAGCGCGGGGAAACACGAGCGCGTCATGCGACAAACTGTCGCGCGCTCGCGTGGCATTCCGATGTAATCAGTCTCGCGACAGCAACACGACGGTGAGCGAGCGCACGCCTTGCGCGCCCTGAATGAGCACCCCTTCGATATCGGCGGTGGCCGAGGGCCCCGTCACCAGCACCGCATACCGCGCCGATGCGAAATCGGGCAGCCGGTAGATGTCCTGCAGGCCGTCGACAATGTCGCGCGGATCGAGCAGCACGACGAGGTGTTGCACGAGATAGCCGAGCGCATTCACGCCGTACTCCTGCTCGGAGAGCCAGACCGAGCCGGTTTCGGCCACACCGAAGCGGGCGCGCACCACACCGACGTCAACGTCGTGCAACGACGCCGGCGCGCGCCCAGCGTCGAGCGGCACGGCGCTTCGGGCCTGTGGCGTCGCGGTGACCGGCGCGACGCCGGGAAAGCGTTCGGCAAGCCACCGGGTCAATGCCGGCGCGTCGTCCAGTGTCACAAGCTTGCCGCCCATGGCGACGAGTTGCTGGCCGAAGCGTTTGTGTCGGTCTCCGGCGGGCGTCTCGAAGACAGGGAGGGCTGGCAGAGGGAAGGGCTCGCGGGTGCCGTCGGCCGGGTGGTCGTCGTCGCGCAGTGCCACGCGTTGCGCCGCGCGCACGCGAACGAGGAAGGCTTCGCGGGACATGTTCACAGGGTCTCCCGGGTGGACGATTGATCGAGGTCGCTCGCCGACGCGTCCGGTGTCGGGTCGAGCGTGCGTCGGTTGGCGTCGTACCAGTCACGAAACGTCTGCGACGGCGCATCGGGAAGGTCGCGGCCCTTGCCCCACGTATTGAGCGGGTTATAGAGCAGCAGGTTGGGCAACCGGTGCAACGCGGCGTTCATCGATTTCACCGACGCCCGGTACAGCACCGGGTTGGCGAGCAGCTTGCCAGCGACCTTGATCAGGCCGCGCTTGACGGGCGGCAACTCGCCTTCCTCGGCCACGATCTGGCGCCACTTGTATAACTGCTCGTGAATGTTGATGCGCACCGGGCAGACGTTCGAGCAACTCCCGTTCATCGTGGATGCGAACGGCAGCGCGCTGTAGCGTTTGAGATCGTATGCGGGGTTGAGGATGGCGCCGATCGGCCCGGCGTAGGTACTGCCGTACGACAGCCCGCTACTGCGTCGGTAGACGGGGCACGTGTTCATGCAGGCGCCACAGCGGATGCACTTGAGCGAGTACCAGAAGTCGTCCATCGCCAGGCGCGCGGTGCGGCCGTTGTCGACGATGACGAAGTGCATTTCGGTGCCGGGACGAGGCGCGCGGAAATGCGAGGTGTACTGCGTGATAGGCGAGCCCAGCGCGCTGCGCGAGAGCAGGCGCACGAACACGCCGAGATCGGCCATGCGCGGGATCAGCTTTTCGATGCCGAGCGACACGATGTGCACTGGCGGCACGTTCGCCGACAGATCGGCGTTGCCTTCATTGGTGCAGACCACGACGGTGCCGGTCTCGGCAACGGCGAAGTTGCAGCCGGTCATCCCGGCGCCCGCCTCGAGAAAGGCGGGGCGTGTCGTGCGGCGCTGGCTTTCCGCCAGGTAGTGCACATCGTCGTTGTTCGGGTCGGTGCCGAGGGTGCGGCCGAACAACTGCGCCACGTCGCCGCGCAGCTTGTGCACGGCTGGCACGACCACGTGCGACGGCGGCTGCCTGTCGAGTTGCTGGATGCGCTCACCGAGATCGGTTTCCATCACCTGGGTGCCGCGCGGTTCCAGGTATTCGCGAAGCTCGCACTCGTCGGTCAGCATGGACTTGCTCTTGACGAGTGTTCTGACGTCGTGCGCCGCCAGAATGCCGTGCACGATGGCGTTGTGCGCGGCGGCATCGAGCGCCCAATGCACTTTCACGCCGTTGGCTTCGGCCCGCGCGGCGAACTGTTCGAGATAATCCCCCAGCCGGGAGAGTGTGTGTTCCTTGATTTGCGAGGCGAGTGTGCGCAGCGTCTCCCATTCATCGATGGATGCCGCTTGCGCGTCGCGCTTCATGCGCAGGTCCCAGAGTCGCTTGTCGTGGAACGCCACATGTTCCGTCTTGGCGAGAAACGCCTCCGCGTTTTTCGCGTGATCGACGCGTGTCGTGCGGCTCATGCCGGGACCTCCTCGCGCGCGCCGCCGTCCACCCCATTGAGGATCTGCGCGATATGCAGGAAGCGCATGGGGGTTCGGGTGCGGGCCGCGCAGCCCTTCTGATGCATCAGGCACGACATGTCGGCCGAGACGATGAACTGCGCGCCCGCGTCGAAATGATCGCGAACCTTGTCCTGCCCCATCTTGACGGAGACGGCCTGCTCCGACACGGAGAACGTGCCGCCGAAGCCGCAGCACTCGTCCGGGCGGCGCGGGGCGGCGAAGCGGATGCCCGGCACGCCTTCGAGCAGCGTGCGCGCCTTCGACCACGGCTCGCCGGGAATCTCGCTCGCCGACGCCGCATGCAGGTGACGGATGGCGCTGCAGCTGTTGTGCAGCCCCACCGTGTGAGGGAAGTTGGCCCACGGGAAGTCGCGGACTTGCAGAATGTCGTGCAGGAATTCCGTGAGTTCGTACGTGTTGGCGCGAACCGTCGCAACGCGCTCCGACTCGCCGGCCGCGCTCAGGTGCTTGCGCACGTGATGCACGCAGCTCGAAGAGGGCGACACGATGCAGTCGTAGCCGGCGAAGTTCTCGACGAAGAGCGCTTCGGTCCCGGCTGCGTCGGCTTCGCAGCCATTGTTGGCGAGCGGTTGCCCGCAGCAGGTCTGACGGCGCGGGTAATCCACTGTCACACCGAGTTTCTCGAGCAGTTCCAGGGTGGCGATGCCCACTTCGGGGAACAGCGCATCGATGAAACAGGGAACGAACAGGGCCACTTTCATGGGGGTCTCCTACGGGGGACGACACGTCCGCCGCCGTGTGGCCGGCGACGGACGCTGCTACGGGAAACGGCTTCAGTGCACCAGCATCCCCGTGAGCCAGTAAGCCTGCACGAGCGTGATCAGGCCGGCGAGCACCACGAACATGAGGCTGTGCCAGACCGTGAAGCGGAACAGATCGGCTTCCTTGCCGATCAGCCCGGTTGCCGCGCACGCCACGGCGATCGACTGCGGGGAAATCATCTTGCCGGTCACACCGCCAGTGGTGTTGGCGGCGACGAGCAACGTGTTGGACACGCCGATCTGCTGCGCGGTGGTGCTTTGCAGGCCGGAGAAGAGCGCGTTGGACGAGGTGTCCGATCCCGTCAGGAACACCCCCAGCCAGCCGAGCAGCGGGGAGAAGAACGGAAACGCCGCGCCGGTATGGGCGAGCAGCAACGCCAGCGTCGTCGACATGCCCGAGTAGTTCATGACGAACGCGAACGCGAGTACCAGACCGATGGCCAGCACGGGCTTTTTCAGCTCGGCGACGGTTTCGAAGAAGCTTTTCACGCCATCGGCGGGCTTCATGCGGAGCAGGGCCATGGACAGCAGCGCCGCGATGAAGATGGCGGTGCCGGTGGCCGAGAGCGCGTCCCACTTGAAGATGGCGTCCATCGGCGTGGGGTTGGCGACGATCGGCGCCGCCTTGGCAACCAGGCGATCGAGACCGGGCACGTGCAGGGCCGGTACCGTCCAGGCGAGCACGGCACCCTTGGCGAAGAGTGCCTTGAACGCAGGCAGGCTCCAGATCGTGACCATGCCGGTGAGAATCAGGAACGGCGACCATGCGCGCAGAATCTGGGCGCCGGTGTAAGGCGAGGCTTGACGGCTTCGCGGCGCGCCGCCGCCGAAGCCACCCAGCGCGGCGGCGCCGCCCGAGGTCGTGACGGTCGCGCCGCCGCGCGCGGCCGACGTCTTCGGTTGCCAGACCTTCAGGAAGCTGGCCAGACACACGAGCGAGAACAGCGACGAGATGATGTCCGGCAGTTCCGGTCCGATGTGATTCGACGAGAAGTACTGCGCCACGGCGAAGCTGCCGCCGGCCACGAGCGCGGCGGGCCACGTCTCCTTCACGCCACGCTTGCCGTCCATGATGAAGACCAGCCAGAACGGCACGAAGGCCGAGAGCAGGGGCAACTGACGCCCGGCCATGGCGCCGATGTGGAACGGGTCGATGCCGCTCACCTGGCCGGCCACGATGATCGGAATGCCCATCGCACCGAACGCCACCGGCGCGGTATTGGCGATCAGGCAAAGACCGGCCGCGTACAGCGGCTGGAAACCCAGCCCGACAAGCAGCGCGGCGGTGATCGCCACCGGGGCGCCGAACCCGGCCGCGCCTTCGAGGAATGCGCCGAACGAAAAGCCGATCAGCAGCATTTGCAGTCGCTGGTCGTCGGTCAGCGAGACCACCGAGCTACGAATGATGTCGAATTGCCCGGTCTTGACCACGACCCGGTAAAGAAACACCGCCGTCACGATGATCCATGCGATAGGCCACAGGCCATATGCGAAGCCGTACACGGCCGACATCGCGGCCATGCGCGCCGGCATGCCGAAATACGCCACGGCGATGAGCAGCGCGAGCGCAACGGTCACAGCACCCGCGACATGCGCCTTCATGCGCAGCCCTGCCAGCCCAACGAAGAAAACGATAATCGGTAACGCGGCCATGAGTGCCGCAATCCATAGCGTGCCACCCGGCACGTAGTTCTGAACCCACACTTCCACTTACGTCTCCTCGATTTGGTGATCGATGCTTTGATGCCCGTTCGGGCTGTATGCCGTGCGCGCGTGCACGCGCTGATGGCGGCAGGGGCACGACGGTCGGCTCGGACGTGATGTCCGGCTGCCGCGATGATCGACACCCGGGAAACGTTCGGGCAAACTGGTCGTACCAGTTGTCGCGGGTGACGACCGATGGAGCAAAATCACGGCATGCCCGGAACATGCGCCGACGGCGTATGCGGGGGAGGCGACATGCGTTCGCCTCGCGGTCCGATCCGCGCATGGCCGATATCCACCGCATTGGCAACGTCGCAGGAGACGTCATCGTGAGCGGTCCCAATCTGACCGAGCGCATCACGCGCGAGCTCGAAACCCGATTGATCGAAGGTGTCTGGTCGCCGGGCGAGCGCATTCCCAGCGAACGCGCACTCGCGACATCGCTTGGCGTGGCCCGCTCGACGGTGCGCGCGGCGCTTCAGCGACTGATTGCGCGCGGGTTGCTCAAGACACGCGCCGCGTCGGGCGTCTATGTCTCGGATCGGTTGCAGACGGGGTTGATTTCGCCGTGGCGGCAACTCGTAGGCGATCACCCGGAACTGCGCCCCGACATGCTGGAATTCCGGCTGATGCTCGAAGGCACCACGGCCTACCTGGCAGCGGTGCGGGCCACCGACGAGGACCTCGCACGCATCGGCGAACTGGTCGACGGACTGGTCGCTGCGCACGCACACGGCGACACCGTGCTCGAATCGCGCCTGGACGGCGACTTCCATACGGCGCTTGCGAACGCGTCGCACAATGCGATGCTGCGTCACTTGCAGGGCAGTGTGGTCAAGATGCTCTACGAGCACATCTCGCTCAATAACGCCGGACTGACCGAGTTGCGCGAACAGGCCTCGGAGACGATTCTCGCGCAGCACCTCGCGCTCTGGGAGGCGATTCGCACGCGTCAGCCGGACGAAGCGCGGCGCATCATGCGCGAGCACATCGGCTTCGTGTGGCGCAAGCTGGAGCCCGAATCCCCGGTGCCGATCGTGCCCTGACGCCACTCGCGGTTAACCTCGTACGCCTGTACGCCGCCCGCGCAGCACCCGCCGCCCCCGCTGGTTTTGGTAGGATGCGGACTTTGCCACGCGGTCCCCCATCGTGAAGCGCCTGATTTCGTCGTTGTTCTTGCTGTTCCAGCATGTCGTCGCCCTGGCGGGGCGGTTTGGCCGGCGCCTCTGGCAACGCCTGCAACCGTATGCCGCGCGTGCATGGCATCACGTGCGCCACCCCACGCGTCGCGGTGTGCTGATCGCCATTGCGGTGCCGCCGGGCCTGCTCATCGCCTACACGTTGATCCTGATTCCGTTCACGCCGGGCATTCGCGACATTCGTCGCGCGATGATCGACCGGCCCGCGCAGGTCTTGTCGGCCGACGGCAAGCTGCTCGCCGAGTTTCGCCCGTCGAATCGCGAGTGGGTGGCGCTCAAGGACGTGTCGCCGAATGTGGTCAAGGCGCTCATCGCCACCGAAGATCACCGCTTCTACGAACACCATGGCATCGATCTGAAGCGTACGGCCGGGGCGGCGCTGCGCACGTTCTCCGGCGATCGGCAGGGCGGCTCGACGCTCACCCAGCAGCTCGCCCGCAACCTTTATCCCGACGAAATCGGCCGTGCGCCCACGCTCACGCGCAAGCTCAAGGAGGCGATCACCGCGCTCAAGATCGAGGCCGTGTACACGAAGCCCGAGATTCTCGAGACCTATCTGAACACCGTGCCGTTCCTGTACAACGCCTACGGCATCGAGATGGCCGCGCGCACGTACTTCGACAAGTCGGCCGACCAACTGGACGTGGTCGAGGCCGCCACGCTCGTGGGCATGCTCAAGGGCAACAGCTACTACAATCCGGTGATCAATCCGGAGCGCGCGCTGCAACGGCGCAACACGGTGCTTGCGCAGATGGTGAAATTCGGCGATCTCGATGCGTCGAAGCTCGCCGCGCTGCAAAAGCGCCCGCTGCGCATCGACTTCGAGCGCCAGACCGAAGCGCCGGGCCCCGCGCCGCACTTCGCGCAGCAGTTGCGCAAGTGGCTGATCGGCTGGGCGGATCGCAACGACTACAACATCTACTCCGACGGCCTCGTGGTGCACACCACCATCGACTCGCGTCTGCAGGCCATGGCCACGCAGGCGCTCACGCGTCAGGCGAACCAGTTGCAGGGCATCGCGGACGCGAACTGGTCGGCGCGCGGCGGCTGGCGCGACAGCACGGCGCTCGTGCAGTCGTTCGTGCGTGAGTCGGCGGAGTACCGCAATGCGGTGGCGGCTGGCGAAGCACCGGAGGCGACAATGAAGCGGCTGCTGGCCGACAGGTCCTTCATGCAGAATTTGCGCACCACGAAAACGCGTGTGCAGGCGGGCTTTCTCGCCATCGATCCGCGCACCGGCGAAATTCGCGCCTGGGTCGGTAGTCGCGATTTCACGATCGATCCCTTCGATCATGTGCAGCAGGCCCGGCGCCAGCCCGGTTCGACGTTCAAGCCGTTCGTCTACGGCGCGGCCTTCGTCAAGGGACACAAGCCGGAGGACACCATCGTCGACCAGGTCGTCGACATTCCCCTGGCGGGCGGCGAGATCTGGCGCCCCAGCGACGATTCCGCGCCGACCAACAAGCCCATGACGCTGCGCGATGCGCTCGCGCAATCGCGCAACACCGTGACGGCGCAACTCATGCAGGACGTCGGACCTTCGCGCGTGGTCGGATTGGCGCGAGCGATGGGGGTGCGCGAGAGCAAGCTCGATCCGGTGCCGTCGCTGGCATTGGGCACGAGCCCTGTCTCGCTCAAGGAGATGGTGGCCGCCTACGGCACGATTGCCGACGGCGGCGAGTATCGCGAGCCGACCATGGTCACCGAGATTACGAACGGCGACGGCGATGTGCTCGCCACGTTTTCGCCGGCTCGCCCCGAGCGCGCGCTCTCGCGGACCGACGACTACACGTTGCTCGACACGATGCGCGGTGTCGTCAACCGGGGCACCGGGAGTGCGATCCGTACGCGCTTCGGCATTCGCGCCGACGTGGCGGGCAAGACGGGCACGACGCAAGACAATGCCGACGGGTGGTTCATCCTGATGCAGCCGCAACTCGTGGCGGGCGCCTGGGTCGGCTTCAACGACAGTCGCATCACACTGCGCAGCGACTATTGGGGGCAGGGCGCGCACAGCGCGTTGCCGATCGTCGGCGATGTGTTCTCGCGGGCGCTGCGCGCCAGGGTGATCGATCCGAACGCAAAATTCGAGGCGCCCGACAACCATCATTGGTACAGCGATTGGTGGACGAGGGCGTCGGAATGGGTGACGTCGCTTTTCGCGAAGTCCCCTGAACCGGAGTCCAGGCGCAAGGCGCCCGTGAAGCGGCCCGCCGCATCCGCGCCGTCCACCGCGTCGGTGCCCCGGCCGGAGGCGGCGAGCGACGGCGGACCGTTGCCGGTGCCCGTGGCGTCCGCGGTGCTGGCGCAGCCGGAATATGCGTCGCCTGCGAGCGTACCGCCGGCCTCGGGGGTGTCAACTGGCGTCCCATCTTCCACGCCCTCGCAGACGACACCCGGCGCGCCGCACGGCAACACGATTCCCGGCGTGCCCGGTGAGTGGAACGGGCCGGGCGGGGCGGGGCCCGCGCCGAACGGCAGTCCGACGTCGTCGGGCCGCGCGGGCGCGGCAAGCCCGGGAAGTGCCGGCACACCGATCTTCTCATTGCCCGGCGCTTCCGGTTCGACGCCATCCTCGTCGCCCACTTCCGCGTCGGGGCAATGATCGCGCCGCGGGCGCGCATTCTCGATGCGATCGGCCGCCCGGCGCGACCATGACAGATATGCGGCTTTCTCATGACTGACCCACGATGGCTTGCGCTATATTTGAATGTATATAGCGAACGCGCATGCCATGACGACCGTGGCATTCGGAACCGGGGAGGCGCAGGGCATGTTCATCCGTCAGTTGAACTATCTGGTAGCGCTTGCACAGGCGCGGCATTTCCGCCGGGCGGCTGAGCTGTGCAATGTCTCGCAGCCGACGCTCTCGGGCGCGATTCGCAGCATCGAGGAGGAATTCGGCTTGTCGATCGTGCGACGCGGACGCCGCTTCGAAGGCTTCACGCCCGAGGGCGAGCGTGTGCTGGCCTGGGCGCGGCAGGTGCTCGCCGATTGCGAGGGGTTGCGGCAGGAGGCGAGCGCGGGGCGACGCGAGGTCAACGGTTGCCTGCGCATTGGCGCGATTCCGACCGCGTTGCCGCTCGTGCCATTGCTCACCGACGCCTGTCTGACGGCGTTTCCCGGCATGCGTCACGAGGTCTTCACGCTCTCCGCCACACAGGCGCTGCGTCAATTGTCCGAACTCGATCTGGACGTTGGACTCAGCTATCTCGACGATCCGCGTCTGCGCGCGTTCGAAACCGTCTCCCTGTTTCGTGAACGCTACGTGCTCATCGTTCGCGACGCGTCGGTGCTCGGGGGGCGCGCGTCGCTGTCATGGCATGAGGCGGCCCGACTGCCCCTGTGCCTGCTCACGGGAAACATGCAGTGTCGCCAGGGGATCGATGCGGCGTTTTCCCGTGCCGGAACGTCGGCGTCGCCGCGCGTGGAGACGGACTCGCTCATGGCGCTGTATGCCCACGTGCGATGCGCGGGCCTGTGCAGCATCGTGCCGCACAGCGTGCTGTGCCTGGCAGAGATGCGCGACGAATTGCACGCCGTGCCGTTGCAGCCCGCGCTGCATCGCGAAATCGGCTTGATCCTTCGGGAGCGCCAGCCGCGCCCGCCCTTGCTCGATGCGGCCATTGCCGCCTTTCGCAGCGTGGATCTTCAGACGCGGCTCGATGCGCTGCTGACGCCGTAACGCGGCGGCGCCGTGTCGGCATATCTCGGCGCGCGCCTCGGCCTGGTGTCGCGTCGAACCAGGATGACGAATTCGCCACACGGGAGCCTGTCGCGCTGCCGAGCGCGCCCGACGTGATAGATCCCGCCGATCATCCGATCGACCGGAACGATTTTCCCTTCCCGCCCGCCGCAACGATCATTGGCCTCAATGCCGGGTCGCCACGAGGCGTCGCCGATGCAGATATCTTGCAGTCAACCCTTCAGGAGCGAGACATCATGGCCAAGATTGTGTGTGTGCTGTACGACGACCCCGTTGCCGGATACCCGAAAACCTATGCCCGTGACGACCTGCCGAAAATCGAGTGCTATCCCGACGGGCAGACACTGCCCACGCCCAGGGGCATCGACTTCGCGCCGGGCGCGCTGCTCGGCAGCGTGTCCGGGGAGCTGGGCTTGCGCAACTATCTGGAATCGAATGGCCATCAGCTCGTGGTGACGTCGAGCAAGGACGGCGAGAACAGCGTGCTCGATCGCGAACTGGTCGACGCCGAGATCGTCATTTCGCAACCGTTCTGGCCCGCCTATATGACGGCCGAACGTATCGCGCGTGCGAAGCGGCTCAAGATGATCGTGACCGCCGGTATTGGATCGGATCACACCGATCTGCAAGCCGCCATGGAGCACGGCATCACCGTTGCGGAAGTGACCTACTGCAACAGTAACAGCGTGGCCGAGCACGTCATGATGACCACGCTCGCGCTGGTGCGGAACTATCTCCCGTCATATCAGTGGGTGCTCAAGGGCGGTTGGAACATTGCCGACTGCGTGTCGCGTTCGTATGACCTCGAAGGCATGCACGTGGGAACGGTCGCGGCCGGGCGTATCGGCTTGCGCGTGTTGCGGCTGATGAAGCCGTTCGGCACGCATCTGCATTATCTCGATCGTCATCGGCTGCCGGCGTCTGTCGAGCAGGAACTGAATCTCACGTACCACACCAGTCTCGAGAGCCTGGCGAAGGCGTGCGACGTGGTCACGCTGAACTGCCCGCTGCATCCGGAGACGGAGCACATGATCAATGCGCAGAGCCTGAAGCACTTCAGGCGTGGTGCCTATCTGATCAATACCGCTCGCGGCAAATTGTGCGATCGCGACGCGGTGGCCGCCGCGCTGGAGAGCGGCCAGCTCGCGGGCTACGGTGGCGACGTGTGGTTTCCGCAGCCGGCACCGGCCGATCATCCGTGGCGCCACATGCCGCACCACGGCATGACACCGCACATCTCGGGCACGAGCCTCTCGGCGCAGACGCGCTATGCGGCGGGCACGCGCGAAATTCTGGAGTGCTATTTCGAGAATCGTCCGATCCGCGACGAGTACCTGATCGTGCAGCGGGGCCGACTCGCGGGCGTGGGGGCGCATTCGTACAGCGCGGGCAATGCAACGAGCGGCTCCGAAGAGGCGGCGCGCTTCAGTAAGTCGGCATAAGGCTTCGGAACTTCCGCCTCGCGTGACTTCGTGCTCAACGGCCGGGCATCTCATCGATGCACCGGCCATTTTTTCCTCAGGCGGGACGCTTGGGAATGTCGAGGCCGCGAATCACGGCAGGGCGCGCGACGAAGGCATTGAGCGCGCGTTGCACGTTGCGGAACTGCTCGAAGCCCACGAGCTCGCCCGCTTCGTAGAAGCCGACGAGGTTGCGAATCCACGGGAAGGTGGCGATGTCGGCAATGGTGTACTCGTCGCCCATGATCCACTCGCGCGTTGCCAGATGCTTGTCGAGCACCGCAAGCAGGCGTTTGGACTCATTGACGTAACGATCGCGAGGACGCTTGTCCTCGTACTCCTTGCCGGCGAACTTATGGAAGAATCCGAGCTGACCGAACATCGGTCCCACGCCGCCCATCTGGAACATCACCCATTGCAGCGTTTCATAGCGCGCCGCCGGGTCGGCGGGCAGCAGTTTCCCGGTCTTCTCCGCCAGGTACCAGAGGATGGCGCCCGATTCGAACAGCGGCAGCGGCTTGCCGCCGGGGCCGCTGGGGTCGAGGATCGCCGGGATCTTGTTGTTCGGATTGAGCGACAGGAATTCCGGCGAGAGCTGATCGTCGGTCTGGAAGCTGACCAGGTGCACTTCATAAGGCAGCCCGATTTCCTCCAGCATGATCGATACCTTCACGCCGTTGGGGGTGGGCAGCGAGTACAGCTGCAAACGTTCGGGATGTGTGGCCGGCCACTTGTGCGTGATCGGAAACGAGGACAAATCGTGGGACTGATCGGACATGGGGATCGATGCAATCGGAATGAGCGGCCAAACGCACCGCGGGACAGCCAATATAACGCCAAGTGCACTGGCGCGCTGACGCACGCACCGTCGCCAGTCATGCATGCACCGCGATCGTGCGTCGAGGTGCCGCTGCGGCTTTCATGTCAGCCTTGCGGCGTGTCGTGTGAATCCGGCTCATGCGCGCATCAAGGTAACTCCACTTGAACGCGCGTTCATCGCGGCATTAAATAGAGTTCCTTCGCGTGGCGCGCGTCATTGCCGCCGCACGAAGTGCTGTCGCTGCGGCGGGCGCCCTGCGCAGCGCCGCGTTCCTGTCGAGACGCGGCTTCCCCCCGCCATGACGGCGTTGCGTCTCGTTCCCCCCTCCTCCTCGTTCTTAGTTCTTATCGCGCATTGCGCAAGGATCGAACCATGAGCACGTTCAAGACGAAAGACGGCACGTCGATTTATTACAAGGACTGGGGCTCTGGCCGCCCCGTGGTGTTCTCGCACGGCTGGCCGCTCAGCGCCGACGCCTGGGACGCCCAGATGCTGTTCCTCGTGCAGCACGGCTATCGCGCGATCGCGCACGACCGTCGCGGGCACGGCCGCTCGGACCAGCCGGGGCACGGCAACGACATGGATACTTATGCCGACGATCTCGCGGCGCTGGTCGAGCATCTCGATTTGCACAACGCCACCTTCGTGGGCCATTCGACCGGCGGCGGCGAGGTGGCGCACTACCTCGGACGCCACGGTACGAAGCGCGCGGCGCAGGCCGTGCTGATCGGTGCCGTGCCGCCGGTCATGGTGAAGTCCGACAAGAATCCGAACGGACTGCCCATCGGCGTGTTCGACGAAATTCGCGCCAACGTCGCCGGCAATCGTTCCCAGTTCTATCGTGACCTCGCCGTGCCGTTCTACGGCTACAACCGGCCGAACGTCAAATCGTCGCAAGGCGTGATCGATGCCTTCTGGCTTCAGGGCATGTGGGGATCGCACCTCGGGCAATACCTGTGCGTGAAGGAGTTCTCCGAGGTCGATTACACGGAGGACCTCAAGAAGATCGATGTGCCGACCCTCGTGTTGCACGGCGACGACGACCAGATCGTACCGATCGACGATTCGGGCAAGCTGACCGCACAGATCGTCAAGAACGCCACGCTCAAGGTCTACCCCGGTGGCGCGCACGGCATGTGCACGATCGAGGCCGACAAGGTGAACGCCGACCTGCTGGCATTCCTGCGCACGGCGTCCTAAGCGGCGCGAGACAAGAAAAAAGGGACGGCATGCCGTCCCTTTTTCATCGCGTCGGCGAAGCGGCAGCGCTCAGCCGTTCTTGAGCACCTTGGCGATGCTGTCCGCCACCACGGCAACGTTCTTCTCGTTGAGCCCTGCCACGCACATGCGGCCCGAGCGGATCAGGTAGACCCCGTACTGCTCGCGCAGCACGTCGACCTGCGCCGCCGAAAGACCCGTGTACGTAAACATGCCACGCTGCTCCAGATAGCGCGAAAGCATGTTCGCCGGCACGTGAGCGCGCAGCCCTTCATGAATCGCACCGCGCATGCGGGTGATGCGCTGGCACATTTCCGAGAGTTCGGCTTCCCACGCCTTGCGCAGTTCCGGCGTGCTCAGCACCTTGGCCACGATCTTGGCGCCGTGCGTGGGCGGGTTGCTGTAGTTCGAACGAACGGCGCTCGTCAACTGACCCAGCACGCGATCGGCCGCTTCCGACGACTCGCAGATCACCGACAGGCCGCCGCAACGCTCTCCATACAGCGAGAAGTTCTTCGAGAACGAATTGGCGACGAACGCCGGCACGCCCTGACGCGCGAGTTCGCGAATCACGAACGCATCGGCGTCGATGCCCGAACCGAAGCCCTGATAGGCCATGTCGACGAACGGCAGCAGTTCGCGCTTTTTGAGCACGTCGATCAGTTGCACCCATTGAGCGTCGTTCAGATCGACACCGGTCGGGTTGTGGCAGCACGCGTGCAGCAGTACCACGCTGCGGGCCGGGAGCTTGTCGATGGCGTCGACCATTGCTTCGAACTGCAGACCGCCGGTGGCTTCGTCGTAATACGGATACGTATTCACGGTGAACCCGGCACGCTCGAAAATGAAGCGATGGTTGTCCCACGTCGGGTCGCTTACCCACACCTGCGAGTTCGGGAAGTAACGCTTGATGAAGTCGGCGCCGACCTTGAGCGCCCCGGAGCCGCCGAGCGTTTGCACGGTGGCGATGCTGCCGTTGGCGCGGGCAGGCGAGTCCTCACCGAAGACCAGTCCCTGCACGGCGTCGCGGTAGTTGGCGAAGCCCGCCATCGGCAGGTACGGCTTCGGCCCGACTTCGGCCAGCAGCAGGGCTTCGGCTTCGCGCACGGCCTGCATGACCGGGAGACGGCCAGCTTCGTCGTAATAAATGCCGATGCTCAGGTTGACCTTGTTGGTACGCGGATCCTTGGCGAAATTCTCGTTGAGCGAGAGGATCGGGTCGCCGGGATAGGCATCGATATGTTCGAACATGGCAGTTCCTGAAAAAACGATAGAGATTCGTGACGATGTCGCTGACGCAGGCCCGGATCAGAGCCACGCCGCCGGGCGCACCCGGTGGCAAACGCTTGATGATACCGCTAGTGAGGTATCCCCGGGGATTGCCGGAATGGCCGGAATTGCGGAGATGACGAGTGACGCGGCAGTC
>OFTX01000725.1_pt1 | contig 15099 bp, 13 predicted proteins | sample 1775051 | NCBI WGS metagenome assembly OFTX01 (sample SAMN08195772, study PRJEB24354) | sludge metagenome | isolation source: sludge from phenol fed wastewater aerobic bioreactor A | place: India: Nagpur | collected 2016-09-15
GGGACCCCGGAAGCCGTTGCGCTGCACCCGGACTCGTTCACCGGTCAGTTCCTGGCGCCGATCCTGGCCGGGCGCGGGCACGTGCCGGGGCGGCAGCAGCCGGAGGACTTCGCCGGAGCCGGTGACGCTGGTGCGAGCACGAATGGCGCCGTTTATGTGAATGGCTCCGTGCACGTGAACGGCGCGGCCCATGCCGCGGAGGGCGCGACGGCGGACGGGCAGCAGGCGCAGGAGGCCGCGGCCGCCGCGGCGGAACAGGACGCCGAGCGGCGCAAGGCGATGGCGAAGGCGCGGCGGCGCGCGGCCAAGCTCCGGTAGCGCCGTGTCGGGCCTCACAGCGCCGCGAAGATCCACCGATCCGCGACGAAGAGGGCACCGTCGACCGGCCTGCCGAGCAGGAACGGGCCGCGCGTCGTGATGGCGTAGACCCGCAGATCGTCATCACGCGTGGGTGCCAGGGCATCCGCTCTGGCGTGGACCATGACGGCTTCGCCCCCGGCGAGCGGGCCGAATTGCGCCTTCAGCGGCAGCACAATCTGCGCGTGCTTGCTGACTCGGCGCAGCATCGGTGGGCCCGAGTTCCGCCGCATCGGCCGCGCCTGCCCGCACACGGCATTCACCCATCCCGGACCGCCGAGGTCTCCCGCCCAGGAGGAGGCGCGCACGGCCGCTAGGCCCCAGAGACGGGCTCGCCGCAGCAGCACGAGACCCATGCCACCGGCAGCGGCCACCACCACAACGCCGATCACCAGGCCCGGCCCGCCCGCGAGCCATGCCGGCCACACCCAGCCCGTCAGCGCGAACAGGGCGGTGACACACATCATCGTGAGGCCGGAGACCGTGGTCCGGGCGCGCACGCGACTCAAAACACCGTCATCTCCGATGGCAGACGCGGGGGTAGGTGCGGACATGGTGCTGTGAGCCTACGGCGTGCGGGATGGAAGAATGGCATGTCGTGAAGACCTTCGACAGCCTGTTCGCGGAGCTTTCGGACCGCGCGGCCACCCGACCGGCCGGGTCCGGCACCGTGGCGGCGCTGGACGAGGGCGTCCACGCGCAGGGCAAGAAGGTCTTGGAGGAGGCGGGCGAAGTCTGGCTCGCCGCCGAACACGAGGACGACGACGCCCTCGCCCTGGAACTGTCGCAGCTGATCTACCGCATGCAGGTCATCATGATCGGGCGCGGCATCGGCCTGGAACAGGTCTACCGGCATCTGTAGGCGACCGCGCGGAGCACCTCCCGCCGCGTTGGTCGCCGCCCCGGCGGGGCGCGAGTGCCTTCGCGGCCGTGATCCCGTTCGTCGACGGGCATCCCGCAGCTTGCTGCGGCGAATGTCGTCATAGGCGAAACCTATGATCCGCCGGACCATCACCCCCTTTAGTCGCCGCCCACCAGACCCATCACCTGCAGAGCCATGACCCACGAAGGATGCACCATGTTGAGAGTCGCCGTTCCGAACAAGGGCACGCTATCCGAGTCCGCCGCCGAGATGCTCCGTGAGGCGGGCTACCGCGGGCGGCATGACGGCCGGGACCTGACGGTGCTGGACTCGGCGAACGGGGTCGAGTTCTTCTTCCTGCGCCCCAGGGACATTGCGGTCTACGTCGGGTCCGGTGATCTCGACCTGGGTATCACCGGCCGGGACCTGGCCATCGACTCGGAGGCACCGGTGCGGGAGGTGCTCGGGCTCGGATTCGGCCAGTCCAGCTTCCGTTTCGCCGCGCCGGAGGGACGGGACTGGGAGGTGGCCGATCTGCAAGGGGTGCGGGTTGGGACCGCATACGAGAACATCGTCACCGGCTACCTCCGCGAGCACGGGGTCACGGCGCGGGTCATCCGGCTCGACGGCGCGGTGGAGATCTCTGTGCAACTCGGTCTGGCCGACGCGATCGCTGACGTGGTCGGTTCCGGTCGCACCCTGCAGCAGCACGCGCTGGTGCCGTTCGGTGAGGTGGTCTGCGAGTCCGAGGCGATCGTGATCGCGCGCGGCAGCGACGCCGAGCTCAGCCCGGCCGCCGCACAGGTGGTCGACCGGCTCAGGGGCGTCGTGTTCGCGCAGCAGTACCTGATGCTCGACTACAACTGCCCGCGGGCGCTGTTGCCCGAGGCGAGCGCGATCACGCCGGGCCTGGAGTCGCCGACCGTGTCACCGCTCGGCGACCCCGAGTGGGTCGCGGTCCGTGCGATGGTGCTGCGCGCGGAAGCGAATCCCGTGATGGACGCGCTCGCCGCCCTCGGTGCGAAGGCGATCCTGGCATCCGACATCCGGTCGTGCCGCTTGTAGCGGGCTGCAGCCGGCTCAGGTGGCGAACGGTGCCTCCGGCGGGGGGCGCACCGTGCCGATCGGCCGCAGCGTGAGGGTCTGTGCGGCGCGGCCGACCGGACCCGACACATCATGCAGTACCGACGATGTCAGCCCGATACCGTCTGCTCCGAATGAGACGGTGGTGTCGAATCCCACCCACGGGCCGACCGGCCGGCGCACCAGGTGCACCGTGAGATCGGTGTTCGGGAAGAGCAACGTCGCCGGATCGGCGCGCACGGCGATCCCGTTCGCCGTGTCGATGAGGCTGAAGTACTTCGCCAGGGTCGACGATGGCGCGCCGTCGACGAGATCCACATCCGTGCGGATCCATACGCGTCCACGACCGGGTTTCCATCCCGGAAGCACGCGGAAATCCAGAGTACGGATGAACCCGCCGCCCCAGATCCCGGTGCCGTGCCACGGGGCGCCGTGATCCGGCCCGGGAAGCACATCGACGAAGCTGCCCGCGATCTCGCTCGTGTCGGACGTCGCCAGCCGCCACGCCGTCGCGCGCACCACGACCCGGCCGCCGGCCGTCATCTCCGCTTCGACCAACTCGACGGTGCGGCCGGGCCGGATCACCGAGGCGTGAACCTCGACCTCGCCGGTGGGGATCACGCCGAGAATGTCGAATGCCACCCGAGAGACGAGCAGATCATCCCGCGGCGAGCACCGTTCGATGGCGCGAACCAGCAGTCCCGACACCGGCGCCATGTGCTGGTGCTCCTGCGCCCACGCCCCTTGCGCATGGACGGTCGACCGAAAGCGTCCGGCGCCCAGCGGCTCGTAGTACGCGCGGGGGTCCGGCACGATGGAAGCGGCCGTCACACCCAGGACCCTAATCCGCCGACACGGCCTCGGTGCAGCCGGGATGGCCTCAGTCGCCGGGGCGCACCGGATCGGCCGGACGCACCGCATCGCTGGGGCGTGCAACATCGCCGGAACCCGCGGGATACGGCGGCGGCGTGCCGCCGAACGCGGGGCACAGCGGCTGGAACGAGCACCAGTCGCACAGTCTGCTGCGCCGTGGTGGGAAGTCTCCGGACGCGGACGCGCGTTCGATGGCGCGCCACAGCGCGACCACGCTGCGCTCGAAGGATTCCAGGCCGGCCGCATCCGGCGTGTATTCCAGCAGTTGTCCGTCGCCGAGGTACATGAGCCGCAGCCGCGCGGCGATCACGCCGCGCAGGCGATACAGCATGAGCGCATAGAACTTGAGTTGGAACAGCGCATCGTCCGCGTACGCCGCGGGAGGGGCCTTGCCGGTCTTGTAGTCGACGATGCGGATCAGCCCGTCCGGGCTCACGTCCAGGCGGTCGACGAATCCACGCGTCGGTACACCGTCGGGCAGCGTCACCTCCAGGCGCAGTTCGCACGCATCCGGCTCGAGGCGAGCCGGATCTTCCATCGAGAAATACCGGCCCAATAGCTCGCGGACGGCACCGAACCAGGCGTCGAGGTCGATGGCCTCCGGCAGCGTCGCGAGATCCGGCTGCCCCCGCACCAGATCCGCCCACAGCCGCGGAACGGCTGCGGCGGCCACCGTCTCGGTCCGTTCCGCTGCGTCGCGAGTGAACAGGTACTGCAAGACGGCGTGCACCAGTGTGCCGCGTGCGGCCGCGGCGGACGGCGGCTCCGGGATTCGGTCGATGACGCGGTAGCGGAACTTCAGCGGGCAGGACTTGAAATCGTTCGCGCGCGACGGCGAGAGTGCCTGCGGCACAGCCGGCCCAGCCGGCTGTCTCGGCTGTTTCGCCTGAGCCGTGTACGCCGCACCGTCGTCCGTCGCGACGGTGCGCGCTGTTGGCGTCATGTGTTCATCCATCACGACCACCGTAGGAGTCGGCACCGACAGCGCGGGTCGCGGCGCGCCGCCCACTACCCTCGAAGCGTGGCGGTCGGCGAACGTACCAAGCGGGGGCAGCGCCCGGCCGGCGCCGGCGCGGTGCGGCTGGCGCGCATCGCCGGCATCGACATCGTCGTCGCCCCGTCCTGGTTCCTGTCCGTGGCGCTGATCGTCGCGCTCGCGACTCCCGTGGTACTGCAACTGATCCCACGGATCAGCTCGTTCGGTGCCGCGGTGGTGTCCGTCGTGTTGGCGGTGCTGTTGGCGCTAAGCGTCCTCGCGCACGAGCTCGGGCACTGCCTGGTGGCACGGGTGTTCGGCATTGAGGTCCGCGAGGTGCGGCTGTACCTGGTCGGGGGGGTGTCGGAACTCGAAAGGTCCCCGGCGTCGGCCACCGAGGAGGCGCTGATCGCCGCCGCCGGGCCGGCCGTGTCCGCGCTGCTGGCCGTGGGCTGCTGGCTGCTGATGGGCGTGACCGAGGTGCGGACCATCGGTTGGCTCATCCTGATCGAGTTGGCCGTGGCGAACGCCATCGTGGCCGTATTCAACATCCTGCCGGCCCTGCCGCTCGACGGTGGTCGGGTGACGAGGGCGTTGATCTGGAAGATCTCGCGGCGGCGGCGCGTCGGCACGATCGTCGGCGTCGCCGGAGGGTTTCTGGTGGCGGCGGCGCTCATCGTGTGGGCCGGGCTGTTCCTGCGGACCGGCACCCGGCCCGGCCTCCTACAGGCCGCGATCGTGCTCGTGATGGCCGCGTTCGTCGCCGCGGGGGCGTGGGCGGAACGCCCGTCCGGCGCGGCGCGGGGGTGGCCACCGGGCATGCCGTTGTCCGCCGTGGCACGCCGCGTGGTCCCGATGGCCATGACCGAGCCGCTGGCGGCGGCGCTCGCGCTCCCGGCCGATATCGTCGTCGTGGTGACGGCCCCCGACGGTCGCGCCGTCGGCGTCGTGGACCGGAGCCGCGTGGCGGCCCCCGCAGCGCCCGGCCCCGATACAGCGTCATGGGCGGCGGTGACCCCGCTGGAACCTGGGATGATCGTGTCACCCCGCGAGGACCCGCGCGACGTCATTGAACGCGTCGCCGAATTGCGCCTGCCCTTCATCGTCTTGCTGGGGGAGGACGGGACCGTGCGAGGCGTGGTGACGCGCGCCGACATCGACCGTGCGAACGAAGCCGGTCTGCGCCGCCGGCGTCGGAATTGAGGGGCAGCGCGGTTGACAGGGAGAGGTCACTGATATGACGGAGTCCGACGCGGTGGACGATCCGGCGGTGGTGCCCGCGGAGGGTCTGCGCCCGCTTGCCCCCGGCGAACGGGTGCAACTGACCGACGCGAAGGGACGGCACCACACCGTCGTGCTGGAGGCGGGCGGGACGTTCCACACGCACAAGGGCGCGCTGGCCCACGACGACCTGATCGGCCGGCCGGAGGGCATCGTCGTGCAGTCCGCGAACGGGACGCCCTACCTCGCGCTGCGCCCGCTGCTCACGGACTACGTGCTGTCCATGCCGCGTGGCGCGGCCGTGATCTATCCCAAGGACGCGGCGCAGATCATCGCCTGGGGCGACATCTTCCCCGGCGCACGGGTTCTCGAGGCGGGGGCCGGATCCGGTGCGCTGACCTGTTCGCTGCTGCGCGCGGTGGGGCCGACCGGTTCGGTGATCTCCTACGAGATCCGGCCCGACCACGAGGTCTACGCGCGGCGGAACGTGGAGCAGTTCTTCGGATGCGTGCCCGCGACCTGGGATCTGCGCTCCGGGGACGCTGCCGGCTTCGACGGACCGGTCGACCGGATCGTGCTCGACATGCTCGAACCGTGGACCATGATCGAGATGATCTCGCGCTGTCTGGTGCCGGGCGGCGTACTGGTGGTCTACGTCGCCACCACGACGCAGCTGTCGCGGATCGCGGAGGAGCTGCGCGAGCACGGTGGCTTCACCGAGCCGGAGGGCTGGGAGACGCTGCAGCGGCCGTGGCACCTGGTGGGCCTCGCCGTGCGGCCGGAACACCGGATGATCGCGCACACCGCGTTCCTGTTCACGACGCGTCGGCTGGCCCCGGGGGTCCAGGCTCCGCGGCCGCACCGGCGTCCGACCGCATCGGGCGGGTAACCGCATCGGACGGGTAACGGCGCACGGGCCGGTGCGATGACCCGGGCTGCGAGCCGCCCCCGAGTAGGGTGAGGGCAGGTTTGTTCGGGGGCATTCGGGTGAGACTAGGGGAGGATTCCAGGTGACCCACAGTGATTCCACGGTCGCCGGCGGTGGTCCACACCCACTTCGGCGGCAACTCGACGAGGCACAAGAGCGTATCAACGCGCTCGCGGAACGGAACGAGAAGCTCGTCATCACGCTCCGCGAGGCCCGGGCGCAACTGCTCGAACTCCGCGAGGAAGTGGATCGGCTGGCGCAGCCCCCCAGCGGCTACGGGGTGTTCCTGGCGGCCGGGCCCGAGGGCACGGCGGAGGTGTACACCGGCGGGCGCCGCATGCGGCTCACCGTGTCGCCGACCGTCGAGGTCGGGGAGCTGCGCCGTGGCCAACAGCTCCGGCTCAACGAGGCGTTGACGGTCGTCGAGGCCACCGCATTCGACCGCACCGGGGAGGTCGCGTCGCTGCGCGAGTTGATCGGCGGCGACCGCGCGCTCGTGGTCGGGCACGCCGACGAGGAGCGGATCGTGCACCTCGCCGAACCGCTGCTGGATTCGCCGCTCAAGCCCGGCGATTCCCTGCTGGTCGACACGAAGGTCGGCTACGCCTACGAGCGGATCCCCAAGGCGGAGGTGGAGGACCTCGTGCTGGAGGAGGTTCCGGACGTCTCCTACGCCGATATCGGCGGCCTGACCCGGCAGATCGAACAGATCCGCGACGCCGTGGAGCTCCCGTTCTTGCACGCCGAACTGTTCGCGCAGTACAAGCTCCGCCCCCCGAAGGGCGTGCTGCTGTACGGCCCGCCGGGGTGCGGCAAGACGCTCATCGCGAAGGCGGTGGCGAACTCGCTGGCGAAGCAGGTTGCGGAGGCGCGGGGCGGGGAGAAGGTCACCAGCTACTTCTTGAATATCAAGGGGCCGGAGCTGCTGAACAAGTACGTCGGCGAAACGGAACGGACGATCCGGCTGATCTTCCAGCGGGCGCGGGAGAAGGCGTCGGAGGGGACGCCGGTGATCGTGTTCTTCGACGAGATGGACTCGGTCTTCCGGACCCGCGGTTCCGGGGTGTCCTCGGACGTGGAGACGACCATCGTGCCGCAGTTGCTCAGCGAGATCGACGGCGTGGAGGGGCTCGAGAACGTCATCGTGATCGGCGCAGCGAACCGTGAGGACATGATCGATCCGGCCATCCTGCGGCCGGGCCGGCTCGACGTGAAAATCAAGATCGAACGGCCGGACGCAGAGGCGGCGCGGGACATCTTCGCGAAGTACCTCACGGCCGACCTGCCGCTCTCCGCGGACGATCTCGCAGAATTCGGCGGCGACCGGGAGGCGACCGTCGCCGCGATGATCCAACACACCGTGGAGCGCATGTACGTCGAGGACGACGACAACCGGTTCCTGGAGGTCACCTACGCCAACGGCGACAAGGAAGTGTTGTACTTCAAGGACTTCAACTCCGGGGCGATGATCCAGAACATCGTGGATCGCGCGAAGAAGTCGGCGATCAAGGCGCGCATCGAATCCGGCAGCGAGGGGCTCCAACTGGCGCACCTGCTCTCCGCGATCGCGGACGAGTTCACCGAGAACGAGGACCTGCCGAACACCACGAACCCCGACGACTGGGCGCGGATCTCCGGCAAGAAGGGCGAGCGCATCGTTTACATCCGGACCCTGGTCTCCGGCAAGCAGTCCGAAGGTTCCCGCGCCATCGACACCGCCTCCTCCACGGGCCAGTACCTGTAGCGCACAACGGTTATCGATCCCGCGCGCCCCCGACCGCACGGTGGGGGGCACCGAGACCGCTAGATTCGTCGGTGTGGAGATCGACGGCGCAGCACCTATCGACGGCGCGGTACCCGACAAGGACTACCGGAGCGACCAAGGTCCGGACACGCTCGGGCTGACGGCACGGCGCATCGTCGGCACCGAGGTCGAATACGGCATCTCCGTGCCCGGCGACCCGTCGGCGAACCCGGTCGTCACCTCCACGCAGGTCGTGTTGGCATATGCCGCGTCGGTCGCGGCGCCGCGCGCCCGGCGGGCCCGGTGGGATTACGAGGTCGAATCGCCGCTACGCGACGCCCGCGGCTACGACCTGTCCAGCCTGTTCGGCCCCGCCGTGGAGCCCGATATCGACGACATCGGTTCGGCCAACGTCATTCTGTCCAACGGCGCCCGGCTGTACGTCGACCACGCGCATCCCGAGTTCTCCGCTCCGGAAGCCACCAATCCGACCGACGCCGTGATCTACGACAAGGCCGGTGAGCGCGTGATGGAGGAGGCCGCCCGCCTCGCCGGATCCGTCCCGGGCGCGAAACAGCTGCACCTGTACAAGAACAACGTCGACGGGAAGGGCGCCTCGTACGGGACGCACGAGAACTATCTATGTCTGCGCGAGACGCCGTTCGGTGTGCTGGTGGCCGGTCTTACGCCGTTCTTCGTGTCGCGGCAGGTGATCACCGGAGCCGGCCGGGTCGGCATCGGTCCGACCGGACAGACTCCCGGATTCCAGCTCGGCCAACGGTCGGATTACATCGAGGTCGAGGTCGGCCTGGAGACCACGCTCAAGCGCGGCATCATCAACACCCGCGACGAACCGCACTCCGACCCCGGGAAATACCGCCGGCTCCACGTCATCATCGGGGACGCGAACTTGGCGGAACTGGCCACCTATCTGAAGGTCGGCACGACGGCGCTGGTGCTGTCCATGATCGAACAGGGCTGGCCGCTGCCGCCGGTGGCGCTGGCGCAGCCCGTGGCGGCCGTGCACGCGATCTCGCATGACCCGTCACTGGCGGCGACGGTCCCGCTCGCCGACGGGCGCACCGCGCGCGGTCTGGACATCCAGCGCGCCTACGCCGAGGCGGCCGCCGGTTTCGTCGCGGACCGGTACGGGGATGACGTTGATCGTGAGACATCGCTCGTCCTGGAGAGATGGATCGCTGTACTCGACGCGCTGGAACGCGATCCGATGGAGCTGGCCGATCAGCTCGACTGGCCCGCGAAACTCCGTCTGCTGGAAGGCTTCCGGACCCGGGACGGGCTCGGCTGGGCAGCGCCGCGGCTGGCGATGGTCGACCTGCAATACTCCGACGTCCGACTCGACAAGGGCCTGTACAACCGGCTGGTGTCCCGTGGGTCAATGCGGCGTCTGGTCACCGAGGACGCCGTCCGGTGCGCGATGGTCGAACCCCCGGAGGACACGCGCGCCTATTTCCGTGGCCGGTGCGTGAAGGAGTACAGCGACCGGTTGGCGGCTGCGTCGTGGGACTCCGTCATATTCGATGTCGGCCGCGAGTCGCTGGTCCGCATCCCTACGCTGGAACCGACACGCGGAACCAAGCGCAATGTCGGTGCGTTGATGGACGCGGTGCACGACGCCGCGGAACTCGTCGACGCGCTCACCCGGCCGTAGCCGCCTGGGTAGAGTCGACGGTGTCACGGCGGGTGCCACGACAGGCGCCAGGGTGCTGGGTGACCGGATACCGCGCCGACTGACGCGGTCAGCGCGGCGAAGTGTCCGCGTGCAGCGAGAGGAAGTCGAATGTCACAGGAGCGGGTCACGCGCCACGGCGGCGGCGATGACGACGACGCGGCGGCGGCCGAGCCGGCCGGTCAGGAGCGCAGGGAGAAGCTCGCCTCCGAGACCGACGATCTGCTCGATGAGATCGATGACGTCCTCGAATCCAACGCTGAGGACTTCGTCCGGGCGTACGTCCAGAAGGGCGGCCAGTGACCTTGGCCACTGACCAGCATTGGCCCGCGGCCGCGGTCCCGTCCGCGTACCTCACGCCGGGGATTGGATCGTTCGTCGAGTTCCTCGCCAAGGCCGAACCGGCGCTGCTCGCCAGATCGACCGTGCCGGGGCGGGTGCCCGAGCTCCCGCACGGAACCACGATCGTCGCGCTCACGTTCGCCGACGGCGTGGTGATGGCAGGCGATCGGCGCGCCACGATGGGCAACATGGTCGCGCAACGCGACATCGAGAAGGTCTTCGTCGCAGACTCCCATTCCATGGTGGGGATCGCTGGGACGGCCGGTGTGGCCCTGGAACTCGTCCGCCTCTTCCAACTGGAGCTGGAGCACTACGAGAAGATCGAGGGCACCCGGCTGTCGTTGGCGGGCAAGGCGAACCGGATGGCGTCGATGATTCGCGGTAACCTCGCGGCCGCCATGCAGGGGCTGGCCGTGCTGCCGATGTTCGCCGGCTACGACCTCGATCGTCGCGCGACGAAGGCGGGCGACGCCGGCCGGATCTTCTCCTACGACATCGCCGGCGGGCTGTACGAGGAGCACGCCTACCACGCCGTCGGGTCGGGGGCTGTCTTCGCGAAGTCCGCGCTGAAGAAGCGTCACGACCCGGCCGCCGCCGTCGGCGGAGCCGTTCGTGCGGCGATCGAGGCGCTGTACGACGCCGCGGACGAGGACACCGCCACCGGTGGGCCCGACCTGTCCCGCAACATCTACCCGGTGGTGGTCGTCGCGACCGCGGACGGTGCGCTGCGCCAGCCGGACGACGAGATCGGTGCCGTCGCACAGGAGGTTGTCGCCGATCGACGGGTGCGCCCCGGTGGGTGACGCATCGAATATGACGCTGTTCACGGCGTTTCTGATATTCACGAGATCCACGGACGACCCGCACGCGAGGAGCGATCGACGGTGACAGCGCTATGACCATGCCGATCTACGCGTCGCCCGAGCAGTTCATGCGGGACCGCTCGGACTACGCGCGCAAGGGCATCGCCCGCGGTCGCAGCGTGGTGGTGACGACGTATGCCGGCGGCGTGCTCTTCGTCGCCGAGAACAACTGGCGGACTCTGCACAAGGTCAGCGAGATCTACGATCGCATCGGTTTCGCCGCCGTCGGCCGCTACAACGAGTTCGAGAACCTGCGGACGGCCGGAATCCGGCTGGCGGACGTGCGGGGCTATTCCTACGACCGACGCGACGTTACCGGCCGGTGGCTCGCCAACGCGTTTGCGCAGACGCTGGGATCGATCTTCTCCGAGCACCAGAAACCCTTCGAGGTGGAGCTCTGTGTGGCCGAGGTCGGCACCCATCCGGGCAACGGCCACCCGACGGAGGCGGCCCCCGGGACACGCACCATGGCAACCGATCAGCTGTACCGCATCTCCTATGACGGCTCGATCGTCGACGAGACCCGGTTCGTCGTCATGGGCGGTTCCACGGAGCCGGTTGCGGCGGCGCTTGAGGAATCGTTCCGCTCGGGATGGCCGCTCCAGGCCGCGCTGGCGGCGGCGGTCAAGGCGCTGGGCGCCGCGGGGGAGGGTGCGCCGCGAGATCTGCGGGCAGACCAACTCGAGGTCGCGGTGCTGGACCGTGCGGCGATCGGGCGCACGTTCCGGCGCCTGGACGACACCGAGGTCGCGGCGGCGCTCGCGGGCGGTGCCGTGCCGGCCGGGAACGCAGGATCCGCTGAGCATGCAGAGCTGGCCGAGAACGCCGAGTCGGACGGACCGGGCGACGCATAGCTCCGGCAGGCCGGGTGCGGCTCGCTAGGCTGAAGGATATGCGGCGGCGGATCTTCGGGATCGAAACAGAATTCGGTATTACCTGTACATTCCACGGCCAGCGGCGCCTCGGGCCCGACGAAGTCGCCCGCTATCTGTTCCGCCGCGTCGTCTCCTGGGGACGATCATCGAATGTGTTCCTGCGCAACGGTTCCCGTCTCTATCTGGATGTCGGGTCGCATCCGGAATACGCCACCGCCGAATGTGACGACCTCCTTGAACTCGTCGCGCACGACAAGGCGGGCGAGCGGATCCTGCACGATCTGGTGGTCGATGCCGAGGCCCGGCTGGCCGACGAGGGGATCGGCGGGGACATCTATCTGTTCAAGAACAACACGGACTCCGCCGGAAACTCCTACGGATGCCACGAGAACTACCTGGTGCACCGGACCGGTGAGTTCTCGACCCTCGCCGAGGGGCTGATCCCGTTCCTGGTGAGTCGGCAGTTGATCGCGGGGGCGGGGAAGATCGTCTCCACCGCGCACGGTTCCGCGGCGTATCACCTCTCGCAGCGCGCCGACCACATCTGGGAGGGTGTCTCCAGCGCCACCACCAGATCCCGGCCGATCATCAATACGCGCGATGAGCCGCATGCCGACGCGGAGAAGTACCGCAGGCTGCACGTAATTGTGGGCGACTCCAATATGAGCGAGGCCACGACGTTGCTCAAGGTCGGGTCGGCCGCGCTGGTGCTGGAAATGATCGAGGCGGGCGCGCCCGTGCGGGACTTCACCTTCGAGAACCCCATTCGCGCCATCCGGGAGATCTCCCAGGACCTCACCGGCCGCAAGACGGTCCGGCTCGCCGGGGGCGGGCATATCTCGGCGCTGGACGCGCAGCAGGACTATTACCAACGTGTTCGGGATTTCGTCGCCAGGCGCGGCGGCGACCCGGTCACCGCCCACGTCCTCGATCTATGGGAGCGGGTCTTGGTCGCCGTCGAGACCGGCGACATGTCCGGCGTCGACACCGAGATCGATTGGATCATCAAGAAGAAGCTGATCGACTCCTATGCCGTCAAGCACGGTCTGGCGCTCGATCACCCGCGCATCGCGCAACTCGACCTGACCTATCACGACGTGCGGCCCGGACGCGGGCTGTATTCGCTCCTCGCCGCACGCGGCCAGATCGCGCGGGTCGTCACGGATGCGGATATCGAGGAGGCGGTCACTACGCCGCCGCAGAGCACGCGCGCCCGGTTGCGTGGAGCGTTCGTGGCCGCCGCACAGGACGCGGGCCGGGACTACACCGTCGACTGGGTCCACCTCAAGCTGAACGATCAGGCGCAACGCACGGTGTTGCTCAAGGATCCGTTCGAGGCCATCGACGAGCGCGTCGACCGGCTGATTTCCGCGATGTGACGGCGTAGCGAATCAGGGCCGTCGCAGCGAAGCTGCAGGCCCGATAAGCGGAGCGCCGAACGAGCAATTCGGCACTGCGATGTGACGGCGTAGCGGGCGGTGCCCGTCGCGACGGTTCCGTGAGCGACGCCGGAGGGAGGCTGGCCCGTCGCGACGGAGTCGCAGGGCCGCCGAGCGGAGCGTGGAGCGAACAATTCAACACTGCAGGCCCGATGAGTGGAGCTGGAACGAGCAACTCAGCGCCGCGATGTGACGTGAGGTGAGTGGTAACGCCACGCGGAGCATGCGATATGGCACGCTGGGCGCGTGCCCACCTCTGTTCCCGTCTCGAAGGCGGAGCGGCTGCTGGACCTCGTCATCGCGCTGCTCAACTCCCGGTACTACCGCACCGCCGCGTGGATCCGCGATCACGTCGCCGGCTATCGCGATGCGCCCGGCGGCCCGGCAGGCGACGCAGCATTCGCCCGGATGTTCGAACGCGACAAACAGGAACTCCGTGATCTTGGCATCCCGATCGAGACCGACGTCGCCGGCGACGGATACCGCATTCGCCCCGCCGATTTCGCCCTGCCGCCGCTCACGCTCACGCCCGCCGAGGCCGCTGCGCTCGCGGTCGCGTCCCGGTTATGGGAGACGACGGTCCTCGCGGACGCCGGGTCTGCCGCGCTGCGGAAGGTTCGTGACGCCGCGGAATCGGTTACTGGAAGCGCCGGCGGCGCTGACAGTGACGGTGTCGACGACCCGGACAGTCCGCTTCAACGGCTGCAGGCGCGGCTGCGCACGAGCGAACCGTCGTTCAGCGACCTCTATCAGGCGATTCGCGCTCGGCGCGGCGTGCGTTTCGACTATCGCGGCGTGGCTGACACGCACAGCGAGCCGCGGTCCGTCGAGCCGTGGGGCATGGTGAATTACCGGGGCGTGTGGTACATGGTCGGCCACGACACCGACCGGAACGCGCCGCGTACCTTCCGGCTATCCCGGATCAGCGGCGCCGTCACGGCCGTCGGACGGTCCGGTGCCGTCGCCGTTCCGCCCGGCATCGACCTCCGCCAGTTCGTCGCCGCGCACGCGGACAGTTCGCCGTCATCTGTCGCGCTCGTTCGGATCCGCGTCGGCACGGCCGCGGGCTTGCGCCGGGCGGCGGCGGTCCTGCATGCCGCCGGACCGGGCGGGGGTCACGGAGATCACCAGGCTCGTACCCCAGGCGCGCCCCCCCGCGCCGCGCGCCCCCCGCAGCCCCTCGTGTTCCCCACGGGCGCCCCCATTCCGGCCAAGCAGCCCACGAGCATCAAGGCCACGTTCAACCTGGACGCGCGCGCTCCCGATGCCGCGGGCAACCCATCGGCCACGCCGCCCATCGCGGCCACGCCGCGCTCCACCTACGGCACGTCGCTCAATGTGTACGACAGCCAGGGCGTCGCCACCCCGGTGAGCCTGTACTTCCAGAAAACGGGCACGGCCAATACCTGGGACGTCTACGACAGGCTCGACGACCCCAACGCCACGCCGCCCGTCGTGGCCACGCCCATCGGGCAGATCACCTTCGACAACAACGGCCAGATCACCGGCCCGGCCGCAACGCCGCCGGCCACGGGCTTCCAGCTGCCGATCACCATCGCTCCGCCCACGCCGAACCCGAACAACCTGCCGGCCTACACCGTACAGGTCAACCTCGACGGCGTGACGCAGTTCGGCGCCAAGTTCGCGGTGTCCGACCTCACGCAGGACGGCTACACGGCCGGCCAGCTCACGGGCATCAACATCGGCGACGACGGCACGATCATGACGAGCTACTCCAACGGCGTGACGCGCGCCGAGGGGCAGATCGCGCTCGCGAGCTTCCGCAACGCGCAGGGCCTGGCCGACATAGGCAACAACCTTTGGGTCGAGACCTTCGAATCGGGCC
>OFTX01000727.1_pt1 | contig 15066 bp, 15 predicted proteins | sample 1775051 | NCBI WGS metagenome assembly OFTX01 (sample SAMN08195772, study PRJEB24354) | sludge metagenome | isolation source: sludge from phenol fed wastewater aerobic bioreactor A | place: India: Nagpur | collected 2016-09-15
GCCAGGCCGCGCCGGGCGAGAGCCCGTACGACGCGATCCAGGTCCTTGCGCAGCAGATTGGTGTCGAGCATGGCGAGAGGTGACGGAGATTCGTGAAAGGGGGTATTGTATTCAATCCCGCCTCCGTCCCGGCGGGGCCGCGCCGCGCGGCGTCCGGGGCGGCGGGCATCGCCTCATCAGGAAAGGAGTCTTCCCCATGTCCAAAGTGCTGGTGCTCTACCACTCGACCTACGGTCACATCGAAACCATGGCCCAGGCCGTCGCCGAAGGTGCCCGCTCGACGGGCGCCACCGTCGACATCAAGCGCGTGCCCGAGCTGGTCCCCGAGGACGTGGCGCGCAAGTCCGGCTACAAGCTCGACCAGGCCGCGCCCGTGGCCCAGGTCCAGGACCTGGCCGACTACGACGCCATCCTGATCGGCTGCGGCACCCGCTTCGGGCGCATGTGCTCGCAGATGGCGAACTTCCTCGACCAGGCGGGCGGCCTGTGGGCCAGCGGCCAGCTGAACGGCAAGGTGGGCGCTGCCTTCACCAGCACCGCCACGCAGCACGGCGGCCAGGAAATGACGCTGTTCTCCATCATCGCCAACATGCTGCATTTCGGCTTCGTGGTGGTGGGCCTGCCCTACAGCTTCCAGGGCCAGATGCGCCTGGACGAAGTCACCGGCGGGGCGCCCTACGGCGCCTCCACCATCGCCGGCGGCGACGGCTCGCGCAAGCCTTCCGCCAACGAACTGGACGGCGCGCGCTTCCAGGGCCGGCACGCGGCGGAGATCGCCAACAAGCTGTTCGGCTGAGCCCTTGGCCCTTGGCCCTCAGCGGTAGACGGGCAGGACGTCCAGCACGTCGGGCGACAGCAGGTGGAAGGCCGCCGTCACCACGCCATAGAGCCAGACGACCCGGACCAGCCCCAATCCCGGGCCGGCCCGCTCCCCGCGGGGCGCGGCCGGCCGGCCGGCACCGCCGCGCAGGAACTTCCATTCCATGGCGGCGGGGATGATCACCGACCAGATGGCGGCGGCAAAGCCGGCGAAGCCGATGGCGATGATGAACCCATCCGGGAACATCACGCCCGCCAGCACCGGCGGCGCGAAGGTGACGATCGAGGTCTTGATCCGGCCCTGCCGCGTATCGTCGAACCCGAATACGTCGGCAATGTAGTCGAACAGCCCCAGGCCCGCGCCCAGGAACGACGTCACCACGGCGAGGAAAGCGAAGACCGACACGAAATGCCCGACCCAGGCGCCCGGAATGATCGTGTCCACGGCCGCCAGGAAGTGGCTGATGTTCCCTCCCTGGGCGTACACCTCGCGCAGCGGCTCCCGGCCCAGCACGCCGAAGCCCACCAGGATTACGGACACGCCGTTGACGACGTTCCACACCGACCCCAGCGTCCCCCGCACCAGGGTGTCGAATATTGATCGTGCATGATGCGCCGCCGCCCCTCCGGCGCGGCGGCGGACGCGCTCAGCCCAGCGGCTCGAAGCGGCTGGTGAAGAAGCGCAGCAGCTTGGGCTCGTAGACCATCCTCATGCCCTTGATGTCGCGCCGGCGGCGATAGAGCGCTTCGCAGGCCCGGGCCACGATGTCCAGGTGCGCATAGGTGTACACGCGGCGGGGGATCGTCAGCCGCACCAGTTCCAGCTTGGGCCGGTGATGGTCGCCCGTTTCCTGGTTGCGGCCGGCGGACACGATGCCCCGCTCCATGCTGCGCACGCCGCTTTCCAGGTAGAGCTGGGCCGCCAGCGTCTGCGCCGGGAATTCGTCCTGGGGCAGGTGGTCGAGGAATGCCCGGGCGTCCAGGAACACGGCATGCCCCCCCACGGGCCTGACGATGGGAATGCCGGCCGCGACCAGCTGGTCGGCGAGATAGCGGCACTGGCCGATCCGGTGATGGATGTAGTGATAGTCCACCGATTCCTCGATGCCCCGGGCCATCGCTTCCATGTCGCGCCCGGCCAGGCCGCCGTAGCTGGGCATGCCCTCGAACAGCACGACGAGTTCGCTCGCCCGCTGATACAGGTGATCGTCGTTCATGCACAGGAAGCCGCCGATGTTGACGAGGCAGTCCTTCTTGCCGCTCATGGTGCAGCCGTCGGCGTAGCTCATCATTTCCTTGAGGATTTCCGCGATCGTGCGCCCGGCGTATTCCGGCTCGCGCTCCTTGATGAAATAGGCATTTTCCACGCAGCGGGTGGCGTCGAACATCACCTGGATGCCATGGGCCTCGCACAGGCGCTTGACGGCGCGCAGATTGTCCATGCTGACCGGCTGCCCGCCCGCCAGATTCACCGTCACCGCCACGCAGACGTAGGGGATGCGGTCGGCGCCGACCTCGTCGATCAGGCGCTGCAGCTTCGCCAGATCGACATTGCCCTTGAACGGCACATCGATCTGCGAATCGTGAGCCTCGTCGACGATGATGTCGACGAATTTCGCGCCGTTCAGTTCCTGGTGCGCGCGCGTGGTGGTGAAGTACATATTGCCCGGCACGTACTCTCCCGGCTTGATGCACAGGCGGGACAGCAGGTTCTCGGCGCCCCGCCCCTGGTGGGTCGGCACGATATGCTTGAAGCCGTAGTAGCGGCGGACCACCTCCTGCAGGTGGATGAAGTTCCGGCTGCCGGCGTAGGCCTCGTCCCCCAGCATCATGCCCGCCCACTGGTTGTCGCTCATGGCGGTCGTGCCGCTATCGGTCAGCAAATCGATGTAGCACTGGTCCGAGCGCAGCAGGAAGGTGTTGTAGCCCGCTTCGGCGATGAACTGCGCCCGCTGCTCGCGGGTCGTGACGGCGATCGGCTCCACCACCTTGATCTTGTAGGGTTCGGCCGCGTAAATCGTATCCATCGGTATTTCCTCCTTTGAAGGGTCGGGTATCGGTAAAAAATTCAATGGCCGCCGGACGGATCCTGCGCATAGGCCGCCAGTCCGTCGGGGTCGGCGACCCGGATTCCGTGCGTCGTTTCGTCCAGGAAGCCCGCCCGCCGCAGCAGGCCGATGGCATTGCTGACGGTGACCCGGTGCAGTCCCAGCATCTCCGCGATCGCCAGGTGGGACACGGGCAGGCTGGAAGACCGATGCACCTGGTCCAGGCCGTAGAGCAGCCGGGCCACCCGCTGGGGGCCGTTCAGGAATACGGCGTCCTCCAGCTGGGACGAACCGATATAGGATTTGGCCGCGATATTGACCAGCAGCTGCCGGCTCAGGGCCGGGTATTTTTCGAGCAGCTCGCGCATGACCACCGGCTCGGGGAATTCATGGGCCTCGGCCGGCTCCATGACGCTGATCTCGTGCCGGTAAGGCTTGCCGCTCAGCAGGGCGGCCTCGCCCAGCACGCTGCCGGCTCCCATCAGCCACAGGGTGCGCAGCATGCCCTCGCGGCTGACCGCGGAGACCTTGATCAGCCCGGAACGAATCAGGAAAATGCCGTGCGCCGGATCCCCCGGCCCGCGGATGCGCGCCCCGCGCGGCCACACGACGCGGCGCCCCAGGTACAGGACCTCGTCCCAGATGGGCAGGTTGTCGAACACCAGCCAAGGCGTATCGATGGATGCCCCAGGATCCTTTATTTTTGAAACCACATCTCTCTCCACCCAACGATTGACGAATTATGTTTCCGTCATTGGATGAAGATTAGCATCTGCAACCCTTCAAATCAGTAGCATGGGCTACACGCCGCGCGCTTCCGGGCCCGGCATGCGGCGGAAGGGGCGAGCCTCGGGCTCAGGCGAGCGCTCCCGCCTGCCGGGAGTGGATCAGATCGCCCTGTTCCAGCACGAACCGGTCCACCATGGCGGCGATGAACTGCCGGATGTCGAATTCCGTGCGCAAGGGCTGGCGCCCCACCCGCTCGATCAGGTACATGACGCGGCACATCACGGGGCTGACGATCCGCCGCATCTCGAATTCCCCCGACTGCAATTCGGCCATGACCGAGCCGCGGGGCAGGATGCCCGCCGCCCCGCCGTGCGCGATGATGCCCTTCATCATGGAATTGGACGAGGCCTCGAAGGCCACGTTGAAGGGATAGCCGAGGCGGCGCGCCTGGGCCTCGATCAATTTGCGCAAGGGATCGCGGCCCTCCGCCAGGACCAGCGGATGGGAGACGGCTTCCTTCAGGGTGATCGATACCGCGCCGGCGCCGAACATCCAGGAGGACGTCCGCGGGGAGGCAACGAACACCAGTTCCTCCTGAAGCAGCTCGATGCTGCGCAGTTCGGGAAAATCGCTGACGTCGTAGGCCAGCGCCAGATCGACGTCCCCCCGCTCCACGGCGCCGGCCAGGGCATAGCTCATCTGCTCCACCAGGCTCAGGTGCACCGAGGGCAGCGTTTCCCGGGCATGCACCAGCAGGCTGCTGCCGAGCACGTTCGCAATGCTGGGCGTGACGCCGAACACCAGGCTTTCGGGCTTCACGTCCGCCAGCGCCATCACGTCCCGGCGGGCGGATTCGAGATCCTGCAGGATGGACAGCGCCTTCCGGTACAGGAGATCCCCTGCCGGGGTGGTGCGGACGCCCCGGGAATGGCGTTCCAGCAGCGTGACGCCGAGTTCCTCTTCCAGCAGGCGCATCTGCGAGCCCACGGCCGGCTGCGCCACGTACAGCTGGCGGGCTGCCCGCGTGATGCTGCCGGCCTCCACGATGCGGGTGAAATAGCGAAGCTGGCGCAGGTTGATGACGGCCTCCTGAACGAAGCATGTCAGAACATGGACACAGGGCCACGGCCGGCCCGAGGAAGGCGTGAGGCCACTATAGCACGAGCCATACAAAATTCTTTGAGCAGGGCAAGAAAAGCCGTTCTGGACGCCCGCCATGCCTGTTCTTAACATAAATCAATCTTTAAGCCCCCCAAGGACGGTTCCATGGAAATGAAGACATCGCCCGCCCCGGCCTCTCCCACGCATCCGGCGCTGCCCGCGCACCGCGAACTGTTCTACGGCGGCGCGTGGCATCCCGCCCACGGCGGCGCGCACTGGGAGTGCTTCAGCCCCACGAACGGAAGCTCTCTGGGAATCTGCGCCGACGCGTCCGACGCCGACGTCGATGCGGCCGTCCAGGCGGCGCACTGCGCCTTTCCGGCCTGGCGCGACACGCATCCCTCGGACCGCGCCGCGCGCCTGCGCCAGGCGGCCGCCAGGATCCGGCAGCACGGCGGCGATCTCGCGCTCATCGACGCCCTGGATTGCGGCAATGCCATCACGCCCATGAAGGGCGACGTGGAAAATGCCGCGACGCAGCTCGAATTCTTCGCCGGGCTGGTCACCGAAGCCAAGGGAGAAACCATTCCCATGGGTCACGGGCGCCTCAACTACACGCTGCGCGAGCCCCTGGGCGTCGTCGGCCGCATCGGCGCCTTCAACCATCCCTTCATGTTCTCCGCGGCCAAGATGGCGGCCCCGCTCGCCGCCGGCAATACCGTGGTCATCAAGCCGCCCGAACAGGCGCCGCTGTCCACGCTGAGGCTGGCGGAGCTGGTGGGCGATCTGTTTCCCCCCGGGGTCTTCAACGTGGTGACCGGCCGGGGCAAGGAGGCCGGCCAGGCGCTGGTGCGGCATCCCGCCGTCGCCAAGATCGGCCTCATCGGCAGCGTCGAGGCCGGCCGCGCGGTGATGCGGACGGCCGCCGACACGCTCAAGCCGGTGCTGCTGGAGCTGGGCGGCAAGAACGCCTTGATCGGGTTCGCGGACGCGGACCTGCCGGCGCTGGCCGATGCCATCGTCCAGGGCATGAACTTCGCCTGGTGCGGGCAATCCTGCGGCTCCACCAGCCGGGTCTTCCTGCACGAATCGATCCACGACCGGATCGCGGACATGGTCCGCGAGCGGCTGGCCGCCTTCCAGCCCGGGCTGCCCCAGGACCCCGACACCACGATGGGGGCCATCGTCAGCGCCGAGCAGCACCGGCGCATCCTGGATTACATCCGGATCGGCCGGGACGAGGGCGCCACGCTGAGCTACGGCGGAACGGTTCCCGCGGACCCCGGACTCGCCCAGGGCTTCTTCATCGAACCGACCCTGTTCACCGGCGTCCAGCCGTCCATGCGCATCGCCCGCGAGGAGATCTTCGGGCCAGTGCTGTCGCTCTTTCGCTGGACGGACGCCGGCGCGATGCTGGCGGCCGTCAACGCGCCGGACTACGGCCTGACCTGCTCGCTCTGGACCCGCGACCTGGCGACGGCGCTGGAATTCTCGTCCCGCGTGCAGGCGGGCTACGTCTGGATCAACGAGGTCGGCCGCCATTTCCTGGGAGCGCCCTATGGCGGTTTCAAGCAATCCGGCAACGGGCGCGAGGAATGCTTCGACGAACTGCTCGCCTTCACGCAGACCAAGAACGTCCACGTGCGCTACTGACGCGCTCCGCCGGACCCCATCCACTCCCCCTTCACGACGACATCCGCCGATACATGACCGCCGATCCCACGCCCCGCGCCCCGTCCGTCCCCGAAGCCCTGAACCCCCGGGAACGCCCGCCCCTGCCGGCCGCCGCTTCGCCCATGTTCGGCAGCGACGCCATCGCGCAAACCCTGGCGGCCCTGGACATCCCCTACATCGCCCTGAATCCGGGCGCGAGCTTCCGGGGCCTGCACGACAGCCTGGTCAACCACCTGGGCAACCGCACGCCGCAGATGCTGCTCTGTCTGCACGAAGAACACGCCGTGGCATTGGCCCACGGCTATGCCAAAGTCACCGGCAAGGCCATGGCGGCCGCAGTGCACGCCAACGTCGGATTGATGCATGCCACGATGGCCGTCTTCAATGCCTGGTGCGACCGCATGCCGCTGCTGCTGCTGGGCGCGACCGGCCATCTGGACGCCGCCCGACGCCGGCCCTGGATCGAATGGATCCACACGGCGCGGGACCAGGGCGCGCTGGTGCGCAATTTCACCAAATGGGACGACCAGCCGGCCTCCCCCGCCGCGGCGCGCGAGTCCCTGTTCCGGGCCAAATGGCTGAGCGAATCGGCGCCCCAGGCCCCCGTGTACGTCAACCTGGACGTGGACGTGCAGGAGCAGGCCCTGCGGGAGCCCTTGCCGCCGGCGAATCCCGCCGATTTCCTGCCCGAAGCCCGCGTCGGCGCCAGCGCCCGCCAGATTGCCGCACTCGCGGCGCTCATCCGCCGGGCGCAGCGGCCCGTGCTGCTGATGGGACGCGTCTCGCGCTGCGCGCAGGCCTGGGCGCAGCGCCTGCGCCTGGCCGAAGGCATCGGGGCCCGCGTGCTCACCGACCTGAAGGTCGGCGCCGCATTCCCGACGGATCACCCGCTGCACGCGGGGGCGCCGGGCATCTATGCGGATGCGGCGGCCCTCGGCGCCCTGGAACAGGCCGACCTGATCATCAGCCTGGACTGGGTGGATCTGGCCGGCTTGCTGCGCGAGGCCTGCGCGGACGGCCGGCCCGCCGCGCGCATCGTCCAGGTTTCCGTCGACGCCGCGCTGCACCGCGGCTGGAGCATGGACTACCAGGCCCTGCCCGCGGTGGACCTCTGCATCCGCGCCGAACCCGAGCTGCTGGTGGCGGACCTGAACGAGGCCCTGGGCCTGGCCCCCCGGCCCGGCGAAGCGCACGCGCCGGTCTCGGCCCCGGCGGCCCCGGCGGCCCCGGCGGCCGCCGGACAAGCCCCCCTGCTGTCCATGGCGGAACTGGCCCACGGGCTGCGCGAGTGCCTCGCCGGCCGCGAGGTCTCGCTGACCCACCTGCCCCTGGGATGGGATGGCGCCCTGTGGCCCTTCCACCATCCCCTGGACTTCCTGGGCTCGGACGGCGGCGGCGGCGTGGGCGCCGGCCCCGGGCTGACCGTGGGCGCGGCGCTGTCCCTCCGGGGCTCGTCCCGCGTCCCGCTCGGGATCTGCGGGGACGGCGATTTCCTGATGGGGGCGACGGCGCTGTGGACGGCCGTGCACTACCGCATCCCGCTGATCTGCGTGGTGGCCAACAACCAGTCGTTCTTCAACGACGAAGTGCACCAGGAGCGCGTGGCCCGGATGCGGGGGCGCGCCGTGGACAACAAGTGGATAGGCCAGCGCATCGCCGACCCCGACGTGGACATCGCGGGCCTGGCCCGCGCGCAGGGGGCGGCGGCGTACGGCCCGGTGGCGACCCCGCGGGATCTCGCGCAGGCCTGCGCCGGCGCCCTGCGGGACTTCGACCAGGGGCGCGTGGCCGTCATCGACGCCCGCATCGCCTCGGGCTACACGCCCGCCATGACGAACGCACTGACCGAACAAGGGGCGGACTGAAGCCATGAACACTGCCAGCAGACAAGCGGACGAAGCGGCGCGCGCGCGGACGGCGCCCCCCATCCTCACGGTGGACGGCGTGAGCCGCCATTTCGACACCGCCGACGGCCGGGTGGACGCGGTCAGCGACATTTCCCTGTCGGTGAGCCATGGGGAATTCGTCTCCATCATCGGGCCCTCGGGATGCGGTAAATCCACGCTGTTCAGCATGATCGGCGGCCTGCTTCCGGCAAGCGCCGGCGCCATCCGCATCGAAGACGAGACCATCCGCGGCCCGCACCCCGCCATCGGCATGGTCTTCCAGGAGGACTCCACCTTTCCGTGGCGCACCGTGATCGACAACGTGGCCTTCCCGCTGGAACTGCAGGGCGTCGCCAGGTCCGAACGCCTGGAAAAGGCGCGGCATTTCATCGATCTGGTGGGCCTGTCGGGCTTCGAGCGCAGCTACCCGGCCCAGCTCTCCGGCGGCATGCGGCAGCGGGTCTCCATCGCCCGCACGCTGGTCTTCGAGCCCAAGCTCCTGCTGATGGACGAACCCTTTGCCGCGCTGGACGAGCAGACCCGCCTGCTGCTGGGCGACAAGGTCTCGCAGATCCAGGCCACGCTGGACCAGACCGTGCTGCTCATCACGCACAACATCGCCGAAGCCGTCCAGCTCTCGGACCGCGTGATGATCATGAGCTACCGCCCCGGCCGCAACAAGCGCATCCTGCCCATCGACCTGCCGCGCCCCAGGACGTCGGAGATGCTGAGCAGCGACGCCTTCGGCCACTACGTCGCCCGGATCTGGGCCGACCTGCGCGAAGAGGCCGGGCGCGGCATGCGGGAAACCGAAGGCGTCAGCGCACGTGGAGCCGACCATGCCTCGTCCTGATGCCACGCGGCTGCGGTTCGGCCCGGAGCTGGGCGGCCTGGCCGTGCTCGTCCTCCTGCTGGCCATCGTGGAGCTGCTCGTGCGGTCCGCCCTCCTCAACCCCTTCCTAGTGCCGCAGCCCTCGGCCGTGCTGCTCGCCTTCGGACGCATCGTCGCCGAGGAGAACGTCCTGCACCGGTTCCTCGTCACCGGCAGCGAAGCCGGGACGGCGGCCGTCCTGGTCGCCTGCATCGGCGTGCCGCTGGGCGCGCTGCTGCACCGGGCGCATCTGCTGCGTGCGGCGATCGGCTCCTGGATCGCGGCCGTGGCGGCCGCCCCCATCGTGCTGGCCTATCCGCTCTTCCTGGTGATGTTCGGGCGCAGCGCCTCCACCATCATCGTGATCAGCGTGCTCTCGGGCTTGCCGCCCGTGATCCTCATGACCACCGACAGCCTGCAGTCGGTGCGGCCCGCGCTCATCGACGTCGGCAAGAGCCTGCGCATGAACGCCTGGTCGCTGTTCTGGAAAATCATGTTCCCCGCCGCCCTGCCCGGCATCTTCTCGGGCCTGCGCATCGGTTTCATCTTCGCGCTCATCAACGTGGTGGGCGTGGAATTCCTCATCAACTTCGGCGGCCTCGGGCCGCTCATCAATGAACTGGCGGAACGCTACGACCTGCCCGGCACCTACGCGGCCATCGGCTTCGTCGTTCTGGTCAGCATCGTCGTGTTCCTGATTCTGGAGGCACTGGAAAAATGGCTACGTCCCGGCAAGCGCTGAGCCATCGGCAGGCATCCCCCCGGCGCGTCCTGATGCTGCGCATCCTCATCGCCGCCATTCTGCTGCTGATCTGGCAGGCCATGGCCATGTCGGGGCTGTTCTATCAGGACGTGGTCCTGGGGCTGCCCGACATCGCACGCGGCATGGCGCGTCTCCTGCTGGACCCCGATTTCTACCGGAATCTCTGGATCACGGTGGCCGAAATCCTGGCCGCTTCGGCGATCGGGTCGCTCACGGGCCTGGTGTGCGGCATGGTGCTGGGAGGCAGCCGCATCCTGGAGCGCGCCTTCGAGCGCTATCTGTACTATCTCGGCCCCACGCCCAAGATCATTTTCTTTCCGCTGATGATCCTGTGGTTCGGCGTGGGACCGGGGTCGAAGGTCGCGCTGGGCGCCCTCTCGTGCTTCTTCCCGGTCGCCCTGGCCGTGGCCGCCGGCATGCGCGAGATCCCCTTCATCCTGAAGTGCGTCGGCACCAGCCTGCGCGCCACGCCGCTGCAGAAGACCCTGAAGATCTACCTGCCCGCCATGCGCGGCCCGGTCATCAACGGTCTGCGCATGGGATTCGGCGTCGCCGTCATCGGCGTGCTGCTCGCGGAAACCAAATTGTCCAACCAGGGCCTGGGCTACCTGGTGATCCAGAACTACCAGCATTTCGACATGCAGGCCATGTACGCCCTGCTCATCGCCATCTTCGGACTGGCCGTGGCCGCCAACACGGCGCTCAGCCATTGGGCGGATCCGAACCACCGTTGACCCCCGCGACAACAACTCAGGAGACAGACCATGAAAACATCGCGCACCTTGCTGGGCATCCTCGCCCTCGCCTCGGCCTGCGTCTGCGCAGCGCCCGCGCAGGCCGACGACACGCTGAAACTCGCCGTCGGCCAGCGCGGCAACTGGGACACCATCGTGTCCCAGCTCGGCCAGGATGCCGGCATCTTCAAGAAGCACGGACTGGAGCTGGAAATCCTCTACACCCAGGGCGGCGGGGAAACCCTCCAGGCCGTGATTTCCAACAGCGTGGACATCGGCGTGGCCGCCGGCACCATCGGCGTCTTCTCGGCCTTCCAGAAGGGCGCGCCGATCCGCATCATCGGCGCCCAGGCCACGGGCGCCGCGGACTTCTGGTACGTGCGGGCCGATTCCCCGCTGCACAGCATCAAGGACGCGACGCCGCAGACCACCATCGCCTACTCCACCAACGGTTCCTCGACCAACAGCGTGGCGCTGGGCTTCGCCAAGGCCTACGGCCTCAAATCGAAACTCGTCGCCACCGGGAACCCCTCGGCGACCTTCACCCAGGTCATGACCAAACAGGTCGACGTGGGCTGGTCCTCGCCGCCCTTCGGCTTCGACGCGCTGGCGCAGGGCAAGATCCGCATCGTCGCCAAGGCCAACGACCTGGACGAGATCCGGCACGAATCCATCCGGACCCTGATCGGCAACGTGAACCTGCTCGAACACAAGCAGGACCAGCTCAAGCGCTTCATGGCCGCCTACCGCGAAACCATCGACTGGATGTATGCCAGCGACGACGCGCTCAAGGCCTACGCCGCGTTCAACAAGACCGACGTCGCCACCGCGCGCAAGGTGCGCGACGAATTCTTCCCCAAGAGCCTCATCGATCCGGACAAGATGGCTGGCCTGGACCTGCTGAACAAGGACGGCATCGCCTTCAAGACCATCAGCGAACCGCTCACGCCGCAGCAGTTCGACACCCTGATCCAGATCCCGCCCCGCCAATAAACCCGCCAGGAGCCCCCTGTCATGCCCAAGCTGAAACTCTCCTTCGCCATCGGAGACTACGACCGCAATCGCGCCATCATCGACGGCCGCGTTCCCATCGACGGAGTGGATCCCGTCATCATGAAACTCTCGCCGGAGGAAATCTTCTTCCGCGCGATGCGGCACGAATCCTTCGACGTCTGCGAACTGTCCCTGAGCAGTTTCTCGTTGCGCGTGGCGCGGGGCGACAGCCCGTATGTGGGCGTTCCCGTGTTCCTGTCGCGCGCCTTCCGCCATGCCTCCATCATCGTGCGCAAGGACAGCGGCATCCGGGTTCCGGCCGACCTTGCCGGCAAGCGCGTGGGGACGCCGGAATGGCAGCTCACGGCCAACGTCTGGACCCGCGCCTTCCTGCAGGACGACTTCGGCGTGCGGCCCCAGGACATCCACTGGCTGCGCGGCGGCCTGGAAGAGCCCGGGCGGGTGGAAAAGCTGAAAACGGACCTGCCGGCCGGCGTGTCCATGGAAGACATCCCCGCCGACCGGACCCTGGACCGGATGCTGGACAGCGGCGAGATCGACGCCTACATCGGCCCGCGGGCACCGCGCTGCTTCACGGCCGCCAATCCCCGCCTGCGCTGGCTGTTCGAGGACCCCACCGAGGCGGCCCTGGACTACTACCGCCGCACGAAGATCTTCCCCATCATGCACCTGCTGGGCGTGCGCCGCACGCTGGCCGAGGCGCACCCCTGGCTGCCGGTGGCGCTGCAAAAGGCATTCAACGAATCCAAGGCGCTGGCCCTGGAGGCGCTGGCGGACACGTCCGCCACCAAGGTGACGCTGCCCTTCGTCGAGGAGCAGCTCAGGCTGGCGCAGTCGCAGATGGGCACGGATTTCTGGACCTACGGAGCGCACGAGAACCGGCACGTGCTGGACCATTTCCTGCGGCATCACCACGCTCAGGGCATCTCCAGCCGGCTGGTGGACGCGGAGGAACTGTTCCACCCCGCGACGCTGGAGAGCCATCGGATCTAGGGCTTGCCGCCGGGCGTCCTTGTGCGCGCCTGCTCGTCCCAGGCGCGCAGCTGCGCCAGCTTCTCGCCGATCTTCAGCTCCAGCCCCCGGGGCGCCGGCCGGTACCAGCCCGGTTCGGGCATGCCCTCGGGCAGGTAGGTCTCCCCGGCCGCGTAGGCGTCGGGTTCGTCGTGGGCGTAGCGGTAGGCGTGGCCGTAGCCCAGTTCCTTCATCAGCTTGGTCGGGGCGTTGCGCAGGTGCACCGGCACCTCGCGGCTGCGGTCCTGCTTCACGAAGGCGCGCGCCTGGTTGTAGGCCATGTAGCCGGCGTTGCTCTTGGCGGCGACCGCCAGGTAGATCACGGCCTGGCCCAGAGCCAGCTCGCCTTCCGGCGAGCCCAGGCGCTCGTAGGTGGCGGCCGCGTCGTTGGCGATCTGGATGGCCCTGGGGTCGGCCAGGCCGATGTCCTCCCAGGCCATGCGTACGATGCGCCGCGCCAGGTAGCGCGGATCGGCGCCGCCGTCCAGCATGCGCGTCAGCCAGTACAGCGCGGCGTCCGGATGCGAGCCGCGCACCGACTTGTGCAGCGCCGAGATCTGGTCGTAGAAGTTGTCCCCGCCCTTGTCGAAGCGGCGGCCGTTGAGGGTCAGCGCGGTGCGGATGAAATCGGCGTCGATGCGCGTCGCGCCGGCCGCGCCCGCGGCGGTGGCGCATTGCTCCAGCAGGTTCAGGAAGCGGCGCGCGTCGCCGTCGGCGTAGCCCACCAGGGTGGCGACGGCGGTCTCGTCGAATTCCAGGTGCGCGAGCCCCCCGGCGCTCCGGGCCCGCTCCAGCAGCTGGCGCAGCTCGTCGTCGGACAGCGGTTCGAGCACGTAGACCTGGGCGCGCGACAGCAGGGCGGAATTGACCTCGAAGGAGGGGTTTTCCGTGGTCGCCCCGATGAAGGTCACCAGGCCCGATTCGGCATAGGGCAGCAGGGCGTCCTGCTGGGACTTGTTGAAGCGGTGGATCTCGTCCACGAACAGGATGGTGCGCCGCCCCGCCGCGCGGTGCTGGCGGGCGAGGTCGATGGCCGCGCGGATGTCCTTGACCCCGGAGAAGACCGCCGACAGGGCGATGAACTCGCAGTCGAAGGCATCGGCCATCAGGCGCGCCAGGGTCGTCTTGCCGACGCCGGGCGGGCCCCACAGGATCATGGAATGCGGCGTGCCGGACTCGAAGGCCAGGCGCAGCGGGCGGCCCGGCCCCAGCAGGTGGGTCTGGCCGACGACCTCGTCCAGGGTGCGGGGGCGCAGGGATTCGGCCAGGGGCGCGCCGGCGGCGCGGTCCTCGGCGGGACTGCCCCGCCGGCCCTTGGCGCCGGGTTTCGCGGGCGGCGCCGCGCCCCCGAAACCGGGATCGTCGCCCAGCAGATCGCCCTGGTTCGCCATCACGAGGTCCTGTTCACGCTAATCCATCTTCACCAGGTCGGCGCCCTGGGGCACCGCAAAGCGGAACTGCCCGGCGGGGATGTCGGGATTGGCCTTCAGGCCGGTGAAGACGATGCGCGAGACCTGGCCGAAGGCGTCCAGCAGTTCCAGGCGCCGGGGCAGGCCGCCGGAGAAGGCGATGTCGGCATGGACGAAGCCCGCGTCCGGCGTCCTGGGCACGGCGCGCAGCCACTGCAGGCCGTCGTGGTCGGGCCGGCTCTGGAGGTCGAAGACATCCTCCAGCGAACCCGAGCCGAACAGCAGCGCGGCCGGCGAGGCCCCCACGGCCTGGCTGGCGTTGCGCTCGGTGACCTGCGCCAGGTCCGGGTCGTACTGGTAGACGTGCCGGCCGTCGGACACGATCAGCTGTTCGTAGGGCGCGCGCACTTCCCAGCGGAACTTGCCGGGCCGCTGGAAGGCGAAGGCGCCGCTTTGCGGCTTCTGCGCGGCGCCCTTGGCGTCGGTGCGCTCCTGGCTGAACTGGCCGGTGGCCGACTGCACGCGGTCCACGAAGGACTGCAGCTGCTCGCGCGCGTCGGCCGCCGCCAGGGCCAGGCCCGGCAGGCAGGCCAGCAGCGCGGCGGCGCAGGCCGCCCGCCAGGCCTTGCGCGCGGCAGTCCATACCTGCATGCGGCAGCGTCGACTCGACGTATTGGCCTACCCCGTGCTGCGCACCCTGCCCGTCGCGATCGGGGCGACCATGAGCGGGGTCAACAGCCAGCTAAGCCCCGGCACAGGCCTGCCGGCCATCGCTATACCGGCTGGCTTCACACGCCTGGGCCTACCCGTCGGCCTCGAGCTGCTGGGCCATGCCTACGCCGAGCAAGGCCTGCTGAACTACGCGGCTCATTGGGAACTAGCGGGCGGCAGGCGGCGCCCGCCCCCGTTCACTCCCGCGCTGGACTGACGCCGGGCTCATGGCCGCGGCGCAAAAAGGTTATGCTTTCGGATTCAACACTCTATACACAGGAGCCCTCATGGCCCAA
>OFTX01000731.1_pt1 | contig 15018 bp, 14 predicted proteins | sample 1775051 | NCBI WGS metagenome assembly OFTX01 (sample SAMN08195772, study PRJEB24354) | sludge metagenome | isolation source: sludge from phenol fed wastewater aerobic bioreactor A | place: India: Nagpur | collected 2016-09-15
ATGCAAAGGGTTATCAACAGATGTTGTGGATATCCTTGACGGTCCCGCGCGGCAGGCCCGCCCCGGCCACGAGACCGGAGCGGGCCGTGCGGCACCGCGGCACCGCGGCATCGCGGTGTCAGGCGGCCGGTGCCTTGCCGATCGTGAAGGCGATCTCACCGACGCCGGCAACGCCCGCGCTCACCTTGTCGCCGGGTTCGAGCGGTCCCACGCCGGCCGGCGTGCCCGTGAAGATCAGATCGCCCGGTGCCAGTCTGACGCTGCGCGAGATCTCGGCAATGAGATCGGGCACGGACCAGATCAGTTCGTTGAGGTCGCCCGTCTGACGATTCTCGCCGTTCACGTCCAGCCACACGCGGCCTTCCTTCGGATGACCGACCTGCGCGACAGCGTGCAAGGGGCCGCACGGCGCCGAGGCGTCGAACGCCTTGCCCCAGTCCCATGGGCGGCGCGTGTCCTTGGCCTGCTGCTGCAAGTCGCGGCGGGTGAGATCCACGCCAACGCCATATCCCCACACCAGCGACAGCGCCTGGTTCGCGTCGACGTTCTCGCCCGGGGCGCCAATGGCCACCACCAGTTCGATTTCGTGATGCAGCTCGCGGGTGAGCGGCGGGTAGGGCAGCGTGCCGCTGGCGGGCACCACGGCGTCGGCCGGCTTCATGAAGAAGAAGGGCGGCTCGCGGTCCGGATTGCTGCCCATCTCGCGCGCGTGGGCGGCGTAGTTACGGCCGACGCAGAACACGCGGCGCACGGGAAAGCGGGCATCGCTGCCCGCCACGGCGACCGACGCCTGGGGCGGCGCCGAAATGACGAATTGGCTCATGAGAAGACTCGGGTCCGGTATGCAACAAAAGCGGAAACAACAACCAATGAAACAGCATGGGCGCTGCCGATCGACAGCGCCCCGAATTACTTGGCAAAAACCTGCGACATGTCCGCAAACGCCTTGAACTCCAATGCGTTGCCTGCCGGATCGTAAAAGAACAGCGTGGCCTGCTCGCCCACCTGGCCGGCGAAGCGGATATGCGGCTCGATCACGAAGCGCGTGCCTGCCGCGCGAAGCCGGTCGGCGAGCGCGTGCCATGCGGGCATGTCAAGGATAACGCCGAAATGCGGCACCGGCACTTCGTCGCCGTCGACCGGATTGGTGATGCGCTTGCCGGCATCCTCCGGCGAAAGATGGGCGACCAGTTGATGGCCGAAGAAGTCGAAGTCGATCCAGTGGTCCGAGCTGCGACCTTCCTCGCAGCCCATCACGCCGCCATAGAAGCGGCGCGCGGCTTCGAGGTCGTCGACCGGGAACGCAAGGTGAAAGAGCGGTGTTGCCATGAAGGACTCCCGTGCAATGTAGGGTTGGATCGCAAACGCGCCGCGGGGGCCGAAGCGGGTCATCCCCACCGGCTTCGTCGCGAAACGTGGTTTTGCGGTAAATTCTATCCATCGATAAAAATAATAAAAAACGAATAATTCGGCGACTCAGTCACAAAATTTTCGATCAATGATCCGATATCTCAAAACCTTCGTCACGGCCGCCGAAACCGCGTCGTTTTCGGCGGCGGGGGCGCGTCTGGGGTTGACGCAGTCGGCGGTCAGCGCCCAGATCCAGCGTCTGGAAGACGATCTCGGCGTTGCGCTGTTCGAACGCACCGGTCGCGCGGTATCGCTGTCCGATGACGGCCGCCGATTGCTCGCACAGGCGCAAGGCGTGATCGCGGGCTATCAGGCCATGCGTGGCGAGGCAGGCGCGCGCGACGCGCAGGCGACGCTCGCGCCGATTCACGTCGGCGCGATCCTGACGGTGCAGCTCGGGCTGTTGCCGGGCGCCGTGCAGCGATGGACGGCACTGGGGGCGATGCCGCACCTGAACATCGTGCCGGGCATGTCGGTGCAGTTGCTCGCGCAACTCGACGCCCGGGAACTGGATCTGGCGGTCATGATCCGGCCGCGCATCGGCGTGCCCGCCGACATGAAGTGGCTCATGCTGATGCGCGAGCCGTACGTGGCGATCGCCCCGAAGGGCACACGTGGCGACGTCGCGCATTGGGCCGGGTCATTGCCGTTCGTGCGCTACAACCGACGCTCGTACGGTGGCGATCTTGTGGAGCGTTACCTGAAGCGTCACCGGCTGTGGGTGCGCGAGGGGGTGGAGCTCGACGAGCCTGAAGTGATTCTTCGCATGGTGCGTGCGCGACTCGGGTGGTCGATCGTGCCGGCCACGCTCATTGGCCTGCCCTCGCACGGCAACGCGGCGGACAAGCCGACGCGAACCGGTGTTCAGGTGTTGCCGCTCGCGGGTGAGCCGCTCACGCGAGAACTGGGGGTGCTCGCGCGTCAGTCGGCACTCAAGCGCGCACCGGTCGCCACGCTGATGCAATGCCTCACCGAGGCAGCGCACTCGCTGGGCTAGACGGACGGGCGAGCTCGGGGGCCGCGACTGCCGCATCGTCGGCTGCCGTGGTGATCGGTGCGCCGCCCAGGGCCTGCCACAACGCCGCCGTGTCGCTCAGGCGTGCGCCCTGGGCGTCGAGCCGGGCGCGTGTGGCATCGAGCGCCTGACGCTGGGCGTCGAGCAGCGCGAGATGACTGATGCCGCCAGCTTGGTAGCGCTCGCGTGCGATCCGGTAGGCGGTGTCCGCGCGCTGTGCCGCGTCTGCGCGTGCGGCGAGCGTGGCCGCATCGGCTTCGAGTGCCCGCATCGCGTCGGCTACCTGCGCGAGGCCGAGTAGCACGGTGTCCTGATACGACGCGAGCGCGGCGTCGTAGGCCGCCACGGCCGCGCGCCGCTGGGCGCGCAACTCGCCGCCGCGAAAGAGCGGCTGCAGCAGGTTCATGCCGATATTCCAGATGTTGATCCCGTCGCCCAGATCGGCCGTGCGCATGCGCTGCGTGCCGAAGCTGCCCGATAGCGTGAACTGAGGATACAGGTTGGCGGTGGCCACGCCGACATCGGCGCTGGCCTTGTGCAGCATCGCCTCGGATGCCCGGATGTCGGGTCGTCGCCGCGCGAGCGTCGAAGGCAGGCCAACGGGCACCGTCCGCGGCAACTGCAGCGTTGCGAGGTCGATGGTGGGTGAGGTGAATGCCCCTGGCGGCTGGCCGAGCCACCGAGCGAGTTGATGATCGTACTGGGCGATCTGCGCGCTCAGGGCGGGGAGTTGCGCTTCCGTTTGCGCGACGAGCGCCGCTTGATTCTGCACATCGAGCGTGGCTACGCCGCCGGCGCGCTCACGCGCTTGCGTGATGTCGAGCTGGACCCGTTGCGCGGCCAGCATGCCTTCGAGCGCGGCGCGTTGCGCACGGGCGCTGGCCTGCCGCAATGCGGTGGTGACCACGTTGCCGGCGAGCGAGAGGCGCGCCGCTTCGAGTTCGAATCGCTGATAGTCGACCTGCGCGGCGAGCGATTCGAGGGCGCGTCGGTTGCCGCCGAATACATCGAGCGTATACGAGATGTTCACGCTCGCGTTGTAAAGCGTGAATGGGCCGGGGCTCGGTACGCTCGTGATGCCAAATGACGCAAGATCGACCTGTTCACGCGTGCCGGAGAGTTTCAGGTCCGCCGACGGCAGCAAGCGTGCTCCCGCCTGCGCGCGGTAGTTCTCCTGCGCCTCGCGCAGCTTCGCCTCGGCCTGCCGGAGCGTGGGACTGTCGGCAAGCGCCTGCGCGACGAGTGCGTTCAGCGGGGGCGAGCCGAAGCGCGTCCACCAGTCTGCCGGCACGTCGACATCGGTGGCGAACGTCTGCGCTTCGCCCTGGGAGGTGGGCAGGGCGCGCGCCTGCGCCGTTGCCGTGGGTTGCCTCTCGCTCGTGTATTGCGCCGTGGGGGGCGCGTCGGGCACACGGAAGTCGGGGCCAACCGCACAGGCCGACAGGGCCGCGCTCAATCCGAGCGCGAGGGTACCGATGCGCGGGCGGCGCGGTATGGGCCATCGGCAAGCGCGTGTGACTCGCATACGGGCCTCAGTCGAGCGTTCGTTTGTAGAACTTCACGGCCACCGCCATGAGCAGTGCGGAGAACACCAGCAGCGGCCACAGGTCGTGCCAGGCGTCGCCCCAGCCGTTCCCTTTGAGCAAAATGCCGCGAACGAGCCGGTTGAAGTAGGTGAGCGGCAGCAGGTTGCCGATCGCCTGCGCCCACGCTGGCATGCCGCCGAACGGGAACATGAAACCCGAGAGCAGCATGCTGGGCAGGAAGTAGAACACGGTGAGCTGCATGGCCTGCAACTGGTTGTCTGCGAACGACGAGAGGGCGATGCCGACGGTCAGATTCGCCGCGATGAACACGAGCGCGGACAGGTAGATCGCGATCACGCTGCCTTCGAACGGCACATGAAAGACAAAGCGCGCGGCAATGAGGATGATGCTCGCCTGAATCAGCCCGATGGCGATGTACGGCACGATCTTGCCGGTCATGACCTCGATGGGCAGCACGGGCGTGGCGAGCAGATTCTCCATGGTGCCGCGCTCGCGCTCGCGCACGATGGCCAGGCCGGTCATCATCGCGAGCGTCATGGTGAGAATCACACCCATCAGGCCCGGAATGATGTTGTACTGGGTAATGCCCTCGGCGTTGTACATGCGGTGCACCTGCACGTCGAAACCGCCCGGCGTGCCCGCCAGCGGCGCCAGCGCGCCGGTCAGGTCCTTCTGCGCGACGGATTGCGCGATCGCCGGCAGCGCGCCGAGCGCGGAGGCCATCGCCATCGGATCGGTCGCGTCGGCTTCGACGAGCACCGCGGGCCGCTCGCCTCGCAACAGCCGCCGCGTGAAATCGGCCGGGACATTGAGCACGAATTGCACGCGGCCCTGCGCCAGCGCCGTGCGTCCGGCGGCCTCGTCGGTCAGCGTCTCGGTGAAACGGAAATACCCCGAGTGCTCCATCGCGGCCACGAGGCTGCGCGTGAATTCGCTCTGGTCCTGAAGGATGACGGCCGTGGGCATGTGTTTCGGATCGGAGTTGATGGCAAAGCCAAACAACGCCAGTTGCACGAGCGGCACGCCCACGATCATGGCGAACGTGACGCGGTCGCGCCGCAATTGCAGGAACTCCTTGCACACGATGCTCCACCAGCGCGCGATGGAAAATCCCAGCGGCGTACTCATGTCCCGTCCCCGAAGTTGTCCCTGGCGTGGCTCATCAGAAAGATGAAGACATCCTCCAGGCTCGTGTCGATCGGGGCGGCGTGCAGGCCGCGCTCACGCGCGAGACGCTGCAGCAACCGCGCAAGCGCGCCGGCGTCCTGTCCGCTCACATGCAGGGCATTGCCGAAGGCAACAGTCTGTGCCACGGCGGGCTGCTCGCGCAGTTCGCGCGACAACTCGACGAGGTTCTCGCCATGTACCGTCCACGTGGTCAGATGCTGCGCGGCGATGACCTCCTCGGCCGTGCCTTGCGCGAGCAGCTCGCCGTAGGAGATGTAGGCAAGTTTGTGACAGCGCTCGGCCTCGTCCATGTAGTGCGTGCTGACGAGTACCGAGATGCCGCGCGCGGCGAGCGCGTGCAGTTCTTCCCAGAAGTCGCGTCTCGCGGTGGGGTCGACGCCCGCGGTCGGCTCGTCGAGCAGCAGCACCCGAGGCTCATGCAGCATGCATGCGGCCAGGGCCAGGCGTTGCTTCCATCCGCCCGAGAGCGAACCGGTCAGTTGCTTCGCGCGCGCCTTGAGCCCGAGTCCTTCGATGGCGCGATCGACGGCTTCGCGGCGGTTTGCCATACCGTAGACGCGCGCGACGAAGTCGAGATTCTCGCGAATCGTCAGGTCTTCCCAATACGAAAAGCGTTGCGTCATGTAGCCCACGTGTCGCTTGATCTGGGCGCTCTCGCGCACGATGTCGTAGCCGAGACACGTACCGCTGCCGCCGTCGGGCGTGAGCAGGCCGCACATCATGCGGATGCAGGTCGTCTTGCCGCTGCCGTTCGGCCCGAGAAAGCCGAAGATCTCTCCGCGCCTGACTTGCAGCGAGACGTTTTTCACCACGTGCTTGTCGCCGAAATGCTTGTCGAGGCCGCGAACGTCGATGGCGAGGTCGTGCCCGCCATGCCTGTCCGGCGATTCCCGCATGTCCGGCATGTCCGGCATGCCCCGTGAACCGGTGTTCGGATTCATGGGCGGCTCACCCGTACCGGCTGGCCGGGGTTGAGCTTCGCGGCGTCGGGCACGGCGGGGCGGGCTTCGATCATGTACACGAGCTTTTCGCGCGTGTCATTGCTGTAGATGACGGGCGGCGTGTATTCGGCTTGCGCGGCGATGTACGTGATATGCGCGTCGATGCCGCCGCCGCATCCGTCACAGGCGACGTGCACTGTCTGCCCGGCGCGTAACGTGCCGAGCGAGGCTTCGGGCACGAAGAAGCGCACCTTGATGTTGCCCGGCGGCAGCAGGCGCACGACGGGGCTGCCGGCGCCGACCCATTCGCCCACACGATACAGCGTGTCGTATACGCGCGCCGCGGCACCGGCCACCGGATGCTTCTGCGCGAGCTGCCAGTCGGCCTGTGCGAGCGAGGCACGCGCGGCGTCCACCTGTGCCGCTTGCGCCTGACGCTGGGCCTCGCGTCCGGGCAGGTGTGCCACGGCCAGGCTGCTCTGCAATTCCTGAACGCGCGCGATGCTGCTGCGCGCGTCGGCCCGGCTCGCGTCGAGCTGCTCGCGGGAAATGCCGCCGGCGGCGTATTGCGACTGATCGCGGTCGAATTGCGCGACCGACTTGTCTCGCACGGCGACGGCCTGTTTGAGTTGAGCGCTCGACACGGCGATTTCGTCGGGTCGCTTGCCGGTCGCGAGATCGCGCAATTGTGCTTCGGCATTGGCGAGCGTATCGCGCGCGTGGGATTGCGCGGCCTGCTCATAGGTGGATTCGAGCGCGAAGAGCGGATCGCCGGCCTTCACCTGCTGGCCGCGCGATACGGCAAGGGTCTGCAAGGTGCCAGCCTGCGACGAGGCGACGTTGACGAACTCGCCTTCGACGTAGCCCTGCCACGGCTTGTTGCCCGGATCGCCGCAGCCGGCGAGCACAGCGAGCGCGGACAGCGCGGCAAGGCGGATCGTGAGATTGCCCGGGATAGTGCACATGCGGGGGATGGCCGGCATGACGCGCCTCATGCGTTGCGGTTCGTTGCGAAGTGGGATCGCAAGGTTGCGATGGTTCGATGTCACATTAGCGCAAAATCGGCGGCGACGGCAATCCGTGGCGACGCAGGCATGTCGCAGCGAGCGCCTTGCGCGCCGTGGGGGCATCGATGCGCGTGCCGGGACTCTCTGCTATTGTGCGCACATGTCCGGCAGCGCACGGGGCGCGCGAGCGGCAGCGGCGCAGCGCACCGGACCTCATGCAAGGAGCTTGATTCATATGTCTCACGACACGTTCGACGAAAACGACTGGAAGCGATTCCTCAAACACATCGGCGAAGACCCGAACCGCCCCGGGCTTCACGAGACTCCGGCGCGGGTGCAAAAAGCGTGGCGTCAATGGACGGCGGGGTACGCGCAGGATCCGGCCGAAGTGCTCAAGGTCTTCGAGGATGGTGCCGAACAGTACAACGAGCTGATCGTCGTGCGAGGCATTCCCGTGTACAGCCACTGCGAACATCACCTCGCGCCGTTCTTCGGCAAGGCCACCATCGGCTACCTGCCCAATGGCAAGATCGTCGGACTCTCGAAGCTCACGCGTCTGGTCGACTGCTTCGCCCGCCGTTTGCAAGTCCAGGAGCGCCTGACCACGCAGGTCGCCGAAGCGCTCATGACCCATCTGCAACCCAAGGCGGTGGGGGTGGTGGTGTCGTGCCGTCACATGTGCATGGAAAGCCGGGGCATTCGCACGGCCGGCGAGGAAACGGTAACTTCGGCCATGCTTGGCGAGTTGCAGCCGAACCTGGCATTGCGCACCGAATTTCTCGCGCTCGCTCGCGACAAGTAATCGCCGCGCACCGACGACCTCGACAAGACAAAGCGCCGGCCGCCTGTGTGCGCCGGCGCTTTGTTTCATGTGTCGATGCGACTCGCCGGTGTCCGGCTATCGGCCGTGACTATCGGCCATAGCGCGCGACGATGGTCGAGCCGTTGAGGGTGTGTCCGGCGAGCGCCACGGCGAGCCCCGACGCGTCCAGTCCGGGCGGCAGACGTCCCGGATCGAGATCGGTCGCCGTCACGGTGACGATGTAGTGATGCGGCGAATCGCCGACCGGCGGGCAGGCCCCGCGATACATCGTCGCACCGCTCACGTTCTTGCCCACGGTGATGTGATCGCCCGACTGGTTGCCCGCACCGGCGGCGAGCGACGAGACGGTCGCCGGAATGTTGTAGGCAACCCAATGCACCACGCCGCCACCTTTTGCCCCGTCGGGGTCTTTCATCGTGACGACCACGCTCCGGGTGGCCTGCGGAAGGTTTTTCCACTCGATCGGCGGGCTGACGTTCTGACCGCCGCAATCGCCGAGGCCAGCATGAATCGCCGGCAGCATGCCGCCGTCGGCGAACGCGGGGGACGAAACACTCATTCCCTCGGCACGTGCCACGCCGGCGCCCGCGGCGAACGTCGCGGCCAGGACCGCGGCGGCGACGTTCAGGCGTCGTACACCGCGCGTCGGATGCGCAGAGCAAAGTCCATTCATTAGCATGCCTCCTATTTGGCAGATGCGATGATGAGCTTGAATGGTAGTGCAAGCAGGGCGGTCCCGGCCACCCCCGCGCACCACAGGACAACGAACCATCCCCAGCGAATCATGGCGAGTTGCCAGGCGCTGCGCGCGACGCTTCGCTCGCGCTGCCTGCGCACGTCGGGGCGCACGAGATCAGTGATAGTGCGCATCGTGAGCCACCTTGCCGCGAAAGACCCAGTACGCCAGCATCGTATAGCCGAGGATCACGGGAATGATGAACGCCGCACCCCACATCGTGAACGACAGACTCGAGTGCGGTGCCGCCGCATCCCACAGGGTGACGCCCGGCAGGATCGCGTACGGATAGGCGCTGATGAGCAACCCGCTGTAGCCGAGAAACACCAGCCCGATTGCGAGCCAGAAGGGCGTGGCGTCGTGCGCGCGGCGTAGCACACGTCGCATGACGAGCGCGGCGCCGGCCACGAGGAAGGGTACCGGCAGGCAACGCCAGAACCACTGGCCGTCGAACCAGCGTTGCGCGACCATGGGCACCCGCAGCGGCGTCCACAGCGAGACGACGGCCATGACGGCGACCAGCGTCATCGTCAGCGGCCACGCAAGCTGGCGCAGGCGGCGTTGCAGGTCGCCTTCGGTCTTGCCGATGAGCCAGCATGCACCGAGCAGCGCGTACGTCACCAGCAGGCCGAGACCCGTGAAGAGGTTGAATGCGGTGAGCCATCCGAAGGCGTCGCCCGAAAACTGGCCGTTCTCCACCGGGATACCGGACAGATAGGCGCCGAGCGCGACACCCTGAAAGAACGTGGCGCCGGCCGACCCGCCGATGAACGCCAGATCCCACCACTGTCGCGTGCGGCGTGACTTGCCGCGAATCTCGAATGCCACGCCCCGGAAGATCAGGCACACCAGCATGAGCACGAGTGGCAGGTACAGGGCGGAGAGCAGCACCGAATACACCATGGGAAACGCGGCGAGCAGGCCGGCGCCGCCCAGTACGAGCCAGGTTTCGTTGCCGTCCCACACCGGCGCGACCGAGTTCATCATCGTGTCGCGCTCGCGTGCGTCGGGGAAGAACGGGAAGAGAATGCCGATGCCGAGGTCGAAGCCGTCGAGCACGACATAGAGAAAGAGGCCGAGCGCGATGATGGCGGCCCAGGCTAAGGTCAGATCCATGAGAGGTCTCGCAAGGTTCAGTGTCGTCGGTGGTGCGAAGCGCGGTCAGAGCGCGCGGGCCGTGTCGGTATCCATGCGTGCGGACAAGCCTGACATCGCCGGCGCGGCCAGCACGGCCTGCGGCACGCGGCGCTCGTCGTGCGCGGCGCCGGACTCGCCCGATTCGTTCGATGCGTCGCCGGACAGTGCCGGGCCGCCACGCAGAATCTTCAGCAGGTAGTACACGCCGGTGCCGAACACGAGGAAGTACGCGAGCACAAGCACGAGCAATGAGACCTGCACCTGCTGCGCGCTCACCGGCGACATGGCGTTTGCGGTGCGCATCACGCCATACACCACCCATGGCTGGCGTCCGGCCTCGGTGGTGACCCAGCCCGCGAGCAGGGCGACGAAGCCGGTGGGCGAGAGCAGCAGCATGGTGCGGGCGAAGCCGCGCGAGGCGAAGAGCGTGCCGCGACGGCGCAGCCACAGGGCGGCGAGCGCCGCGGCGATCATGGCCACGCCGAGGCCGACCATGATTCGGAAGCTCCAGAACACGAGCGGCACGTTGGGGCGTTCATCCTTCGGGAATTCCTTCAGGCCGCGAATTTCGCCATCCCAACTATGCGTGAGGATCAAGCTGGCCAGATGCGGCACCTCGACGGCGTAGCGGGTCGTCTCGGCCTGCATGTCGGGCCAGCCGAACAGGTTGAGCGGCGTGCCGCCGGACTTCGTCTCCCAGAGGCCTTCCATCGCGGCGAGCTTCGCGGGCTGATGCTCTCGGGTGTTGAGTCCGTGAAGGTCGCCGACGAAAGCCTGAAGCGGCGCGAAGATCAGCAGCAGCCACATGGCCATTGAGAACATGGTCTTCACGGCCGGATCGCGACGTCCGCGAAGCAGGTGCCAGGCGCCCGTGCCGGCCACGACGAGGGCGGCAACCACGAATGCGGCGATACTCATGTGCGCAAGACGGTAAGGAAAGGACGGATTGAAAATCACGTCCCACCAGGAGAGCACCACGACACGGCCGTCGACGATCTCGAAGCCTTGCGGCGTTTGCATCCAGCTGTTCGACGCGAGGATCCAGAACGTGGAGATCAGCGTGCCGAGCGCCACACACAGCGTGGCGGCGAAGTGCGCGCGAGGACTCACGCGGTTCCAGCCGAACAGCATGATGCCGAGAAAGCCGGCTTCGAGGAAGAACGCGGTCATGACCTCATAAGTCAGCAGCGGACCGGTCACCGCCCCTGCGAAGCTCGAGAAGCCCGACCAGTTCGTGCCGAACTGATACGCCATGACCACGCCCGAGACCACGCCCATGCCGAAGCACACGGCGAAGGCCTTCGACCAGAAGCGGCACAGCTCGAGATAGTGCTGTCGACGTGTTTTGAGCCAAAGCCCTTCGAGCACGGCGATGAAGCTCGCAAGGCCAATCGAGACGGCGGGGAAAACGATGTGAAACGAGACCGTGAACGCGAATTGCAGGCGCGCGAGGTCGAGGGCTTCCGAAACGGCAGTCATGTTGCGCTCTATGTATGCAAATAAACCCTGTCTTGTATGGTGTCGATGTCATCCAAACACCATTTGTTTGCTTGCATATTAGGGGTTGCTGCGGTGCAGCACGCGTGACAAGTCGTCACATGTGGCGCATTGACGCGCCACCGTCTGCGACGATCGGCGGCGATACATGTATGTTTTTGAAAGGAATTATGTGCGCGTCGGATGCGACGTCATGTCACATGGCGGCGGGCAGGGCGAGGCGGCGCTTCAGCTGAGCAACCCGGCGGCGATATTGATCGACAGGCCCAGCACGGCGAGATTGAAGAAAAACGAGAGGATGGCCTGCGCGAGCGCCGCGCGTCGCATGCGGCGCGACTTGAGCGAGACGTCGGCAGTTTGGGACGCGACCGCGATGGTGAACGAGAAGTACAGGAAGTCCCAGTAATCCGGGTCGCAGTCGCGGTCGGGCCAGCCGAGCGCGTAGGGCGTTTCGGTATCGGTGAAGTAAAGGCGCGCGTAATGCAGCGTATAGATCGTCGGCACCAGGAACCATCCGGCGATGAGCGTGGCGGCGGCAAACAGCACGTGCTCGGAGGCGTGTTGCGAGCCGCCTGCCTTGGCGCTCGCGAGAATATGGACGATCGCCGCCACACTGGCGATGGCCGACACGCTGACCAGCGTGAGCACGAGGGCGGCGCTCTGGTCTTCCTGCTCGGCAAAGCGCTCGATGCTGCGTCTGGGCGACGTGACCATCATGAACCAGATCATCGCGAGATAAGACCAGGCGCCTGCGTTCCATCCGATCAGGGTACGCGTGATGGGCGTGAATTCGCCGCTCACGGCCATCTGGACGAACAGTCCTGCGATCACGCCGATGACGATGGCGATCAGCAGGCGGGGATGAAAGCGCAGCAAATGCGGAAAGAACTTGGCGTTCATGGGCAGCGCCGGAGCGAAAAGGTGCGAACGTTTCGATTATCCACGAAGGTCACGTCGAGCAGGACTTGCGACGGTACTTTCGTGAGTCAGAAGGCTGCATGGATCGTCGCGTGAGGCGCGATGGCGGCGGACAGCCAGCGCGCCACGAGATCGCGCAGACGCCGAAATCCGGCATGAAAGATCGGCATCGATGGCGCACGCAATTGGTGCGCCGCCGCATCGAGATGCGGCACGACACCCTCAAGCGGAACACGAATGCCGCCTTGCCTCGTGCCCCGGGACGCGCGGCGGCAGGTCCGGCTCAGGGGCGACCATGTCGCGAAGACCGGCGTCGACAGGGCCGCAACGCCATTCGGGACGCCCGCCCGTCGCAGCGCTGGCACGCCACTTGCTAGTCCCTGTGCAAGGCCAAAGGCGGCCGAGTGAAGACAAGCGAATTTTCTGCACCGCACGCATGACCCTGCGAGAGCGGGGATTTCGGGGCAACGGCGTCCCGAAGCCAAAGGCCTGTTCGTCAGGCGCTCGGCTTCGGGACGCTTTTTTTTTGGCACACGAACACGAGGGTTCCCATGAGCACGCTCACGCAATCGTTGAAAAGTGGCAACTGGCGCGCGCTGGTTGCGTGTTTTCTGTACTTCGACACCGGCTTCACGGTCTGGGTGATGCTCGGCCCGCTGGCCCCGTTCATCGGCAAGGACATTGCGATGACCCCGGCGCAAACCGGCTTTCTCGTGGCGGTCCCGGTGCTGGGTGCGGCGATTCTGCGCGTCACGCTCGGCAACCTCTACCAGGCGTGCGACGGTCGCAAGATCGCCCTGATGGGCCTGGCGCTTTCGGCGATTCCATCGGTGGTGCTGCTGCTCATGCCGGGTACGCCGTCGTACACGCTGCTGCTCGTGCTCGGCGTGTTTCTCGGCGTGGGTGGTGCCAGCTTCGCGGTGGCGCTGCCCATGGCGGGCAGTAACTATCCGCCCAAGGTGCAGGGGCTGGTGCTGGGGCTTGCCGCCGCCGGCAACGTCGGCGCCGTGCTCGACGGATTCATGTTCCCGGGACTGGCCGAGCACTTCGGCTGGGCACGCGCCGCCGGCGCGGCACTGCCGCTGCTTGCGCTCGCCGCGCTGGCGCTGGTGTTCTGGGCGAAGGATCGGGGCGTGAAGTCGGGGAGTGCTCCGCGTGCGTTCACCAGCTTCTTCATTACGGTATTCGGCCTGATCGCGCTCGTGCTCTGCGTGCACGCCGGTGCGTTCGGCGAAGGCAAGGCCGGCGTGCTGCTGCTGCCCGTGCTCGGGGCGCTGCTCGCCATCGCCGTGCTGCCGCGCCACTATCGCGGCGTGCTCACCGAGCGCGACACGTGGGTGATCATGCTCGTCTACAGCATCACGTTCGGCGGCTTCGTGGGCATGTCCTCCTACGTCACGACGCTGCTCATCTCGCTGTACGGCATGCCGCGCATCGAAGCCGGCCTGTTCATGTCTTTGCTGGCCTTCCTCGGTGCCCTGGTGCGTCCGATCGGCGGACTCGTCGCCGACCGGATCTCCGGCGTGCGCGCGCTCGTGCTGCTGCTCGCGGCGATCTCCGTGATCGACTTCGTATTTGCTGCATGGATGCCGCCGCAGGGCGCCGGGATCGCCCTGCTCGTGCTCGTCTACCTGTGCTTCGGGTTGGGTAACGGCGCGACGTTCCAGCTCGTGCCGCAACGCTGGCAAGGCAAGACCGGGCTCATGTCGGGCATTATCGGCGCGGCCGGTGGCATCGGAGGCTTCTATCTGCCGGTGATCATGGGCATTGCGAAGGAATCGACCGGTAGCTACCAGATGGGCTTTGCGACCTTTGGTGCCCTGGCGGCGCTTGCCTTCGTGCTGGTCGTGGCGCTGCGCACGCACTGGATGTCGTGGGCGCTGCCGAAGGAGGTCGCCGGTGGGGCGGTGCTCGCGGGCGGCGTGGCGCACGTGGAGTAAGGCGCACGCGTGGCAGCCGGCGCGGCCCGTCGATCCCCCGCCAGGGGTGCGACGGGCCGGTCCGTGGGCGATAGATGGATTCTGGATGGCGCGGGGCGCTTCGCATAGACTGTCGGGCAACATCGAAATCCCGCAGGAGTCATCATGCGTCTGGGCGTCCCCAGCCTCTCAGCGTTGCAGGCCTTCGAGGCCAGCGCCCGTCATCAGAACTTCGCCCAGGCCGCACTGGAACTCGCACTCACGCACGGCGCGGTTTGCAAGCGCGTGGGAGAACTGGAGAAGCACCTGGGTGTGGCACTGTTCGAGCGCGTCAAGCAGCGGCTCGTGCTCACGCCCGCCGGCGCCGAATACGCCAAGCGCATTCGCGTGCACCTCGACCAGATCCGGCGCGACACACTCGACGTGGTGCAGCAGGGCCGCGAGACGGCGCTGGAAATCGCCGTCGGGGTGACGTTCGCCGCGCAATGGCTCATTCCCCGGCTCGACGACTTTTACGCAAACACGCGCGACGTCCGCCTGCATATCCTCGGACGCGATCAACCCGTGTTCTTCGACGACTGCGCGTTCGACGCGACGATCTACTTCAGCACACGCCTGTGGCCCGGCATGCCCGGCAATGCGCTCATCACCGACGATTCGCTGCTGCTCGTGGCCGCGCCGCGTCTGCTCGACGCCGAGCGCCGCGAAGGGCTCGTCCAAAAGCACCAGCTTGCCGCCCCAGTGGACGAAGCGGTTGAGCTCGATGGCCTGCCGCTGGCCGCCCGAAAGATGCTCGACCTTCGTGCGCAGCGACGGGATGCGCGTTCCGGCATTGGCCAGCGCCTTCGACACCACCTGCTCCATCGCGCGCTCGTCCAGC
>OFTX01000732.1_pt1 | contig 15018 bp, 9 predicted proteins | sample 1775051 | NCBI WGS metagenome assembly OFTX01 (sample SAMN08195772, study PRJEB24354) | sludge metagenome | isolation source: sludge from phenol fed wastewater aerobic bioreactor A | place: India: Nagpur | collected 2016-09-15
ATGCTTTACACAAAAAGTGGTATCTAACCCACCGCTAAAACCTAAAACAACTTTCTTGCTCATTACCGTTGTATTTAAATGGTGTTGATGATATTATATAAATAATGAAAACGGTGATTTTTGTTTACCGCCATTGTTGCCATTACCGTTTCTATCTTTTCTGAACAATTGCTTCCACCGCAATAATCTTTCGTAGAGTTTAGATTTCTTTTCAAAATCTTCTTTTGTTTCTTTGGGCTCATAATGATCTGCAGGGTCAAACAACATAGCAGTGCACATACAATTTTTTCTTCCCTTGCTCATTAAAATGTCGTAGTTAACACAGCTCTTGCAACCAGCCCAAAAACTTTCATCGTCTGTTAATTCTGAATAGGTAACAGGCTCGTAACCCAGTTCGCTGTTGATTTTCATTACAGCCAGCCCTGTAGTAAGGCCAAAGATTTTTGAGTTAGGGTATTTCTCTCTAGACAGGTCGAATATTCTTTTCTTAATCTGTTTAGCCACACCGCTTTTCCTGAATTCAGGAGAAACAATCAGCCCGCTGTTGGCCACAAATTTACCATGGCTCCATTCTTCAATATAACAAAAGCCTACCCATTGGCCTGTTGTGGTAACAGCAATAACGGCTTTGCCTTCCAGCATTTTTTGGGCCACATATTCGGGCGACCGCTTGGCGATACCGGTGCCTCTTGCTTTGGCACTCGATTCCATTTCGTCTGTTATACGTTTGGCATAGTGTGTATCTAAATGATCTGCTACACGAATAATGATTTGCTGTTGATTTTCCACTGTTGAATTGCACGATTAAATAAACGAATGAATGAATACACGTACGGCTGCTAGGTTTGTTTCAATACTAACTAATTGAACACTAACTTTTAACTATTAAATACGTGGTCGTCGCAACAAGAATAAGCCAGCCAAATTACCCAAAGAAGGTTTAGCGCCATTTAAAAGAGGATGGCCTGCACATAAATGATTATGGGTGATTACTTTTTTCAATTTCTGTTCAAAATAATAGGTGAACAAAATTTTTTGAGAGCGTAAAAGTATAACTCTTTCAATTAAATGAACAGATTTTTTTGTTAAGCTTGCAAAAACAATGGGGCATTAGTTTTTCCTGCCACCAAAGCCTCCTCCAAACCCGCCGCCAAAGCCACCTTCGCCCGGATTGGCACGAAACATACCCGGCATTCTGTTACCACTATTGGGCTGTGCAAAATTTCTGAGGTTATAGGTAAATGTGAGCATTACATAACGGGTTAATACATTGGTTCTTGTATCTACGATACGCGTATCGGAAATGGTTCTGGTAACACTCTGGTTCTGATTCAGCAGGTCAAAACAGGTAAGCCTGAATTCGGCCGCTTTGTTTTTGAGAAACTGCTTGGCAATAGAAGGTGAAATAAGGGGTACGCTGGCATTATAACCCGGAGGGCGGTTACCAATATACGTATAATCGAAATCTGCAGCCAGCAACCAGCCATTATTGGTATACCCTGTAGCTTCTACTGAGAAATTATAGGTAAAATAATTTGCATTAAGCGAAGGCTGCAAAGTATACTGCGCAATATTATAGGTAACACCTGCACCAAAATTCATATCAAAATTATCCCGCAGGTTGGTAGTCCACTTAATTGTTTCACCTAAAGTGGTGTTGCGGGTATAGTTATGATTAAAAATACCCAATGCAGCAGCAGAATCTGTTGCCTGTAAGGTTTGGCTTTGTGTATAGGCAAGCGTTGTAGCAAAGTTCAGGTTAGACTTTGGATGTTTGAGCGGAAAGCCATAATTGAAATATCCGTTTATATTATAAGTGCCGTTCAGATTGGTGTAGGTGGTGGTTTTTCCACCATTTGCTTTTTGAATCACTTTTGCCTGTATATCGTTAGTAACCGTACTGGCATTAATGGTTGCAAATATTACACGTTGCGTTAGGGGGTCGAAAGAATTGTATAATGCACGAATAGAATGCGTAAACTGTGGACGAAGATCAGGGTTACCCATTTGAAAATTAATAGAATCGGTAGTAGTGGCAATGGGTTGCAACTGACTTACAGAAGGCTGTCCCGTTCTTCCATTATAAAAAAAGCGCAACGCTTTTGTTCTGGTAAAATTATAAATAAAATTAGCCGATGGGGTGAAGTTTACATAGTTACGAGATACCAGCACATTTTTGGTAATATTATTACTACTTAAATCGGTTAACTGTATGCCACTGCCCACATTAAAGTTGTATTTGGATTTTTGCAGTCGGTAACTCAGTGTAAAATTATTAGAGTTAGCCAGGTATTTATAAGAGTTGCTGAACAGGCTATCGAATTTATTGTAACTTTTAGAAGTGTTATCGTAACGGTAAGTATCGTTAATGGAGTTATTCTCGTTGTGCGAATAATTGTACCTTAATTCCAATACCTGGTTTTTACCTATTGGCTCAGTATAAGATAGTGTTGGGCTAAGTGTAAACGATTTGGTGGTATCGGTATAATATTGGTTAATGGTATCTACCTTGGCAATAGGTTTATAAAAGGTATTAATGGCATAATTGTATCCGTATCCCTGATTTTGGTTGGTTGAAAAATTCAGGTCGAGTGAAATGGTTCTAAACCTTTTGGCAAACTTATGACGTAGCTGCAAGTTTGCACCATTAATGCTGTACCCGCTGTTAAAACTGTATGTATTGGTTGTAGACCCGTTTATTGGAATGCCTTTAATTCCACCGGTGGTTGATGTAACGGATGATGAACTGGGTGTACTGTTTTGTATGGTGATGTTGGGCCGGAACACCAAAGAGTTCACAGAATCTAATTTAGATTCCAGGTTGAAATTGATGCGATGATTTTGTACATGCGCAATACTGTTAGACTGGCTATTATTGAAAGTAGAAGAATCTGCGGAGATAATATTCTGCGTTGCACTTTGCTGATCTACAACAGTTCTCTGGTTGTTGTAAAAATAACTGCCGGATACATCGGTATTCTTTCCCCAGCTATCCCGATAATTCAAACCGGCATCCCAGGTAGTGGTAATACCCGATGCATTGTTGCCACCTGTACCACCAATACTGATATTGCTTCTGCCACCGCCTATATTCTGAGAAGTAAAATTTTGCTTATTAATATCGTTGCCCTCGCCTATGAGCGATAGTTGCTGGTTACCCTTAAAACGGTTTATACTAATATTGTTATTATAAGTATCATTGGAACCGGCCCCTAATACAGCTTTACCGAAATAGCCTGTACTCTTATCTTTTCGGGTAGTAATATTAATGGTCTTTACCCGGTTACCATCATCAAAGCCGGTAAATTTAGATTGATCACTCAGGTCATCAAAAACCTGGATTTTATCAATCACATCCGGAGGGAGGTTTCTTGTAGCCAAACGCGGATCATCTCCAAAAAATCTTTTCCCATTTACCAGTACTCTCTGAACAGCTTCTCCCTGCGCTTTTACATTACCGCTTTTATCTACATCTATACCGGGTAGTTTTTTCAGCAGGTCTTCGGCCACGGCATTGGGTTTCGTTTTAAAAGCAGAAGCATTAAACTCAATGGTATCTTTTTTTACCTTAATAGGTGCATCTTTTACTACAACGGTAGGCAAATCGTTCTCTTCCGGCTTCATATATACCACTCCCATTGCAAACAGGGGGTTGTCTTTAGAGAGGTTAATATTTTTAACATAGGTGGCATATCCCTGAAAAGAAATATGCAAAATATAACTGCCGAATTTTATACCCGTCATTTCAAAACTACCATCCTCTTTTGCTAAAGTGTATTGCGCTAATGAAGAATCGTTAGGATTGGAAATTGTAATGGAAGCGCCTTTCAGGGATTGCTTACCTACTGTGTCTATTAATTTACCTTTAATAGTACCGCTATTTTGTGCAAAAGAGATTTGTATAACTGCAATCCAAACAATAATAAACGCTGAATAATATTTCATTACAATAACAATTGTTTTGCAAACTAACTGAAACTATAGTTAAAAAGATAACGAATCGGCTAACCATTTTAAAACATAGGCAAGACAGTTATAATGTTAAATCTACCGAAAAGAGAAGGTTTTCCCCGAAATTTACACGTAATACAAACAACGGAATTACAAAAACCAATGTCATTAAAGTTGTAACCGACTGCATACATGAAACGTTTTATTTTATTCATTTTTTTTCTAACCTGTATTTCTGCTGCTTATGCTATACACATTAAAGGTGGGTGGATACAGTACACTTACAAAGGCGCTACCAGCAATGCAGCGAATAAATCTGATTATATTATAACTATTTATGTTTTCAGAAGCTGTGTAAACAGTGGCCCCATGCCTTCTGCTGTAGGTGTTTACGATGCAAAAACCAATGTAAATGCTGTTACGGTTAATATTGGCTCTGCAGAATTTGTACTTAGCAGTATTGCAGATAAAAAAAGTTTTGACCCCTGTATTAATAACCCTCCCAGTGTGTGTTACCAGGTATATTCTTATAGTACCACTGTTTCTTTGCCAAACAATACCAATGGTTATATCATTGCTGCCGAAGATGCCAACAGGGTATCCGGTATTGTAAATATTGCCAACTCCTCCGCCACCGGCATTTGTTTTACGGCAACCATACCGGGAACAGTTAGTGGCAACGATTATCATATTAATTCCAGCCCTTATTTTGAATTTAGGGACACAGCAATCATTTGCTATGGTTCTTCCTTTTCTTACCAGGTAAACGCAACCGATGCAGACGGAGATTCTTTAAGCTATGCTTTTGGCAATGGTTTAAACGGTAAACCAACATTAACATCGCCCCCATATAGTCCGTTAAGTTATATATCGCCATACAGCGGTGCCCAGCCATTAGGCAGTACCGTAACAATAGACCCTTCTACCGGGCTTATTTCGGGCACGGCACCCAATATAACAGGAGAATTTGTAATTGCTGTATATGTAACAGAATGGCGCGATGGTGTAAATATTAACACGACGAAAAAAGAGCTTCAAATTAATGTGGCTAACTGTACATTAACATCAGCCAATCTAAAACCTGTTTACATTAATTGTACAGATTACAGTTTTACTTTTCAGAATGAAAGCAGCTCGATTATAAGTTCTTATTTGTGGGATTTTGGGGTGCCGGGTTCTTCACCTCCGGCAACCTCAACCAAAGCTACACCTACATGGACCTATAAAGACACAGGCACTTACACCTTAAAATTGCTTGTAGCTAATAACGGTGGCTGCAAAGATTCTGCAACTGCTAAAGTGAAAGTGTATCCTAAATTCATAGCCTCTTTTATAACAGATGGCGTATGTTTTCAAGCACCTGTTATATTCACAGATAAAAGTACAGCCACTTTTGGCGATATTATTTCCTGGTCTTGGGATTTTGGAGACAAAGCGGTAACTACAGGCACTTCTTCCCTGCAAAATCCAGTGTACGCCTATAGTAAACCGGGTAGTTATACTGCTTCTTTAAATATTACCAGTAGCAAAGGGTGCACCTCCAGTTACTCTACCAATATTACTGTAAACGATAAGCCTTACTTGCACTTACCTTTTACAGATACCCTTATTTGCAGTATAGATAGTTTACCTTTTACCATTCAAACAGCCGGAACTCCCGTTTGGACACCCAATAGTAATATCACCGATATACATTCTACTAACCCTATTGTTTTTCCCAAAGACACTACGGTTTATAAAGTGGTGGTTACAGATAAAAGTTGTGTGGATAGTGCCACTATAACGGTTAATGTATTACAGTTTATCTCAGTAAAATTTGTTGCAGATACGTTTATGTGCAAAACAGACAGCATAACACTTAAACCTATTAGCTATGCTCTTAGTTATGCCTGGAAAGAAACATCAAATACCAATTCGCTTAATAACTATTTCATAAAAAACCCTAAAGCTTCGCCAGCCCAAACAACAACTTATTATGTTAAGGCCAACCTAGGTTATTGCCAGGACAGTTCTAAGATAACAGTGTACGTAGGCCCTTATCCCACTGCCAATGCCGGGGCCGATACGATTATTTGTTTTGGCAGCAGAATACAACTAAATGCAAGCGCTACAGGATCGGCTTTTATATGGAACGCCGCCAATACACTGTATAAAAGCAATACGTTAAACCCTATAGCCGGCCCGTTATCTACCACCAGCTACATTTTAACTGCTAAGGGAACTGCATATTGCCCCAAATCAATATCAGATACCATTACCATTTCTGTAATACCTATGCTCCCCATTAATGCCGGAAGAGATACAAGTGTTGTTATTAATCAACCCTTACAATTAAAAGCCACCGGCGATACCACACTCAGCTATCAATGGTACCCGCAAACAGGGCTTAACAATCCTTTCATTTATAATCCCGTTGGTATTTACAGCAGTACAGATCCTGATTCTATTAAGTACACTGTTAAGGTGAGTTCTAAAGAAGGGTGCTATAATACAGATGATATTTGGGTAAGAATTTATAAGAGCAATCCTGATATATGGGTACCCTCTGGTTTTACACCCAATAACGATAACAGAAACGATATTCTGAAACCTATATTGGTAGGCGTTACGCAGCTGCATTTTTTTAATATATACAACAGGTGGGGCCAGTTAATTTTTTCAACCAGTACCCCCAATAAAGGATGGGACGGTACTTTTAACGGTGTTCAACAAAGCAATGGTACTTATATATATACTGCAGAAGGAGTAGATTATATGGGGAACACCATCTCCAGAAAAGGCACTGTTGTATTGATACGATAACAGGTTGCAGCAAATAAAAAAAGGCGATGAGGGGTACTCATCGCCTTTTTATTTATCGTAGTGAATTAGAAATTATACTTAACACCTAACTGACCTTGCCAGCGTGAGTTGATAGGATCAGCAGTATAATAATGTCCTGCAGAACCAACTGCACCACTCGGATTCAGGAAGTTGAAAGTTGGAATATAACCTGTAGAAGGTGCACCAGGAGCTTTACCGTTTGCATCGTTAACAAATTTCAGGAAGTTAACAGTATAGTTGTTAACGTTGGTAACGAAGTTAATATGCCCCCAATCGTTGTTAATTAAGTTCAACACATTAAATACATCAAGACTAACCTGTATTGATTGCGATTTGTGAGATTTACTTAATTTAAACTCATGCATCAATTTCATATCAAGGTTATGATTCCAAGGTGTACGCAAGCCATTTCTTTCTGCATATTGCCCCCTTCTCTTGCTTAGGTATTTATCGTTTCTGATGAAATTATCCAAATCTGCCCATTGTTGTGCGGCTGAATAAGAAACACCATTTAAAGTATAAGAAGCCAGGTTGATGTCAGAAATATTGTTTGGAATATAAGGAAGATCTGCATTGTTACCTGCGTTATTGAACGGACCGCTTACATAGATTACAGAGTACGGGCTACCTGACTGACCAGAGTAGAAGAATGCCAGTGAAGTTGAATTCATATCATTCCACAACATTTGCCCGCTGATAGTACCAACAATCCTATGCCTTAAATCGAAGTTAGAATAAGATAATGCTGCGTTCTCCATGCTGATGGCAGGGTTTACTTCGTAGTTAGACTGCCATGAGTTACGGATACCATTGGCAATATCTTTACTCATACCATAAGTGTAGGCAGCGCTCCAGTTAAGGTTAAATAAATGGCTACCCACTTTAATATTGTTGGTTGTTTTACTAATCTGCGCAGTAGCATTATATCTGAAACCTTCGCTGGTGTTTTTCAGGTGGTAAACATTAGAATAAGAACCATTCAGTTTTCCACCAACATAAACAGGAGATAATGTTGGCCCTGTAGAGAAATATTGGGTAGAGTCTTTAATATTTATTTGTTGAAACTTCACATCGTTAATCACTTTGGTGTACATGAAGTCAACTGTTAACTTATAACCTTTACCAAACTTGTAGTCAAAAGCAATATTACTTCTCCAGATAGTTGGTAATTTAAATTTATTATCAACAATATCTACCTCTCTTGTTGAGCTTGCAGTAGGGCCCATGTATTTGCTTACAGTATCTTTTAAGCTATTGGGGTCAACAGCAAGCGGAACATATTTGCCCGGCTTTGTATCAATATTTCCATATACATTACCATTTAATGTATAACCATAACCTAACCAGGCAAAAGGTACTCTTCCGATAAACACACCGCTACCGCCACGCAATACCAGTTTGCCATCGCCTTTAATATCATAATTAAATCCTACTCTCGGAGAAAAGGTTGGTGTACCAAGCCATTTTCCATTCAGGTCTTTAAAAGAAGTATGCGTATAAGTAGGGTTTGCTGAAACATAATCAGCCATATTATTTAAAGCTGGGTCAATTGGAGGATTAGAACCTGTTGTTGAATAATCGATTCTAATGCCCGGAGTGATTTTGAAATTCTTATTCACTGAAATTTCATCCTGAGCGTAAGCACTTAACAAATACACATTATAAGGATAAGGTGCATTGTTATATAAATAGTCTCTTGAATTTGGATATTTGGTAGGATCCAAAGTAAAGGCGCTGCGTATACGTGAAGGAACATCGTTTAAGAAGTTGGTTAAACTTCCATACTGCCAACGGCCATTCCAAGAATTCACAAATCCGTAAGAAAGGTCGTACACTTCGTTATGGGTACCAATGGTGAATTTATTGATGCCTTTGGTTAAGGTAAGGTTATCTGTAATTTCGAAAGTAGACTGCTTCATATTATAAATAGAAGCCTCTCTCCAAGAACCTACCCAAACATTCTCTGAACCATAAGTAATATCCATGAAGGGTCCAAGTTTTCCGGGAAAATCTCTGTATTCGTGTACTTTGATATAGCTAACAATTAACTGGTTGTTTACATCGTTAGACAGTTTGGATTTTAATTCTGCCGCCAGGTTAAGGTTGTTGGTATATTGGGTAAAGTCTGTAGAACCAAACTGGAAGTTTGTAGACGTTCTTTCCAGGTTATTACCCCAACCTTTAGTATAAATACCACGTATGGTTAATGTACTGCTCTTGCTCAGGTTAAAATCTAAGCGGCCAAAATATTTATTACTGTTGGTAAATATTTTATAAGCACCTTGGTAAACACCTGCATCGTAACCCTTTCCTGCTAATTGATTATAAATAGAGGTGGCGTCAGCAAGTGTTAGGTTTTGGCCTGGATCGCCAATATTATAAAACGTAGGTTCCTGTCTTCTTGTTTGTTCATAGTTGAAAATAAAGAACACTTTGTTTTTTACAATCGGTCCGCTAACGGTAGCGCCGTATTGGTAATCATAAAAATCTGAACCGATTGATTTTTTCTGTCCGTCAACACTTTTACCTACTAATACCTGGTTGCGTCCATAACCGTATATAGAACCATGAATATCGTTGGTACCGCTTTTAGTAACCGCATTTACAGAACCGCCGGTAAAGTTTCCTAATTTAACATCGTAGGGAGACAACTGTACCTGTACTTCCTGAATTACATCTATACTATATGGATTGGTACGTGTACCGGCACCGGCAGCACCACTTTGGCCACCACCACTCACACCACCAAAAGAGTTACTGAAACCAATGGCATCATTATTTATGGCACCATCAATCGTAATATTATTATAACGGAAATTACTTCCTGCAAAAGAGTTATTATTAGACTGCGGTGTCATTCTCGTAAAATCAGATAAGCTTCTTCCCAAAGTAGGCAATGTTTGTAATTGTTTACCTCCAATAGTGGTAGCACCGGCAATAGCCTTTTTACCCCCTGCCGTAACGGTAACTTCTTTTAATTCTGTAGTGCTGTTTCTTAACACCACATTTAAATCCGGGTTAGCACCTAATGTTAAATTAATATCACCATAAACTTCTTCTTTAAAACCAAGGTTAGATATTTTAATTGTATAAGGGCCCCCGGGTTTCAGGTTAGGAATAGCAAACAGGCCCCTTTTGTTGGTTTGAGCTGTTACTGTGAAGCCTGTTGGTTCATGTTTTACTGCAATAATTGCTCCGGGGATGATTGCTCCTTTTGTGTCTGTAACACTACCTGTTAAAGTAGCGGCAGTTTCCTGGGCAAAACCATGTAACGATAGTACCAGAATCGTTACAATAGAGAGTAGTTTTTTAAACATAAGTTGAACTTTTGATTTTCGATGCAAAGGTTCAAGCGATATGTTAACGAATTGTTACGCTAATGTTACGAGCACATTAACAAAATGTCACACAAAATTGGTTTTTTGAAATATCCCCCTATCACCAATATTAATTAATTATTAACTTTCTTTAATTTAGTGATGCATGAGGCACTCCGTTTACATTTGTAAAAATTGAAACAACCAATTATGGGCATTAACAGTATAGGCAAAATCTTTATGCCTAAGAATAAGGTTTTTTACGAGTTATTTGAACAAGTTGTTGATACTGTGGCAGAAATGGGCGGCCTTTTAAAAAAACTCGTTGCCGAACCTGATTATGATAAACGTGCAGCAATTATTAAACAGATAGAAGACCTGGAACACAGGAACGATGATCATACCCATAGGATTTTTACAGAACTGGGAAGAAACTTTATCACTCCTTTCGATAGGGAAGACGTACACTATCTGGCTACTTCTTTAGACGATATTGCCGATTTTATATATGCCTCCGCTAAAAAGATCAACTTCTACCATGTTAACCCCAATGATAGCGGCATTCAAAAACTTACAGACCTGATAGAACAAGGTTCTGCAGAAATAAAAATTGCGGTGTATGGTTTAAGGGATATGAAAGATCTTAGAAAAATGACCGAAGCCCTTGTAAAAGTGAACAGTGTTGAAAACCAGGCAGACGATGTTTTTGATTTGAGTATAGAACGTTTGTTTGAAATGGAAAACGATGCCAAAGAAGTAATAAAAAAGAGAGAAATTTATCAGGTGCTGGAAATAGCCACCGATAAATGCGAAGATGCGGCCAACGTAATAGAATCTATCATTATTAAATACGCCTAATAAGTTATGCACTGTTGAATTGTGGATGATAAAGCACTTACAAAAACGCTTTCTTATCAAAATTCATAACTCATCGTTCATAATTTATAACTTTTCAATATGGTTACGCTCCTAATTGTCATTATAGCATTAGCATTTGTTTTTGATTATATTAATGGGTTTCATGATGCGGCCAATTCTATTGCCACTATCGTTTCAACCAAAGTTTTAACCCCTTTTCAGGCAGTATTGTGGGCAGCCTTTTTTAATTTTTCAGCTTTTTTTATTTCGAAATATTATTTTGGCGGGTTCGGCATTGCCGATACCATCTCTAAAAGTGTTAGCATTGCGCATGGAGATCCGCTGGCGCTTTACGTAATTTTAGCAGCCCTTCTGTCTGCCATTACCTGGAACCTTATTACCTGGTGGTTTGGAATACCATCCAGTTCTTCTCATGCTTTAATAGGAGGTTTAATCGGTGCCGCAGTAGCGCATTATCATACTTTTTCTGTAGTGAATGGATCTAAAGTTCTTCCTATCATTTCCTTCATTGTGTTTGCGCCGTTTATAGGTATGATCATCGCATTTTTTATCACGGTTCTTATTGTACATATTTGTAAACGCAGCAATCCTTATAAGGCAGAAAAATGGTTTAAAAGATTACAACTGGTATCTTCTGCATTATTCAGCATCGGGCATGGTGGTAACGATGCGCAAAAAGTAATGGGTTTAATAGGAGCAGCCATGGTAGCCAGCAATTATATAGATACTGTAAAGGATATTCCTGATTGGGTACCAATTTCCTGTTTTCTTGCTATTGGTTTAGGCACTATGAGCGGTGGATGGAAAATTGTAAAAACAATGGGCACACGCATTACTAAAGTAACCCCTTTAGAAGGTGTAAGCGCAGAAACTGCCGGAGCCTTAACACTATTTATTACAGAACACTTTAAAATACCTGTAAGCACTACGCATACCATTACCGGTTCTATTATAGGTGTTGGTGCCACTAAAAGGTTAAGTGCCGTTCGCTGGGGCGTAACCGTTAACCTGCTTTGGGCATGGATATTAACCATACCTGTTTCCGCAGCAATGGCTGGATTATTTTTTTATATCATTCGCTTATTTATTTAACAGGTTCATTTTTTATAGCAACTATAAATTACTTTTACGGTAATAAAGTTTACCATGAAAAAGATTTTAGTTACAGGTGGCTGCGGGTATATAGGCTCTCATACAATAGTTGATTTACTGGAGAATGGCTTTGATGTTATTTCTGTAGATGACAACTCTCGTTCTACAAGATATGCTTTGAGTGGTATTGAAAAAATTACCGGTAAAAAGATTAAAAATTATACTGTTGACTTAAAGAGTTTTGATGACCTCTACGCTATTTTTCAGGAACATGAAAATATAGAAGGCATTATTCATTTTGCCGCTTATAAAGCCGTAGGCGAAAGCGTTGCCGCCCCCTTGTTGTACTATGAAAACAATATGTTTGGGTTGATCAATCTTTTAAAATGCGTTAAAGAATTTAGTATTCCTCATTTTGTTTTCTCATCCTCTTGCACAGTATATGGCAATCCCGATATTATCCCTGTTACAGAACAATCCCCTACTAAACCTGCCGAAAGCCCATATGGCGCTACCAAACAAATGGGAGAAAGAATCATTCAGGATTTTTCGGCGGTAGAAAAAACAAAATCTATTTTACTCAGGTACTTTAACCCGGTTGGTGCTCATCCTTCTAATGAGATTGGCGAATTGCCATTGGGCAAACCAATGAACCTGGTTCCGGCCATTACACAAACAGCTATTGGCAAACTACCTAAAATGTTAGTGTATGGCAATGATTACGATACACGAGATGGCTCCTGCCTGAGAGATTACATTCATGTTTCAGATATAGCACATGCACATACACTGGCTATTCAGTACCTCATTAATCAAAAGAACAAAACCCAGTGCGATATTTTTAACCTGGGTACAGGCAACGGCGTTACAGTTTTAGAAGCTATTAAAACCTTTGAGGAAGTAAGCGGTACAAAACTAAATTATGAAATTGGCCCCCGCAGGGCCGGAGATGTTATTGCTATCTATGCCAATAACGATTGCGCTGTACAAGAGCTTGGCTGGAAAATACAATTTGGCTTGAAAGATATGATGCAAACAGCGTGGGCATGGGAGCAAAAACTAAAAAAAGAAGAGAACCTTATAAAGCAGCAGGCGGTTTTAAATTAACTTCCTCTAAATAAGCATAATAGATTTTTGCAAAAAATAACGTGCAAAAAAGTATGGCTGCCTTACATTTGCACAATTTGTAAAAAATGAGCAAGACACTTTCATCCAACGAGTCTATCCCATCTTCCAGGAAAAAAATTGTTGTTTTAGGGAGCGGACCAAACAGAATTGGCCAGGGTATTGAATTTGATTATTGTTGTGTACACGGGTTACTGGCCATAAAAGAATGCGGTTACGAAGCCATTATGGTGAACTGTAATCCTGAAACCGTTTCTACAGATTTTGATATGGCCGATAAACTGTATTTCGAGCCGGTATATTGGGAGCATTTATGGGAGATTATTGAACTGGAAAAACCCGAAGGTGTTATTGTTCAATTAGGTGGGCAAACAGCATTGAAACTTGCCAAACGTTTACACAATAAAGGCATTAAGATAATAGGCACTTCTTTCGATAGCATGGATATAGCCGAAGACAGAGGCCGCTTCAGCGATTTATTAAAGGAATTGAATATTCCCTACCCGCAATATGGAACTGCATATACTGCAGAAGAAGCTATTGATGTTGCCAACAAAGTAGGTTATCCAGTATTGGTAAGGCCAAGTTATGTATTGGGCGGGCAGCGAATGAGGATTGTAATTAATGACGATGAGGTGGAAAAAGCAGTGATTAGTTTATTAAAACATATTCCGGGTAATAAAATTCTGATAGACCATTTTCTGGACCGTTGCCAGGAAGCAGAGGTAGATGCCATTTTTGATGGTGAGAATTTTCATGTAATGGGTGTAATGGAGCATATTGAGCCAGCCGGTATTCATAGTGGAGACAGTAATGCAGTATTACCTGCCTTTAACTTAACACCATTGGTAGTTGAAACCATGGAATATTACAGCGAAAAAATTGCAAGGGCTTTAGATATCAGGGGGCTTATCAATATTCAATTTGCCATTAAAGATGGTAAAGTGTATGTAATTGAAGCCAACCCAAGGGCCAGCCGAACCACTCCTTTTATTGCAAAGGCCTACCAGATACCTTATTTAAACATTGCTACCAAAATAATGTTAGAGGCTGCTAAACTTACCGATTTTACATTGGAGAAAAAACTGGATGGCTACGCTATTAAAGAACCGGTTTTCAGTTTTAATAAGTTCCCCGGCGTTAATAAAGAGTTAGGCCCTGAAATGAAAAGCACCGGAGAAGCTATCCGTTTTATTAAAGACCTGAGAGATCCTTATTTCAGAAATTTATATAAAGAAAGAAGTATGCATTTAAGCAAATAGCAGTTTTAGCTGTTATTTGCTTAATTACTGGTTTATGGCATAACCGTTTTTAACGGCAAAAATGGCCAGCTCCTGCCTGCTGTGAACATTTAATTTTTTGTATAGAGAATCTCTGTAATCTTCTACGGTTCTTGCACTCACAAACATCTTTTCAGCGATCTCTTTATTCGAAAGATCTGTACAGGCCCACTTTAAAAACTCTCTTTCGTTCTGGCTGAAGGAATAATCTGTTGCCGCAAGGTCTTTATTAGAATGCATGGCTTCTACCATATCATTCAAATGGGTTTGCGGTAAATAATAGTTGCCTTTTAACAAAGATTTTAGTGCCTGGTAAAGATCATCGGGTTCCAGGTTTTTACTTAAAAATCCTTTTGCCCCGCTCCTGATTATTTTGCTGATACTTACACCGTCATCATCACTGGAAATAGCCAATACTTTTATTTGCGGATAATTTTTCTTTAACCACTCTGCAACGGCAAAACCATCCATATCCGGCATTTTAATATCCAGCAAAATAATATCCGGGATTTTACCGGTTTTAAAATATTGCATTAATTCTTTCCCACTGC
>OFTX01000733.1_pt1 | contig 15017 bp, 16 predicted proteins | sample 1775051 | NCBI WGS metagenome assembly OFTX01 (sample SAMN08195772, study PRJEB24354) | sludge metagenome | isolation source: sludge from phenol fed wastewater aerobic bioreactor A | place: India: Nagpur | collected 2016-09-15
GACGGCGATGCGTGGGGGGGGGGCGGGGGGGGGGCGGTGGCGGCTCATGCGCTCACTCTACACGTTCGCCGGCGCCTGCAGCAGCGCGCGGCGGGTGATGGGGCGCTCCAGCCGCTCCAGCCACCACGACAGCGCCTGGCCCGGCTGCGTGCGTGCCGGCCAGGCGTAGTGCAGCGTGGCCGTGCGCGTGCTGCGCTCCAGCCGCCGCTCGACCAGCTGGCCGCCGGCCAGCCAGGGGCGCGCCAGCGGCTCGGGCAAAAAGCCCACGCCCAGCCCGCGCAGGTGCGCCGCCAGCTTGGCCTGCAGGCTGGCGACGGTGAGCGTCGCCTGCCCGGCCAGCAGGCCGAACGACAGCGTGGTGCTGCCCGGCGCCGAATCGGCCACCACCACGGCGCGGTGCTGCAGCAGCACGCTGTCGGACAGCGGCTCGGGCACGCTGGCCAGCGGGTGCGTGGGTGCGATGGCGTAGACGAAGCGCACGTGGCCCAGCGGCCGGGCGCGCAGGTTGGCGGCGTTGGCGGGCTCCAGCATCACGCCCAGCGCCAGGTCGGCCTGGCCGGAGGTCAGCGCCGCCAGCGTGCCGCTCAGGATCTCGTCGCGCAGGCGCAGGCGGGTGGGTGGGTCGAGCGCGAAGAAGTCCTGGCACAGCTCCATCAGCGCGGCCTGGGCGATCACGCCGTCGACAGCGATCGTCAGGCTGGGCTCCCAGCCGGTGGCCACGCGCTGCACGCGCCGCACCACGGCGTCCACGTCCTGCTTCAGACGCGCGCCCTGGGCCAGCAGCTCGATGCCGGCGGGCGTGGCGCGCGCCTGGCGGCTGCTGCGGTCGAACAGCAGCACGTCGAGCGCGTCCTCGATCTGGCGCACACGGTAGGTCAGCGCGCTGGGCACCAGGCCCAGCTCGCGCGCGGCGCCGGCAAAGCTGCCGGCGCGGCCGATGGCGTCCAGCAGGCGAAAGGCCTCGGGCGTGAGCAGGTCGGCGGGGTCGGGCAATCGCGCTCCATTCATTCAATATTTTTGAATGATGCCATCAAACGCCCACGCTCGAAAGGGTCTTGTCCGCCCTTAAATTCGAGTCATTGAAAGGAGTTGACCATGATCAACATTCGCACCTCCAACGAACGCGGCCTGGCCGACCACGGCTGGCTGAAGTCGCGCCACAGCTTTTCGTTTGCCGACTATCACGACCCCGCCCACATGGGCTGGGGCAATCTGCGCGTCATCAACGAAGACCGCATCGCGCCCGGCACCGGCTTCGGCACGCACGGCCACCGCGACATGGAAATCATCAGCTACGTGCTGGAAGGCGAGCTGGCGCACCAGGACAGCATGGGCAACGTGGTGGGCATTCCGCCCGGCGACGTGCAGCGCATGAGCGCCGGCCGCGGCGTGATGCACAGCGAGTTCAATCATGCGGAGGGCCAGACCACGCACTTCCTGCAGATCTGGATCGAGCCCAAGGTGCGCGGCATCGCGCCCAGCTACGAGCAAAAAAGCGTGCCGGCGGCGGACAAGCGCGGGCGCCTGCGTCTGATCGCGGCCGACCAGCCCGACGCCGGCGCCGTGACGATCCACGCCGACGCCCGCGTGTACGCCGGCCTCATCGACGGCGCCGAATCGGCGCAGCTGGCCATCGACCCAGCGCGCAAGGCCTACGTGCACGTGGTGCGCGGCGCCGTGCACGTCAACGGCCGACCGCTGTCCGCCGGTGACGCGGCGCTGCTGGCCGACGAGCCCTTCATCGCGCTCGACCACGGCCAGGATGCCGAGGTGCTGGTGTTCGACCTGGCGGCCTGAATTTATATAAAACAAGGCCGCAGCCGGCGCCAATCAAGCGAAAGCAGCTATCGAATTGATACTTGACTCCCCCTCACCCCAACCCAAGGAAAGCACCCCATGAATGCTCTGCAAAACCCCCTCGCCCTGCTGGGCCGCCTGCTGATCGCCGTCCTGTTCATCCCCGCCGGCATCGGCAAGATCACCGGCTTTGCCGGCACCGTGGGCTACATCGCGTCCAAGGGCGTGCCGCTGCCCGAGGTGGCGGCGGCGATTGCCATCCTGGTCGAGGTCGGCGCGGCGGCGGCGCTGCTGATCGGCTTCAAGGCGCGCTGGGCGGCGCTGGCGCTGGCGCTGTTCACGCTCGCCGCCGCCGTGATCTTCCACAACTACTGGGCGCTGCCCGAGGCCCAGCAGATGATGCAGCAGCTGATGTTCACCAAGAACCTGGGCATCGTCGGCGGCCTGCTGGCCTTCGCGGCCTTCGGCGCCGGGGCGATCGGCCTGGACGCGCGGCGCGGCGCGGTGCCGGCGCGCGCGGCGACGGCCGCGTAAGGCTCGGCGCCTGGGGTTGCCGGCGCCGCTCGCGCCGTGCAACCCGCACGCCGATCGACGGGCCGGCCGGCGACTTGCCCGACAATCGGCTGATGTTCGTTCACCTTCGCCTGCACACCGAGTTTTCCGTCGTCGACGGCACCACCCGCATCGACGACATCGTCCAGGCCGCCGCGGCCGACGGCCAGCCGGCGCTGGCCATCACCGACCTGAACAATCTGTTCGGCGCGGTCAAGTTCTACAAGGCCGCGCGCGGCGCGGGCGTCAAGCCCATCCTGGGTGCCGAAGTGCTGCTGGACGGCCTGGCCGCCGATGCGCCCACGCGTGTGCTGCTGCTGGTGCAAAACCACGCCGGCTACCTGAACCTGTCGCAGCTGCTGACCCAGGCCTGGACCGAAGGCGTCAGCAAGGGCGTGGCCAGCGTGCAGTGGGACTGGCTGCGCGCGCACGCCGAGGGTCTGCTGCTGCTGTCGGGCGCGCAGGCCGGGCCGCTGGGCCCCAGCCTGGCGCAGGGCGACGCGGCCGCCGCCGGCGCCGTCGCGCTGCAGCTGGCCGAGGCCTTTCCGCACCGCTTCTACATCGAGCTGCAGCGCGCCGGCCGCGCCGACGACGAGGCGCACGTGGCAGCCGCCGTGCAACTGGCCGCGCGCCTGAAGCTGCCGGTGGTGGCCACGCACCCGGTGCAGTTTCCGGCCGCCGACGACTACGAGGCGCACGAGGCGCGCGTGTGCATCGCCGAAGGTGAAATTTTGGGCAACCCGCGCCGCGTGCGGCGCTTCACGCCCGAGCAGTATTTCAAGAGCAGCGCTCAGATGGCCGAGCTGTTTGCCGATGTGCCCTCGGCGCTGGCCAACACGCGGGCCATCGCGCAGCGCTGCAGCCTGACGCTGGTGCTGGGCAAGCCGCAGCTGCCCAACTTTCCGGTGCCCGCGGGGCACACCATCGAAACCTACTTTCGCCACGCCTCGCAGGAGGGGCTGGAAGAGCGCCTGCGCCAGCTCTACCCCGACGCCGCCCGGCGCGCCGCCGAGCACCCGCGCTACCAGGAGCGGCTGGACTTCGAGCTGGAAACCATCCTCAAGATGGGCTTTCCGGGCTACTTTTTGATCGTCGGCGACTTCATCAACTGGGCCAAGCAAAACGGCTGCCCGGTGGGGCCGGGGCGCGGCTCGGGCGCGGGCTCGCTGGTGGCCTACGCGCTGAAGATCACCGACCTCGACCCGCTGCAGTACCAGCTGCTGTTCGAGCGCTTTTTGAACCCCGAGCGGGTGTCGATGCCCGACTTCGACATCGACTTCTGCCAGGCCAACCGCGACCGCGTGATCGACTACGTCAAGGACAAGTACGGCCGCGACGCGGTCAGCCAGATCGCCACCTTCGGCACCATGGCCGCGCGCGCGGCCATCCGCGACGTCGGCCGCGTGCTGGACATGAGCTACACCTTTTGCGACGGCATCAGCAAGCTCATCCCCAACAAGCCGGGCAAGCCCGTCACGCTGCAGTACCCGCCGCCGGGCATCGCCGGCGACGAGAAGGAGAAGTACGCCATCGCCGCCGAGCCCATGCTGGCCGCGCGCATCAAGGGCGAGGAAGAGGTGCGCACCCTGGTCGAGCTGGCGCAAAAGCTGGAGGGCGTGACGCGCAACATCGGCATGCACGCCGGCGGCGTGCTGATCGCGCCGGGCAAGCTGACCGACTTCGGCCCGCTGTACCAGCAGCCCGGCAGCGAGTCGGCCGTCAGCCAGTACGACAAGGACGACGTGGAGGCGGTGGGCCTGGTCAAGTTCGACTTTCTGGGCCTGGCCACGCTCACCATTCTTGAATTGGCGCGCGAGTTCATCGTGGCGCGCCACCCCGGCCAGCGGGACTTCGCCTACGAGGCCATCGCGCTGGACGACAAGGCGACCTACGAGCTGTTTCAGCAGGGCCGCACCGAGGCCGTGTTCCAGTTTGAAAGCCGCGGCATGCAGGGCATGCTGCGCGACGCCAAGCCGACGCGGCTGGAAGACCTGATCGCCCTCAACGCGCTGTACCGCCCCGGCCCGATGGACCTGATCCCCAGCTTTGTCGCGCGCAAGCACGGGCGCGAGCCGGTCGAATACCCGCACCCGCTGGTGGCCGACATGCTCTCCGAGACCTACGGCATCATGGTCTACCAGGAGCAGGTGATGCAGACCGCGCAGATCCTGGGCGGCTACAGCCTGGGCGGCGCCGACCTGCTGCGCCGCGCCATGGGCAAGAAAAAAGCCGAGGAGATGGCCAAGCACCGCGCCATCTTCCGCGCCGGCGCGGCCAAGAACGGCATCGGCGAGGCCAAGGCCGACGAGATCTTCGATTTGATGGAGAAGTTCGCCGGCTACGGCTTCAACAAGTCGCACGCCGCCGCCTATTCGCTGCTGGCCTACCACACCGGCTGGCTCAAGGTGCACTACACCGCCGAGTTCTACTGCGCCAACATGACGGTGGAAATGGACAACACCGACAAGCTGAAGGTGTTGCACGAGGACGCGCTGCGCGAGGGCATGCAGTTTGAGCCGCCCGACGTCAACCGCGGCGGCTACCGCTTCGAGCCCGTGGGCGACAAGCTGATCCGCTACGGCCTGGGCGCCATCAAGGGCACCGGCCAGCAGGCCATCGAGGCCATCGTGGCGGCGCGCGAAGGCCGCGGCGAAGGCAGCGCGGGCGGCGAGAGCGGGCCGTTTGCCAGCCTGTTCGACTTTTGCCGCCGCGTCGACCGCACGCGCGTCAACAAGCGCACGGTGGAGGCGCTGGTGCGCGCCGGCGCCTTCGACGCCCTGCAGCTGAACCGCGCGCAGTTGGCCGCCGCCATCGACCTGGCCTTCGAGTTCGGCGCCAGCTGCGAGGCCAACCAGAACCAGGGCGGGCTCTTTGACATGCTGGACGACGGCCAGGGCTCCAGCACGCAGGAGCCCGAGCTGCCCCCCGTCACGCCCTGGGGCGTGAAGGAGCGCCTGTCGTTCGAGAAGACCGCCATCGGCTTCTACCTGTCGGGCCATTTGTTCGACGAATGCGAGCGCGAGGTGCGCCAGTTCGCGCGTCGGCCGCTGGCCGAGCTGGTCGACAGCCGCGAGCCGCAGCTGCTGGCCGGCATCGTCGGCGATTTGCGCATCATCAACGGCCAGCGCGGGCGCCTGGCCCTGTTCAAGCTGGACGACAAGAGCGGCGCGCTGGACGCGCGCGCCGACGAGGCGCTGATCAACGCCCACCGTAACCTGCTGAAGGACGACGAGCTGATCATCGTGCAGGCCAAGGTCATGCCCGACCGCTTCTCGGGCGGCCTGCAGCTGAACATCACGCAGATCTGGGACCTGCCCGCCGCGCGCTGCCGCTTCGGCAAGTTCTTGCGCGTGGCCGTCAATGGCCAGCCGCCCGACGTGGCGCGCCTGCTGGCCGACTTTCCGCCCCGGCGCGAAAGCACCGAGGCCGGCGACGTGTGGCAAGGCCTGCCCGTGCGCCTGCTGCTGGAGCGCCGCCGCGAAGGCGTGGGCGTGATGGCCCAGCTGCAGCTGGGCGAGCAGGCCCGGTTCTACCCCAGCGACGCCGCGCTGGCCGGCTGGATGGCGCAGGCGGACGAGGGGCGGGCGCAGGTGGTGTACGAGTGAGGGCCGCTTCGGCGCCTCTCGTTATTGCGAGCGAACGCGAAGCAATCCAGTTGGGCGCCACCACCAGACGCCGCCGCTGGATCGCCACGTCGCTGCGCTCCTCGCGATGACGGCGGGGGCGCCGCTCCCCGTTCATTAGAAAAATCGGCTGGCAGCCGGCACGCAGCAAGCGCGATGAGCTATAAAAAACGAAGCAATCAGCCGTGCAGCTTGAACACGATTTCCATCGGGTTCCAGTAGCGGCCGTTGTCCGAGGGCAGCTTCTCGGTGCGGTCCAGCGCGCGCAGCACGGCGTCGTCCCAGGACTTGACGCCGCTGGACTTCTTGATGCGGCGGTTGATGATCAGGCCCGTGGGGCCGGTCTGCACCTCGACGATGGCCACGGGGTTGCCGGGCACGTCGTCCGAGAACACGATGTTCGGGCGCACGGCGGCGCGCACCTTGGCAGCGTAGCCGGCCGAGGGGCCGGCGTCCTGCGCCGCGGTGCCGCCGGGCGTGCGGCCGGCGCCGGTGCTGGCGCTGTCGCCCGCGCCGGCCAGGCGGGCCAGGCGGTCCAGCTCGGCCTTGCGGCGCGCGTCGGCGGCCTTGGCGTCGCGCGCGGCCTCGGCTTTTTTCTCGGCGGCATCGCGCGCGGCCTGAGCCTTTTCCTGCGCCTTTTTCTCGGCGGCGGCTTGGGCGGCAGCCTGCTTGCGCTGCGCGTCTTCGGCGGCCTTTTTCTCGGCCGCCTGCTGGGCGGCCTTGGCCGCGGCCTGCTGCTCGGCCTCGTGGCGCTTTTGCTCGGCCAGCTTCTGGGCCTCGGCGGCCTTTTTCTCCTGCTCGGCCTTTTTCTGCGCCGCTTCCTTGCGCTCGCGCTCCTGCTCCAGCTTGGCCAGGCGCTCTTTCTCGGCGGCTTGGCGCTGCTGCTCGGCCCGCGCCTGCGCGCGCCGCGCTTCTTCATCTTTCTTCTTTTGCTCCAGCGCGATCTCGGCGTCGCGCGCGGCCTGGTCGACGACCGGCGGCGGGGGCGGCTTGGGCGCGGCCACGGGTTCGGGCGGCGGGGGAGGGGGCGGCGGCGGCACCGGGGTGGGCACCGGCTCGGGCCGGGGCGGCGGCGTGACGGCCGGGCGCGGCGCGGGTGCGGCCTGCTGCACCGCGGCGGCCCACAGCTCGGCGTCGACCGCCTCGTCGTTGGTGGTCTTCCAGCGCAGGCCCCAGGTCAGCGCCAGGATCAGCAGCACGTGCGCCAGGATGGCCAGCCCCAGCGCGCGCCCCAGCCCGCGCGGCGGCGGCGGGTCGAACTCGGAGCGCTGGGCCAGGGTCTCGGTCATTTCACTGAGAGGCCCACGCGCTGCACGCCGGCTTCGCGCAGCTTGCGCATCATGGTGACGACCTGCTGGTAGCGCAGGTCGCGGTCGGCGGCCAGCATCACGGGCAGCTCGGGGTTGCTGGCCAGGGCTTCCTTGATGCGGACGATGGCCTCGGTCTCGGTCAGGTCGCGCGCGCTCACCTCGCCGCCCAGCGACAGCTGGCCGTCCTCGTTCATCATCACGTCGATGCGCTTGTCGGGTGCCTTTTGCGACTTGCCCGCGCTGGGCACGTTGATGGCCCCCGGCGTGATGACGGTGGCGGTGACCATGAAGATGATCAGCAGCACCAGCATCACGTCGATGAAGGGCACCATGTTGATCTCGTTGATGGTGCGGCGGCCGCGGCCGCGGGAGGCGGTGGCGGGCATGTCAGTAACCGGTGGCGGATTCGCCGGTCGCGGGCGCCGGGTGCACGCCCAGGTTGCGCTGCAGGATGTTGGAGAACTCCTCGATGAAGGTCTCCATCTTGATGGCCAGGCGGTCGATCTCGCGCGCGAAGCGGTTGTAGGCGATGACGGCCGGGATGGCGGCGAACAGGCCCAGCGCGGTGGCCACCAGCGCCTCGGCGATGCCGGGCGCCACGGTGGCCAGCGTCACCTGCTGCAGCCCGGCCAGGCCGGTGAAGGCGTGCATGATGCCCCAGATGGTGCCGAACAGGCCCACGTAGGGGCTGACCGAGCCGACCGAGGCCAGGAAGGACAGGTGCACCTCGGCGGCGTCCATCTCGCGCTGAAAGCTGGCGCGCATGGCGCGGCGCGCGCCGTCCAGCAGGGTGCCGGGGTCGTGGATGCGGCGCTCGCGCAGCTTTTGATATTCGCGCATGCCGCTGGCGAAGATGCGCTCCATCGGGCCGGCGCTCTTGGCGTTTTGCGCGGCGGCGGCAAACAGTTCGTTCAGGCTGGTGCCCGACCAGAAGCTGCGCTCGAAGCCGTCGTTGAGCACGCGGATGTCCTTGAGCGCGCGCAGCTTGCGAAAGATGGCCGCCCAGCTGGTGACCGACACGGCCAGCAGCAGCAGCATCACCAGCTGCACGACGAAGCTGGCGTTGATGACCAACTGGACGATGGAAAGATCCTGGTTCATGAAGTCAATCGTTCGATGAGCGATGAAGGAATGCGGGCGGGCGCCAGGCGGGTGGCATCGACCCAGCCGATGCGGATGCGCGCCTGGCTGAGCAGCGCGCCGCGCTGGCCCGGCCCGGTCTGCAGATACGCCTGCTGCGTCAGCACCAGGCTGGCGCGGCCCGCTTCTTCGAGCCGGGCGGTGATGACAAGTTCATCGTCCAGCCGCGCCGCGCGCAGGTATTTGACGTCGCACTCGCTGACCACGAACATGCCGCCGGTCTGCTCGCGCAACTGCTGCTGCTGCACGCCGCGCGCGCGCAGCCATTCGGTGCGGGCGCGCTCGAAGAACTTGAGGTAGTTGGCGTAGAACACGATGCCGCCGGCATCGGTGTCCTCCCAGTAGATGCGGATCGGGAACTCGAACTCCGCCATCGGCGCCGCCTCAGGCCAGGACCGCCCGGAGCCGCTCGATGGCGGTGTGCAGCTGGGCCATCGAGTTGGCGGTGGAAAAGCGGATGTAGCGCGCCGTGTCGGCATGGCCGAAGTCGCGCCCCGGCGTGACGGCCAGGTGCGCGCGCTTCATCAGCTCGAAGGCGAATTCCCAGCTGCCCGGTGTTTGCATCTCGCTATTGTATTCGGAGCGGCCGGCAAACAGCTTGTCACAGGCGGCGCTGCAGTCGGCCCAGGCGTAGAAGGCGCCGTCGGGCGTCACCGGCACGGTCAGGCCCAGGGCGTTCAGCTGCGGCACGAACCAGTCGCGCCGGGCCTTGAACTCGGCGCGGCGGCGCTCGTACTCGGCCAGGCTGGCGGGCTCGAAGCAGGCCAGCGCCGCGTACTGCGACACGCTGCTGGCGCAGATGAACAGGTGCTGGGCGATCTGCTCGATCACCGGCACCAGGGCATCGGGCACCACCAGCCAGCCCAGGCGCCAGCCGGTCATGTTGAAGTACTTGCTGAAGCTGTTGATGCTGATGATGTCGTCATCGAGCGCCAGCGCGCTGTGGCTGTAGGCGTCGTCGAAGGACAAGCCCAGGTAGATCTCGTCGATCAGGGTGATGCCGCCGCGCTCGGTCACCACGGCCTGGATGCGCGCCAGCTCGTCGGGGTGGATCGAGGTGCCCGTGGGGTTGGAGGGCGAGGCCAGCATCACGCCGCGCGTGTGCGCGCCCCAGGCCTCGGCCACCTTGGCTGCACTCAGCTGAAAGCGCTCGGCGGCGGTGGACGGGATCATCACCGCCCTGCCTTCGGCCATGCTGACGAACTGCCGGTTGCACGGGTAGCTGGGGTCGGGCATCAGGATTTCGTCGCCGGCGTCGATCAGCGCCAGGCAGGCCAGGTGCAGCGCGGCCGAGGCGCCGGCGGTGACGATGATGCGGCGCGCCGGCACCTGCACGCCGAAGCGCTGCGCGTACCAGGCGCTGATGCGCTCGCGCAGCTCGGGCAGGCCCATCGATTGGGTGTATTGCGTGCGGCCTTCGCGGATGGCGCGCTCGGCGGCCTCCTGCACGAGGGGCGGCGCGGTGAAGTCGGGCTCGCCCACGTTCATGTAGACCATGGGGTGGTCGCTGCCGGCGGCTTCGCGCGCGATGGCGCCGGCCGTCTTGGCCATCTCCATCACGTAGAAGGGCTGGATGCGCTGGGCGCGGGCGGAAACTCTCATGCTGCGTTGTCGTCGATGGGATCGCTGGGTGGCCTGGCGGCGCGCGGCCGGGCGCGGTCGGCGCCCACCTCGGCCGGGCGCAGCTGGGGCGCCAGGCCGTTGAGCACGCCGTTGACGTACTTGTGGCCGTCGGTGCCGCCGAAGTCCTTGGCCAGATCGATGCATTCGTTCAGCACCACGCGCCAGGGTACGTCGGGGCACTTCAGCAGTTCGTAGGCGCCGATCCACATGCAGGCGCGCTCGACGGGCGAGATCTGCCCCAGCTCGCGGTCGAGCAGCGGCACGATCAGCGCGTCCAGGTCGGCCGACAGCTCGATGCAGCCGTGCAAGAGCGCGTCGAAGTGCGCCGCGTCGGCCTTGGCAAAGCCCTGCAGCTCGCGCGTGAAGACGTCGATGGCGGCGGCGTCGCCTCCGCCCAGCAGGTATTGGTACAGCCCCTGCAGCGCGAATTCGCGCGCGCGCGAACGCGGCGACTTGGCCGAGGACTTGCGCGTGCCGGTCTTGGCCGCGGGCGGGTGTTTGGACGGCTCGGCGCTCATTTCAGGCGGTGCTTGAGCAGGGCCATCTCGACCGCCACGCGGGCCGCGTCGCGCCCCTTCTCGATCTGGCGCACGGTGGCCTGCGGCAGGTTCTCGGTGGTCAGGATGGCGTTGGCGATGGGGATGTCCAGGTCCAGCCCCACGCGGGTGATGCCGGCGCTGGACTCGTTGGCGACCAGCTCGAAGTGGTAGGTCTCGCCGCGGATGACGCAGCCCAGCGCGATCAGCGCGTCGTACTCGCCGCGGTGCGCCAGCCAGCGCAGCGCCAGCGGCACCTCCAGCGCACCGGGCACGGTGTGGTGGGCGATGTTCTCGCTCTGCACGCCCAGCGCGGCCAGCTCGCCCAGGCAGGCGTCGCGCAGGCCGTTGGTGACGCCCGCGTTGAAGCGCGCCTGCACGATGGCGATGCGCAGGCCGCTGCCGTCCAGCGTGGCGCCCGGGCCCTTGTCGGCTTCCAGCATGTTCAGTCCTTGGTGATGTAGCCGGCCACTTCGAGGCCGAAGCCGCCCGCCAGGCTGGGCAGGCGCCGCGGCGTGCCCAGCAGGCGCATGCGCTGCACGCCCAGCGCGCGCAGGATCTGTGCGCCGATGCCGTAGCTGCGCAGGTCCATGCGCCCGCGCGAGGGTGCGTGGGTGGCGCGCGCCGTGCCCTGGAACTGCGCCAGCAGCTGGTCGGCGCTTTCGCCGCAGTTCAGCAGCACGGCCACGCCGCTGCCTTCCTGGCGGATGCGCGCCAGCGCCTCGTGCAGGCCCCAGCTGTGCATGCCGGGCTGCACGTCGAGCGCGTCCAGCACCGACAGCGGCTCGTGTACGCGCACGGCCACCGCGTCCTCGGGCGCCCACTGGCCCAGCACCAGCGCCAGGTGCAGCGCGCCGCTGGGCTGGTCGCGAAAGGCGTGGGCGGTGAAGTTGCCCTCGGCCGTGGCCAGCTCGCGCGTGCCCACCGGCTCGACCAGGGTCTCGGTGCGGCTGCGGTATTCGATCAGGTCGGCGATGGTGCCGATCTTCAGGCCGTGCTGCGCGGCGAACACCTGCAGGTCGGGCAGGCGCGCCATGGTGCCGTCGTCCTTCATGATCTCGCAGATCACGGCGGCGGGCGTGCAGCCGGCCATGGCCGCCAGGTCGCAGCCGGCCTCGGTGTGGCCGGCGCGCATCAGCACGCCGCCCTCGACCGCCTGCAGCGGAAACACGTGGCCGGGCTGCACCAGGTCGGCGGCTTGCGCGTTGGCCGCCACGGCGGTCTGCACGGTGCGCGCGCGGTCGGCGGCGGAGATGCCGGTGGTCACGCCCTCGGCGGCCTCGATCGACACCGTGAAGGCGGTGCCCATGCGCGTGCCGTTGTGCGCCACCATGGGCGGCAGGTGCAGGCGCTCGCAGCGCTCGCGCGTGAGCGTCAGGCAGATCAGGCCGCGGCCGAAGCGCGCCATGAAGTTGACCGCCTCGGGCGTGACGTGGTCGGCCGCCAGGATCAGGTCGCCCTCGTTCTCGCGGTCTTCCTCGTCGATCAGGATGACCATGCGGCCGGCGGCCAGCTCGGCCACGATGTCCTGCACGGGCGAGATGCTGGCGACGCCCGCTGGAGCGGCGGAAGGGGGTGTGGAAACGGTCATGTTCAGGTCAGGCAGCCGGCGCGCCCGGCGGTGCGGCAGGGCGCGCCAGGGCGCCGATGGACAAGAGGCGCATTATCCGCCCATTGGCGCCGGCCCCCGGCGGGCCGGGCACCCTGGCGCGGCCGGGGATTGGGCTGCAAAACTATCAATATCGTAGCTGTTTGCGCTTTATCATGGCGGGCTGCAGGCCGATTTGAGGCTTGAACCCGTCCGATCGGCCGGTCTGCACACACCCATGTCCCTCGACCAACCCGTCTTCTCGGCCCTGCTGCCCGTGGTGGTGCTGATCGGCATCGGCTTCGCGGCCGGGCGCCTGCAGCTGATTCGCGGCGCGGCGGTGCGCGATCTGTCCAACCTGGTGTTTCTGGTGCTGGTGCAGGCGCTGCTGTTTCGCACCATGGCGACGGCGCGGCTCGACCGGCTGGACCTGCATTCGGTGGCGCTGTACTACGTGGTGTCGGGGCTGCTCTTCTTTGCCCTGCTGCTGGCGCGCGGCCTGAGCAGCCGCTCGGCCGTGCTGGCGCTGGCGGCCATCTTCAGCAACACGCTGATGATCGGCGTGCCGCTGGTGCAGCTGGCCTATGGCGACGCGGCGCTGGTGTCGCTGTTCACCCTGATCTCGATGCACGCGCTGATCCTGCTGACCCTGGCCACCGTGGTGCTGGAGCTGCTGGTGGCGCGCGAGCAGGCCGCCGCCGGCGCCGGGCCGCGCCGCCACATCGCCGCCACCGTGGCGCGGGCGATGAAAAACGCCGTGCTGCACCCGGTGCCGCTGCCCATCATCGTCGGCTTTCTGTATTCGCTGACCGGCTGGGGGCTGCACCCGGTGGTCGAGCAGCCGCTGCGCCTGCTGGGCAACGCCTTCGGCCCGGTGGCGCTGGTGCTGGTGGGCGTGACGCTGGCGCAGACGGCCATCGGCACGCAGCTGAAGGGCGCGCTGCAGATCGCCGCGCTCAAGACCGTGCTGCACCCGCTGCTGATGGCCGCCGCCGGCTGGGCGCTGGGCCTGTCCGGCCTGCCGTTGAAGGTGATGGTGGTGGCCGCCGCCCTGCCCATCGGCGCCAACGTGTTCCTGTTCTCGCAGCGCTACCACAAGGAGGAAGACCTGGTCACCGCCGCCGTGGCCGTCTCCACCGTCATGGCCATGGGCAGCATCTCGGTGGTGATGGGGCTGCTGAGCGCTCTTTAATGGGGTCAGATCACAATTAAAAATCATGATCTGACCCCATTTAGGTTGATGTGGACCCCCCCTTCAGCTCGATCTGATTGCCGTCCGGGTCTTCGATGTAGAGCGACGGGCCCTGGCCCTCGGCACCGAAGTTGCTGACCACCGCGCCTTGCACCGGCACGCCATGCCGGCCCAGGTGCGCGCGCAGCGCCGCCTCGTCGAAGGGGTCGATGCGCAGGCAGAAGTGATCGAGGTTGCGCCGGTCGCCAGCCGGCGCGCCGCCGCCCTTGCGCCCCAGCGGGCCGTCCACGCTCACCAGGTCGATCAGCGACGCGCCGGCGCGCAGGTGCGCCAGCCCCAGCTCGTCGCGCCGTCGGACCACGGCGCAGCCCAGCACGGCGCCGTAAAAGTCGATGCTGCGGGCCAAATCGCGCACGCGCAGCACCAGGTGGTCGATGCGCTGCACCGCGAAGGGCAGGGCTGCCGGGGCTTGCAGGGGGTTTGCGGTCGTGGGGGGTGTGCCCCCGTCAGCGGGTTCAGGCATGTCGGTTCACTCCATCGCCTTGGATGGCTCATCGTCGCACATGCGTCCACACCATGCCCAGCACGGCCAGCACCGAGCCCAGCGCCAGCCCGGCCGCGAACAGCAGGCCCAGGCCGACCGGATTGGGGTTGGGGTCGGGCCACAGGCCCAGTGCCGCCGCCACGCTGACGAACAGCAGCGGCAGCGCCGCCCCCACGGCCACCCACAGGCCGCCCCGCACGCCCCGGGACCGCCAGTACACCGCCCGCTGATCGCCGCTCAAGCACACCCAGGCCACGATCGCCAATGGCGAGAGCGTGAGCGCCAGCACCAGCGTGACGGGCAGGCGCCAGGGGGACGGTGGGCGCTGGGCGGTCATGCGGTGGAAGGGATGAACTGAGCTCAATAGGGCAAAGCCTAGAACGCCGGCTTGCCGCGGGCCGCCTTGGTGTCGGACCGCCGTGCCTTGCTGTCCAGCCGCCGCAGCTGCGACGCCCGCGTCGGCCTGGTGGCGCGTCGCGTGGGCCGCACCCGCGTGGCCTCGTCGATCAGCGCCTGCAGCCGCGCCAGCGCCTCGGCGCGGTTTTGCGTGCGGCTGCGCGAGGTCTGCGCCTTGATGACGATGATGCCTTCCTTGGTCACCCGCTGATCCTGCAGGCCCAGCAGCTGGTTCTTGGCCGCCTGCGGCAGCGACGAGCGGGCAATGTCGAAGCGCAGGTGAACCGCGCTGGACACCTTGTTGACGTTCTGCCCGCCCGGGCCCTGCGCGCGCACGTCGCTGAACTCCACTTCATGGGGATGCAGGGTGTAGGTCATGGCAAAAAATGATCCGACCCCAATTATTGCCCCGGCATGTAAACCGCGTAAGCTGCTGTAGTCCAAGGCGCGGGGATGCCGGGGCCGAACTAACATCGGCGCCATGCGCTATCAGTTTGAAAGCTGGCGCGCCGACCCACTGTGGAAAGGAGTGTGATGCCCGAGAAAGACCCCGTCGATTTTCGTCCCCCGCAGCCTTCGTCCAGGGCCTGGGTGGGCTGGGTGGTGATGGCGGCGCTGGTCGCGGGCGCGGCCTGGTGGTTCGGCTGGCGGCCCGCGCACGCGCCCGAGGCGCCGCCCCCGGCCGCCGATGCCGCCGCGCCCGCCCCCGCGCCGGC
>OFTX01000735.1_pt1 | contig 14955 bp, 12 predicted proteins | sample 1775051 | NCBI WGS metagenome assembly OFTX01 (sample SAMN08195772, study PRJEB24354) | sludge metagenome | isolation source: sludge from phenol fed wastewater aerobic bioreactor A | place: India: Nagpur | collected 2016-09-15
AACTCGTCCTGGACGGCAAGACCATCGCCGAAATCTACCTCGGCAAGATCACCACCTGGGATGACGCCGCGATCAAGGCGCTGAACCCGGAACTCAAGCTGCCGTCGACCGCGATCGCCGTCGTTCACCGCTCGGACGGCTCGGGCACGACCTTCAACTTCTCCTATTACCTGGCCGAGGTGAACGCGGACTGGAAGGAGAAGGTGGGCGTGAACACCGCGCTGGAGTGGCCGGTGGGCATCGGCGCCAAGGGCAACGAGGGCGTCGCCAACAACGTCTCGCAGACCGGCGGGGCGATCGGCTACGTCGAATACGCCTACGCCAAGCAGAACAAGCTCACGCACACGGCCCTCGTGAATGCAGACGGCAAGACGGTCGAGCCGGATGCCAAGACGTTCGCTGCCGCGGCCGGCAAGGCAGAGTGGTCGAAGACGTTTTACCAGATCCTGACCAACGAGAAGGGCGCCGATTCGTGGCCGATCGTGGCGGCGACGTTCGTTCTGGTGCACCAGAAGGCTGACGCGGGCAAGGAAGCGCAAAGCGCCGACGTACTCAAGTTCTTCGACTGGTCGTTCAAGAACGGCGTGAACACGGCGAAGGAGCTGGACTACATCCCGCTGCCGGAAGCCGTGCTCAAGCAGATCCGTGCCGGCTGGAAGGCAAAGGTTGCCGAATCGGCCGCCAAGGCCGGTATCTAACGCGCCTTGCAGGCATCGGGCAATGCAAGGCTGCGTTGCCCGTGACCACAAAACCGGCAATATCCGCGCCGCCTGTTCCGAAGCCCGGACTCCGATCCGGCACCGGCCGGCGGCGCGCTCACGCTGAGACGACATCATGGCAGAAGCCACCAGCCCCCTCGCAACGCCGGGCGCGCAGCGCGCCCCGTCTTCCGTTGGCGACTTTCTCTTCGCGCTGCTGGCACGCGCGGCCGCGTTCATCACGCTGCTCCTGCTCGGTGGCATCATCGTGTCGCTGATCGTGAGCGCAATGCCGTCGATCGAGAAGTTCGGCTTCGCCTTTCTGTGGACGAAGGAGTGGGATCCACCCGCGGAGCAATTCGGCGCGCTCGTCCCCATCTACGGCACGATCGTCACGTCGGTGATCGCGCTCATCATTGCGGTGCCGGTGAGCTTCGGTATCGCACTTTTCCTGACGGAACTCTCGCCCGTGTGGCTGCGCCGCCCGCTGGGCACCGCCATCGAGCTGCTCGCGGCCATCCCGAGCATCGTCTACGGTATGTGGGGCTTGCTGATCTTCGCCCCGATCTTCAGCCAGTACTTCCAGAAGCCGCTGCAAACGCTGCTCGGCAATGTGCCGGTCATCGGCGCGCTCTTCCAGGGCCCGCCGCTGGGCATCGGTATCCTGCCGGCCGGCGTCATCCTCGCGATCATGATCATTCCGTACATCGCCTCGGTCATGCGCGACGTGTTCGAAGTCACGCCCGTGCTGCTCAAGGAATCGGCGTACGGCATCGGCTGCACGACCTGGGAAGTGATGTGGCGAGTGGTGCTGCCCTTCACGAAAACCGGCGTCATCGGCGGCATCATGCTCGGCCTGGGCCGGGCGCTCGGCGAGACCATGGCCGTCACCTTCGTGATCGGCAACACGAACCTGCTCGACAACGTGTCGCTGTATTCGCCGGGCAACAGCATTACCTCGGCGCTGGCCAACGAATTCGCCGAAGCCGGGCCGGGCCTGCACACCTCGGCGCTCATGGAGCTCGGCCTGATTCTCTTCTTCATCACCTTTGTGGTGCTGGCGCTGTCCAAGCTCATGCTGCTGCGCCTCGAGAAAAGCGAAGGTAAATAATGACCCAACAAGCGCTCGAACTGGAAACGCCCGACGTGAAGCCCACCGACGCCTTTACCCGCGTGCGGCTCCAGGCCTACCGCCGCCGCAAGAATATTTTCGCGATCGCCATGTCGCTCGCGGCGATGGCCTTCGGCCTGCTCTGGTTGCTGTGGATTCTCTACACGACCCTCTCGCTGGGTGTCGGCGGCCTGTCGCTGTCGCTGTTCACCGAGATGACGCCGCCGCCGAATACCGCCGGCGGGGGGCTGGCCAACGCCATCGCGGGCAGCCTCGTGATGGTCGGCATGGCCACGCTGTTGGGCACGCCGCTTGGCATTCTTGCCGGTGTGTACCTCGCGGAATACGGACAGAGATCCTGGCTCGCGAGCATCACGCGCTTCATTAACGACATTCTTCTCTCGGCGCCTTCGATCGTGATCGGCCTGTTCGTGTACGCGCTGGTCGTGGCGAAGATGGGGCACTTCTCGGCGTGGGCCGGCATCGTGGCGCTGGCGCTGCTGCAGATCCCGATCGTGATCCGCACGACCGAGAACATGCTCAAGCTGGTGCCGAACAACCTGCGCGAGGCCGCCTTCGCGCTGGGCACGCCGAAGTGGCGCATCATCGTGAAGATCACGCTGAAGGCCTCGATCGCCGGCATCGTGACGGGGGTGCTGCTGGCCGTGGCGCGCATTGCGGGCGAGACCGCGCCGCTGCTCTTCACCGCGCTGTCGAATCAGTTCTGGTCGATGAACCTGAACCAGCCGATGGCCAACTTGCCGGTCACGATCTTCAAATTTGCCATGAGCCCGTTTGCGGAGTGGCAGGCGCTTGCCTGGGCGGGGGTGTTCATCATCACCCTCGGGGTGCTGTTCCTGAACATTCTGGCGCGCACGCTGTTTGCCAGGAAGTGACCGGCGAATCGAGCGACGCGAAACGACACCTCCCGACACGACGCCTACATGACGGTTGAGACCAACATGACGAACCCGACCCAAGAAATCAAGCTGCCCTCGAAGATCGAAGTCAAGAACCTGAACTTCTTCTACGACAAGTACCACGCGCTCAAGAACATCAACCTGCGCATTCCCGATCGCAAGGTCACGGCCTTCATCGGCCCGTCGGGTTGCGGCAAGTCGACGCTGCTGCGCACGTTCAACAAGATGTACGCCCTGTATCCGGAGCAGCGCGCCGAGGGCGAGATCAACATGGACGGCGAGAACCTGCTCACCAGCAAGCAGGACATCGCGCTGCTGCGCGCCAAGGTCGGCATGGTGTTCCAGAAGCCGACCCCGTTCCCGATGTCGATCTACGACAACATCGCGTTCGGCGTGCGCCTGTTCGAGAAGCTCTCGCGCTCGGAAATGGACGACCGTGTCGAGTGGGCGCTGACCAAGGCGGCGCTGTGGAGCGAAGTCAAGGATAAGCTGCAACAGTCGGGGTACGGGCTCTCGGGCGGCCAGCAACAGCGTCTGTGCATCGCGCGCGGCATCGCCATTCGTCCGGAAGTGCTCCTGCTCGACGAGCCGTGCTCAGCGCTCGACCCGATCTCGACCGGTCGTATCGAAGAGCTGATCGCCGAGCTCAAGGACGACTACACCGTGGTGATCGTCACGCACAACATGCAGCAGGCCGCGCGTTGCTCGGACTTCACGGCCTACATGTATCTGGGCGAGCTGATCGAATTCGGCGAGACCGAGAAGATATTCATCAAGCCGGATCGCAAAGAGACCGAAGACTACATCACCGGCCGTTTCGGTTGATGCCCACGAGGAAATCAGCGACATGAACGACAAACACCTTTCCAGCCAGTTCGACTCCGACCTCAATCAGGTTTGCTCGCGCGTCCTCGAAATGGGCGGCCTGGTCGAATCGCAGATCGTGACGGCCATGCAGGCGCTCAACACGTTCGATCGCGCGCTCGTGGACGAAGTGATCGCCACCGAGCAGCGGCTGAACACGATGGAAGTCGAGATCGACGAGGAGTGCAGCAAGATCATCGCCCGCCGACAGCCGACCGCACGCGATCTTCGTCTGCTGCTCTCGATCTCCAAGACGATCACCAACCTGGAGCGCGCCGGCGACGAAGCCGAGAAGATCGCCAAGCGCACGCGCCATCTGCTCGAGGACGGCGCCGCGCAGAGCGTGAATTTTGCCGAGATCAAGCTCTCGGGCGAGATGGCGGCTCAATTGCTGCGCCGCACGCTCGACGCGTTTGCCCGCCTGGACATCGTCGCCGCGGCGGAGATCGTGCGCGACGACAAGGCGATCGACAATGAGTTTCGTGGCTTCGTGCGAAAATTGGTCACGTACATGATGGAAGACCCGCGGACCATTTCGGCGGGCCTGGATTTCCTGTTCATCGCCAAGGCCGTCGAGCGCATCGGCGACCACGCGAAGAACATCGCGGAGTTCATCATCTACATTGTCAAGGGCACCGACGTCCGGCACATTTCGCGCGAAGATCTGCAGCGCAAAGTGCAAGGCGAGTAAAGCCAGACATCACCGAAGGTTTGAGAGGAACCGATGCCCAGCAGCATTCTGATCGTGGAAGACGAGCCGGCGATTTCCGAGCTGATCTCCGTTAATCTGCAACACGCGGGTCATTATCCGATCCGGGCGTACAACGCGGAGCAGGCGCTCACGTTGATCAGTGACGTCCTGCCGGATCTGGTGCTGCTGGACTGGATGCTGCCCGGCAAGTCGGGGGTGACGTTCGCGCGTGAGCTGCGTGCGAACGAGCGCACCAAGCACGTGCCGATCATCATGCTCACGGCGCGCAGCGAAGAGCAGGACAAGGTAATGGGCCTCGAGATCGGCGCGGACGACTACGTCACCAAGCCGTTCTCGCCGAAGGAGCTGATGGCGCGCATCAAGGCCGTGCTTCGCCGGCGTGCGCCGCAGCTCACCGAGGACGTGGTGAGCGTGAACGGCCTGAAGCTCGACCCGGCAACCCACCGCGTCACGAGCCACCAGGCCGGCGGCGACAGCATCAAACTGGACCTCGGGCCCACGGAGTTCCGGTTGCTGCACTTCTTCATGACGCACCCCGAGCGCGTGCACAGCCGCTCGCAGTTGCTCGACCAGGTGTGGGGCGACCACGTGTTCGTCGAGGAGCGCACGGTCGACGTGCACATCAAGCGTTTGCGCGCCGCGCTCAAGCCGGCGGGCCACGATGCTATGATCGAGACGGTGCGCGGCAGCGGCTATCGCCTGACGAAGTCCGTCTGACGGACCGAACCGAGCCTGCGCACCGCGCGCCCGGCGGCCGACGCCTGCCGGGCCAAGGTCGCTCTCGTCCGGTGGCGCCGGGCGGTAAAATTCCTGTGCATCGTCTATGAATATCATCTGGGCCCGTGCGCTGGCGTTCCTGATCCTGCAGGCGGTCATTTCGGTGGCCGTTGGCTGGCTGTTCGGCGCGAGCGCGGGTTACGTCACCGCCATCGTGCTGCTGGTGACGCAGCTCCTGTTCAACGTCTATCACGCCCAGCGTCTCTGGCGTCTGCTCGACGCCCCCGTCTACGGAGAAGTCCCCAGCGCCATCGGCCTGTGGGGCGAGATCTACTACCGGCTGCACAAGCTCGCCAAACGCTGGCACAGTCAGGTCAAGCAGGTGGAGCAACAGCACGCCCGCTTCATTCAGGCGATCCAGGCGTCGCCCAACGGCGTGATCATGCTCGACGAGCAGAACCAGATCGAGTGGTGCAACGCGATCGCCGAGGTGCATTTCGGCATCGACGCCAAGCGCGACCTGCGCCAGCAGATCACGCATTTGCTGCGCACGCCGGCGTTCCTGCACTACCTTGCATCGGAGCGCTACGACGAGGCGCTCACCATGCCGAACATGGGCGCCAAGCGTAACCATGTGCTGTCGATGCAGGTGTTTCCGTACGGCGACAACCGCAAGCTGATCATCTCGCTCGACGTGACCGACATCGAGCGTACCGACGCCATGCGGCGCGATTTCGTGGCGAATGTCTCGCACGAACTCAAGACGCCACTCACCGTGCTCTCGGGGGTTCTTGAAACCGTCGGGGAGTTGCCCCTGTCGCCGGAGGAAATCCAGCGCTACGTCGAGATCATGCGGCAGCAGGCCTCACGCATGCAGAACATCGTGAACGACCTGCTCACGCTCGCCAAGCTCGAAGGCAGCGGCAAGCCACCGGCGGACGACCGGATCGACATGGGCATGCAGATGCGCTCGCTGCGAAGCGATGCGGAAGGGCTCTCGCAGGGGCAGCACGTGATCGAGGTCGATGCGGCGCCGGGGATCGATCTTCGCGGCGCGGAGGGAGAGCTTCACAGCGCGTTCAGCAACCTGGTAAGCAATGCCGTGCGATACACGCCACAGGGCGGGAAGATCCGGATCGAGTGGGGGCCGAGTGCTGACGGCGGCGCGCGTTTTGCCGTTGTGGATTCGGGGCTCGGTATTCCCGCGGAGCACATTCCGCGGTTGACCGAGCGCTTCTACCGCATCGACCGCAGCCGTTCGCGCGATACCGGGGGGACTGGTCTGGGCCTGGCCATCGTCAAGCATGTGCTCACCCGACATCAGGCCGATCTGAAGGTCACGAGCGAGGTGGGGCGGGGCAGCGTGTTCGCGATTCATTTTCCGCCCACGCGGGTAGTGCATCGCGCGCCCGTGGATGCGTCGGCCGCGTGATTGCCGGCGCTTGCCCGGCGCCCCGGGGCCGGGATGGATAATAGCAAGGGGGCGTTGGCCCCCTTCGTCATTTCGATCTGCCGTTTCGTTCGTGGCGTTGCCACGGCGGCACGCGCTCAGTTGCCGGTCTGCACGTGCTGCGCGATTTCCTGCATCAGGACCATCTGGCTGTTGAACGGTGTCTTGCCCGGCTTGCGGCGAACATAGCTGCCGTCCGGGCGCATCAGCCAGGCGGCCGTGTTGTCGCGCAGATGCACCATCAGGCCTTCGCGAATCACGCGCGCCTTCAGGCGCTTGTCGCGCACCGGGAAGGCCACCTCCACGCGTCGGAAGAAATTGCGCTCCATCCAGTCGGCGCTCGAGAGCATGACGCGCTCGTCACCGTCGGCATGGAAGTAATAGATGCGATGGTGCTCGAGAAAGCGTCCGACGATCGAGCGAACGGTGATGTTCTCGGAGAGCCCCGGGACGCCCGCGCGCAGCGAGCATACCCCGCGCACGATCAGGTCGATCTTCACGCCGGCGCGCGACGCCTTGTACAGTTCGGCGATGATGGTCGGCTCGAGCAGCGCGTTCATCTTCGCGATGATGCGGGCCTTGCGGCCGGCCGCGGCCGCTTCCGTCTCGCGGCGGATGGCCTCGAGCAGATGCGCGTGCATCGTGAAGGGCGATTGCCACAGGCCGTCGAGGTGGGTCTGGCGGCCGATGCCCGTCAACTGCTGGAAGACCACGTGTACGTCGGCGCACAGGGTCTCGTCCGCGGTCATCAGCCCGAAGTCCGTGTACAGACGGGCCGTGCGTGGGTGATAGTTGCCGGTGCCGAGGTGGACATAGCGCTTGAGATACGTCTTCTTGCCCTGACGCGTGCGTCGCACGATCAATAGCATCTTCGCATGGCACTTGTGGCCGACCACCCCATAGACCACATGCGCGCCGACCGCTTCGAGGCGTGCGGCCCAGTTGATGTTCGTTTCTTCGTCGAAGCGCGCGAGCAGCTCCACGACCACCGTGACTTCCTTGCCATTGCGGGCCGCCTCCATGAGCGCGTCCATGAGCGCGGATTCGTTGCCGGTGCGGTAGATCGTCTGCTTGATGGCCACCACGTCCGGGTCGCGGGCGGCCTGAAGCAGCAGCTCCAGCACGGGCTGGAAGCTGTCGTACGGATGGTGCAGCAGGAGGTCGCCCTGATCGATAAGGTCGAACATGGCGGGCGAGGCGGTCATGCGCTTGGGCAATGCCGGCACGAACGGCACGAACTTCAGGTCCGGGCGGTCGACCATTTCGGGGAGCGGCATGAGGCGCACCAGATTGACCGGGCCCTTGACGCGGTAGCAGTCCGAGTCGGACAGGCCGCACTCGGTCTGCAGGCGTCGTACGAGCCGCGACGGCGCACCCGCGTCGACTTCGAGGCGCACGGCGTCGCCGAGGTGCCGGGCGGGAAGTTCGCCCTGGAGTGCCGTGCGCAGGTTCGTGATCTCGTCTTCGTCGACGAACAGGTCGCTGTTGCGGGTCACGCGAAACTGGTGGCAACCCTTGGCGGTGAGGCCAGGGAAGAGTTCGCTTGCGAAGCGCAGCATGAACGAGCTGAGCAGCACGAAGCTGTTGGGCAGGGGGGCCAGCGCGGGCGGCATGGGCACGAGGCGGGGCAGGGCACGCGGGGCCTGGACGATGGCCAGTTCCGCGTCGCGCCCGAAGGCATCCTTGCCTTCGAGCTCCACGGCGAAGTTCAGGCTCTTGTTGAGGACTCGCGGGAACGGGTGCGCGGGGTCGAGGCCGATGGGCGTGAGCACCGGCACCAGTTCGCGCAGGAAGTAGTCGCGGGCCCACTCGACCTGAGCGTCGTTCCATTGGCCGGACGGATGAAAGGCGATGCCTTCGGCCTCGAGTTTCGGCAGAATGCTGTCGAACATCGCGTATTGCTTTTCGACGAGCGCCTGTGCCCGGGCGCAGACTTGCGTGTAAACTTGCTGGAACGTCATGCCGTCGGGCGTGAGCATGCCCGGATTCTCGCGCATCTGCTCTTTCAGTCCGGCGACGCGGATTTCGAAGAACTCGTCCAGATTGCTGCTCACGATACAGACGAAGCGCAGGCGCTCGAGCAATGGCGTTGCCGGATCGGCCGCCTGGGCGAGCACGCGTTCGTTGAATGCGAGGATGCCCAGCTCACGATTGAGCAGCGGGTAATTCATATTGAACGTGCGAAAGACATGGGATTGGCGTGAATTCTTCATCCGTATTGTTACAGTTATATGACATTCACATTTGTCAACGACATGTCATATACGATTTGTAACGTATTCGTCATTTATTTGTCGAGTGCGCGTCATGCATTTAAAGTGAAGCATCGCGTTTACCGACTCTCATCGCTCAGGCGCACCTCCCCATGAGTACCCCAACGCCCTTGCTAGCGGCCGTCGATCTCGGTTCGAACAGCTTCCGCCTGATCATCGGACGTGTGGAGGAAACCTCCGCCGGCACCCAGATCTATCAGGTCGATGCCTTGCGCGAGCCGGTGCGGCTGGCCGCCGGTTTGAATGCCGAGAAATACCTCGATCATCCGTCGCAGCAACGTGGGTGGGACGTGCTCAAGCGCTTCGGCGAGCGGCTGCGCGGTTTTCATCCCGACCAGGTGCGCGCCGTGGCGACCAACACGTTGCGCGTGGCCAAGAATGCGCAGGATTTCCTGGGCGAGGCGCAGCGAGCGCTGGGTTTTCCGATCGAAGTGATTGCCGGACGGGAAGAGGCGCGCCTGATCTATGCGGGCGCGGCGCATTCGGTGCCGACCTGCCCGGGCAACCGGCTGGTCGTGGACATTGGCGGTGGTTCGACGGAATTCATCATCGGTGAGGATTACGAACCGATCATCATGGAGAGCCTGTATATCGGCTGCGTGAGCCACAGCCGTCAGTTCTTTCCGAGCGGCAACGTGGACGAGTATGCGATGAAGCAGGCCGAACTGGCGGCGCGTCGCGAGATTCAGATCATCTCCGCGCCGTATCGTGATGCGGGCTGGTCGCAGGCGATCGGTTCGTCGGGCACGGCACGCGCGTTGGCCGAACTGCTCGAGGCCAATGGTTTCAATGACGGCGGCGTGCACGGTCTCACACGCGGCGGCCTCGAGCGTCTCAAGCGTGCGCTCATCAAGGCCGAGAACGCGAATCGCCTGAAGCTGTCCGGACTTAAGCAGGATCGCATTCCGGTGCTGCCCGGGGGGCTGTCCATCATGCTGTCCGTCTTCAACGAACTCGAAGTCGAGCATATGGAGACGACCGACGCCGCGCTGCGTCTCGGCGTGATGTACGACCTGCTCGGGCGGACCCAGCACCAGGACATGCGCGCGGTGACCGTCGAGCAGTTCGTGCGGCGATACGGCGTGGATCGGGCGCAGGCCGAGCGAGTGGGGCGCCTGGCCATTGCGCTGTACCGTCAGTTGCCGGTCGCCGGCGAAGATGCCGACGACGGCCGCGAGGACGACGAGGCGTTGCTGAGCTGGGCGGCGTCGCTGCACGAGATGGGGCTGTCGATCTCTCACAGTGCCTATCACAAGCATTCGGCCTACATCGGCAGCAACGCGGACATGCCGGGGTTCTCGCGTCCCGATCAGGCGCGCCTGGCGGAGCTGCTGCTGGGGCACGTGGGTAAGCTGGGCAAGCTCGCCGCGCAGGCGCAGCAGGTCGACTGGCAATTGCTGTTCTGCCTGCGGCTGGCCGTGCTGTTCTGTCGTCGGCGAACCGACGCGCTACCCGACAGCATCGAGGTCGAACGCCTGGGTGACGGTTTCCAGGTGTCGGTGCCGCGTGTATGGATCGAGGCCAACCCGTTGACCGATTACAGCCTGCAACGTGAGGCGCAGGAGTGGGAGAAGATCGGCATGCGCTACAAGGTGGTCTACGCCTGAGCGACTGCGCCGAAGCCTAATCGTAACGGCGCCTGCACCGATGTGCGGCCCTCGATGAAAGAATGCCCGGCAGAAGCCGGGCATTCTTTTGTCCGCAGCGGGGGCGGAAGCCGTGGTGGGGAGGTCTGTCAGGCTTGCTGGAGCTTGCCGACGAGTTCGGGTCCGAGGAAGTGGCGCGCGTAGCGCGGGTTGATGTCGGACAGCCGGAATAGCGTGAGGAAGTCGGCGGTGTTGAAGTCGGGGTCCCAGGCCGGGGCGCCGCAGATGCGGGCACCGAGGCGCAGATAACCCTTGACGAGCGCGGGCGGCTCGACGTCGAGCGTGGATTGCAGCTCGTCGACGGGCAAGGCGATGCGCGGCACGGCGTGATATTCCGAGGGGGCCATGGCGGCGCCTTGCAGCTTGCGGTACAGGCTGGCGGCGTAGTGCCCGCCGTCGGCCATCGGCACGCTGGCGCAGCCGAGCATCGTTTCGAGGCCGTTGCGCAGCATGTATTCGGCCAGACCGCTCCAGAGCGCCATGATGACGGCGCCGTTGCGGTAGTCGGGGTGCACGCACGAGCGGCCCGTTTCGAGCATTTTCGGGCGCAGGTGATCGAGGCGGGAGAGGTCGAATTCTCCTTCGGAGTACAAACGTCCGAGGCGTTTGGCTTGTGCGGGGGGCAATACGCGGTAGGTGCCGACGACCCTGAGCGAGTCTTGATCGCGCACGATCAGGTGGTCGCAATATTGGTCGTATTCGTCGACATCCAGACCGGCCGGGCCTTTGACCGAGGCGCCCATTTCTTCGGCGAAGACCTGATATCTCAGGCGTTGGGCTTCCCGAAGCTCGCTTTCGTCGCGTGCCCAAGCCACGGCCAGATTCGGTTTGACAGGCGTTTGAGGGCGAGGAAGACGCCTCCGCGACGTGGGGGTCAACGAAGAGAGCGGCATGGTGGGGTTCGGCAGGTCGCGCATAAAGGCCCTTTTTTTGACGGTCGCGTTGCGACGTACTTTAAAAAGCATCAATGTCGATTCCGTGAACGGTAGGCGACAATTCTATGACAAAACCACAAGTGTCATGAGTCAGGTCCCATTTTCCGTACCTTCCACGGGTCTGGCGCAGGCGCTCGGGAGGGGCCTTTCGCGCGGGATGGCCGCCGGTTCGCCGCCGGCGGCGGGCGGGTTCAGAGCAGATCGGGGTTGATGACGGCGCGCACGACGACCTGGCTTTCGTCTTCGCGACGGCGGGAGGCGAGCCACCAGATGCCCGATTTCTTGATGGTCCAGTAAGCTTCCTGGCCGCTCAGCAGCAGGGCGGCGAGTTGTCCGAGGGCGGGTTGGTGGCCCACGACGACGACGGTCTGTGCGGTGCCTGGCCAGTGGATGGCGCCAAGCAGGGTCATGGCGTTGGCACCCGGGGCGAGCTCGCGCACGATCCGCGGGGAGGGCGTGAGCGCCTGGGCCGTTTGCACGGCACGCACGGCGGGACTGGATAGGATGAGGGCGTCTGCGGGCAGGCGGGTGCGCAGCCACTGGGCGGATTTTTCCGCCTGCTTGCGCCCGCGATCGGTCAGTTCGCGGGCAAGGTCGGCCTGGGCGCTGGTGGCCAGCGTGGCCGGCAGGTTTTCGGCGTCGGCGTGACGCCAGAGAATCAGGTTCATCGACACGGGTTCGGACATGGAGAACCTCCCACTATGGCGGGGTTTCGTGGCGACGGCATGACCGTCGACGGTGCAGCAACGACAATGTCATTGTGCCAGCCGGAAAGAGGAAATTGCCCATGGGATGCGCGTCGATTTGACGCGGGGCGCCGAACGTTCTAGAATCTCATCTCTTTGCTCGGAGCGTAGCGCAGCCTGGTAGCGCATCTGATTTGGGATCAGAGGGTCGTAGGTTCGAATCCTATCGCTCCGACCAGTAATATCAAGGACTTACGGTGTCGTGCCGTAAGTCCTTTTTGTTTTTCCAAATCTGTTACCGTCGTATTACCGGAATAATAGCCGCACGATGCCGAACCGTAGAGGCCTTCATCGTAAGTGACCCTCGACAGTGGGGAGTGGCGCATCCGAGAAACGGCGAACGGAACGCCCCAATCGGTGCCGCTAGTGCCGGACGCTATCGCGATCCTCGAAGTCGAAAAAATTCGGTGGTGCGCGCAGATGCAGATTTCGTCTTTCTAATTTTGGCGACGCAGGCCCTCTCGTTTTTCCAAAAATGCTTGGAAGATCGTACTTGACAAAGCTTGTGTTGCTGATCTTCGGTTGAATGATCTTCGCCGCACGATAGGTTCGTGGCGGGCGGGGACCGGGGTGAATTTATCGGTGATCGGTCGTTCGCTGCATCACAAGTCGATGCAAACCACGGCGATCTACGCTCGCCTGTGGATGACTCAGGTGATGGACTCAATGCAGACCGCCGCGACGGCTGATCTGCAATGAGAAATCTGGACCACCTGGGGCGTTAGTTTTTCGGCAAACTTTACCCTTGGAAAAAGGAGGAGTTTGCTATGAAACGCAAGCGCTTTTCAGTCGAGCAGATTGTGGCGGTACTGAAGCAGGCCGAGTTGGGAATGCCGGTGGCCGATCTCATCCGTCACGTCGGTATTTCGGAGCAGACGTTTTATCGCTGGAAGAAGCAATATGCCGGTATGCAGTCAGATCAGGTACGTGAGCTCAAACAGTTGCAAGACGAGAACGCACGGCTCAAGAAGCTAGTGGCCGAGCTAAGCCTGGACAAGGCCATTCTGCAGGATGTTGCTTCAAAAAAGTGGCCCGGCCCGCGCTGAGGAAAGACGTGGTGGATTACGTGATAAGCCACTATGGATTGACGATGAGGCGGGCCTGTCGTTTGGTGAAGCAACCTCGCAGCACGCAGTACTACCAAAGCGTGAAAGATCCTCGGCCCGAGCTTCGTGCCCGCATGCGCGAAATTGCCTATACGCGGGTGCGCTATGGCTATCGGCGCGTGCATGTACTGCTACGGCGTGAAGGCTGGCAGTTGGGCAGGGATCAAGCATACCGGCTGTATTGCGAAGAGCAATTGCAATTGCGATCGAAACTGCCCAAGCGCCGCAAGATGGTCGTCACGCGCGTGCAGAAAATCGTGCCGAGCAAACCGAATGATGCCTGGAGTATGGATTTCGTCGCCGATCAACTCGCAGATGGCTCGAAGTTTCGCATGCTGACAGTTGTCGATGTATTCACGAAAGAAGCCCTGGCCATCGAAGTTGGTCAACGGTTGAGGGGAGAGCATGTGGTGTCGGCGCTCAATCGAATCGCGACCAGACGCGGCGCTCCTCGGCATATTTTCGTAGACAACGGCAGTGAGTTTTCCGGGCGATTGCTCGACATGTGGGCATATCACCACAAGTCGAAAATCGATTTCAGTCGCCCAGGAAAGCCCACGGACAATTGCCACATTGAGACGTTTAACGGATCATTCCGTGACGAGTGTTTGAACTTGCATTGGTTCGAGACGCTGGACGAAGCGAAGGCGACTATCGAGGCATGGCGCGGGGACTACAACGAGAGTCGGCCTCACTCAGCTCTCAAAGAGCTGGCGCCAGCCGAATTCGCCCGACAATTGGTGTTTTTACCCGGGCCGACTTGACCCGATACGCCGAAAAACTCGCTCTGGATTCTGCCCAGAAAACCCAAGCGGATCAATACGCCGAAAAACTCGCTCTGGATTTGGCACAGAAAGCCCAAGCGGATCAGCCCCCGATTTGAGTGACGCGGCGATTTAGAGTTCAATCACGTAGTCTCGAGATTGGACATGATGGATTCAGCAACCTTAGCGTGACGCTGTGTCCGGGATTACAGGGTCGACTCCATTTAGGTTCACCCCCTCTTTCGCCCGCACCGCAAGAAAAATTTAATGCAAAAATACAAACAAATTGCCGATGTCACGACAAACATTCCCAGGAGCATATATTCGTTATTTGTGCCGAACACTCTACGTGCCACAATAACGACGATTGCCCCCCAGAAGGCACTGGAACATAGAAATGCTCCACCGACGATAAGTAGCAAGCGGATCGACGCGGCCATACGGTTAACGCTCATTTTTAGATTCTTGGATATCATTAAATATCTTCACGCCCTTCGAACCAATTCCGTACGTCAATATTCCTTGCCCCACATATGACGGTAACTGCTGTTTGGTCATCGGGTTTAGCATTGGGTTATTCCATTTTGACGTTGTCACACCAAATATCGACTTTGATCGATTAACTCCATCCGTGAATCCAATGTTGTATGGCATGCGGATACCAAGACTCAGCATATTTGCCCCCAACGCGCCAACGTCATAGGTGACGTTTCCCCAACCAACTGGCAGGTTCGCAACTAGCAAATCACGCACTGGGTTAAAGCCCGCAGGACCGCTGCCAGTCGCAAACCTATAGAGTCCGGTCACTCCTTCAATCGTTTCACTCCCGCCAAACACCGCAGTTGGTCCACCCAGCGCGCATCCAACCAAGCTTGAACAGGCGGCAAAACCTCCGGCTATTGCCATACCGCCGGCGACAACTTTGATGCCATTCTCCTTAGTCTCTAGCTTCAAGTGCAACACTTTGAATCGAGTAAGGTGTTGCGATGAGGAAGTACAAGCATCTGAGCGCG
>OFTX01000742.1_pt1 | contig 14878 bp, 10 predicted proteins | sample 1775051 | NCBI WGS metagenome assembly OFTX01 (sample SAMN08195772, study PRJEB24354) | sludge metagenome | isolation source: sludge from phenol fed wastewater aerobic bioreactor A | place: India: Nagpur | collected 2016-09-15
CAAGCAGAAGACGGCATACGAGATGTGTTCCTGTGACTGGAGTTCAGACGTGTGCTCTTCCGATCTGGGCGGCACCGGCTGCACCGAGGGGTCACTCCCGCGGGCGCGGGAAATACTTCTCAATCGAGGCGATCCGGGCCGTGAACGGAGGGTCACTCCCGCGGGCGCGGGAAATACATGACGGCAGATGCTCTGCACGCGCATCCGATGGGGTCACTCCCGCGGGCGCGGGAAATACCGCGCGTTGAACACGGTTTCGCCGACGATAGGAGGGTCACTCCCGCGGGCGCGGGAAATACTCGTCATCGAAACCGAGCCTGTGCCGGAAGTTGGGGTCACTCCCGCGGGCGCGGGAAATACGGCGACGTCGGCTCGCCACGGCTTCGTCTTCGAGGGGTCACTCCCGCGGGCGCGGGAAATACCCAACACGGTCCGATCGGTCGCCGAGCGGGTCCGGGTCACTCCCGCGGGCGCGGGAAATACCTGACGGTGCCGAATCCCGGCTGCGACTGCGACGGGTCACTCCCGCGGGCGCGGGAAATACTCTTGCTGACCTGCGATGTTACATCACTGCGGCCCAAGTCTGCTTCGGTTGCATTCGGTGCTCTCGTTGGTGGGCGGTGCAATCTTCGGTCGGAGCCGCCGTTCCGCGTAGCTCCAGCCGCGTGGTGCGCCATGGACGCTGCGCTGCTCCCGGCCGGAAGGGTAAGGATTTGGTGTCGAGGACCTCTGGCCTTTGCGTGTCGGGCCCGATTCAGCAGGCCGCAGCATGAGATTGATGCCTTCGAAGTCCACGGGCTGCCAATCGTGACCGTGGACGCGGAAGCCGAGCCCCTGCTCATTGCGTTGGGACTGGACCATGATCGCGCGGCCGCGTCCGATCCCTTCCACGACGCGCTCCCATAACAAGTCGCGGATGCGTGCTGAGACTCGCCCTACGAAGACGCCCGGGGCGATCTCAAACAGCCACCTGGTGAGGACTCCGCGGAGCCCAGGAGGAACGGCGGTGAGCACCAGGACCGTCACCAGTCGGCCACCGTATCAGGGGAGTCTCCGGAGGCTGGATCGCCGTAGTTCACCCCACCTGCAAGCACCCGACCGCCGGTATCCCACAATGCGAGCACGTTCTCCCACTCGTCGCTCAAGTCCTGAGCGGCATCGCCAAGAATGAGCCGTCGAATATCTGCGACGCAGCGCTCGAGAATATGACGCTCAACCATGGCATCGCGCATCTGACGCCGACTGTGGGCCCCGACGTCGGTCACGCCAGCTGACGCGACGTCGAAAGCCACGGGGATTGAGCTTTCGGCCTTGTAAAGATCGGCGATGTCATGGACGAACGCGAGATCGCCGCCGGTGTGAACAAATCCAAGTCCGGTGGCACAGCCAAGTGCGACTACCGTCGCGTGCACCACGCCGTACAGAGCCGAGTTGGCTGCCGAGAGAGCCTTATTGACGTCGTCCGACGCCTCGAAATCGTCTGGCCGATAATCTCGACGACGCCAGGGGACGCCGGTCCGTTCCGAGTGCTGTCGGTAGAGGCGGCGTACCCGTGCGCCCTCCCGACCGCGAAGCTGTTGCATGGTCAGCGCCGACACATCCTCGTCTGGGAACCGCATGGCGTACATGGCGCGCGCAACGGCGAGACGGGATCGCTCGTTGGTAACGAGCCGGGCCTGGGCTTCAAGCATTCGACTCGACCGTGTGAGCCCGCGGCCTGCTGCGTAGAACCGCACGCCCTTTTCGCCAACCCAAACCGCGCTGGTTCCAGACTCGGCGAGCAGCATGACCGCGTGATGCGTCACGCGACATCCTGGGCCGATCAATAGACAGCTCAGTTGCGCAGCAGGAACGTGGACGACACCGCGGTCCGACGTCAAGGTCACGGCACTGTCCTGGCGACTGACGAGCACGTGCTCGACGTAGAGGAACGAGACTCGCTCGCCCGCCCGCACCAACTCCATCGGTGCCGGAGGAGGAGCCCCCGGGATCGTCATGGCACCGGTGGTGCCAGCGTGAGCATGCCGCACCCATAGGCCTTGGCGGGGCCGATGCCGGAGACTAGCCGTCGCCGGAGTTCGGCGGCGTCCGTCACCATTAGGTTTCCTTCGAACGCAGCGATCCCGACCGTGACGGTTCGTTCGTCGCGGGTGAAGATCAGTTTTCGTCGTTCCACGACGCGTGCAGTCGGCTCCGCCGGGGATCCGACCGAGAACCCCCATCCACGTGCCCTGTCCACCAGCCAGGCCAGTTGGTGAGAAGCAGTGGCATGGGCATACCGTCGACCTCGACGTCGTGCCACGTCGGCACTGTCACCACCAGGTTCCAATGCTGGTCGGACATGATGCACTGGGTTGGCCGTGAGGCGGAACGAGAATTTATCCCCGTCACGAACCTTCGCCAAAAGCGGTGCATAGTCGCGGGTAACCCATCCACCTGCGGCCGGCCAGCCGTGCTCCTCTACGAAACCTGTCGGGTCGGGTGCCACCTCGCTGACAAGATATAGATAGATCGCGGCAGCGGTGCGATCGACCCGCCACAGAATCCGGCCCGGTGATGCACTCGGTGGAAAGCACAGATTGACCGCGCCGTGCATCCGATGCGGCGAGGCGAGCACGCGTGTGGAGGACCTCCGCCGGGGATTGATCTCGATTCTGCTGAGATAGGGAGCCATCACGCCTCCATGGCATCGAAGGGCGAATGCGAGGTGATCGGATCCGACACCGCTGGCGCCGCAATTTGTTTGCGGCCGAGAACATTTTCGACGCGGTATGTCTCCCTGATCACGTCGCGCATTCCGTAGCGCCGGTGGTTCGGGTCGAATGAAATTGGCACGTCGGCGGCACTCGTTGTTCGTCGTTCGTCGCCCACTGCATCTCGGACGATCTCGAGATCCACCGACGTTCCTTGACGACGTCGGTACCAGTCCGATGCAATCCAGGGCGCGCCGGCGTCTTGATCGACCGACCGCAACACGCTGTCGAACGATCCGTCCCGCACACCAAGGAGAATCGGCCGTCCCGGAGGGCATGATCGACGGCCCAGGTACAGCGGGAAGGCAGGGCGCCGAAGCGCCTCGACGAGGCCTTTGACGAGTGCGTCTTCCCCCTCGATCGCGGCGACGAATGCGGCATCGCCCAGGTAGAAGCGATAGGTGAGCGGCAAACTGTAGCTCTCGTCCAACGCCCGTGCGGTCTGAAAGTCGCGGACCAAGGTGCCTGGCTGGTCGCACCGCACGCCGAATCTCAACGCGAGCAAGTCCTCGATCGGCTCGCTACGCCGCCGACCCTGCGCTGCGGCGAGCAGTCCAATCACCGCGCTCTTGGACGGCTGGGGATCGGTGAAGCGATACGCAAATCGAGAGGCCGTGCCCCATGCCTGCAGCGGCGCAGCCAGCCGGAGAAGGAGCGTGGTCACCGCTGCTCCGGCAGCCGCTCGATCGCCGCCGCGGCCAACGCTCCGGGCAATGCTGCGACGGTAGTGCTCTCGCCGAGTTCGGCAAGCACATCTCCGGCGCGGCCCATTCCGGCGACCAAGGTCAATACCGGTTCGACGCCGTACATCCCCGCAGTCTCTTTGGCCCAATCACGTAAAGCGAAGGCGGCGCGCCTCACATCGCCGCCGTCGGCGGTCACCGGGTTCTCGAACGCGCCGACATAGGACACCGGCTGGTCGCTACGGATCGAAACGACCACCGCCTCGGGAAGTGTGTGGTTAGCGAAGGTGTTCACCTTTCCGGTCGGCATAGAGCGGACGAATGACGAGGTGAACGCGGTGATCGCTCGTCGGGTCGCCTCCTGGTCGCCCAAGTTCTTCGCAAGGGCGTCGACGTTGATGGACGCGTACCGGTAGAGAGTAGCCGAGGTGAATTCGACCGTCCCGATCATCCCGGCTCCGGCATTGCCCTGGCCGTCAGGGTCGTCGGCCCCTTTGAGATCATCCACCGCGGTGAAGTAGTCGAATTCAGGATCGGTCGCGTGAACCGAGATTGCGTGTGCCACTTGGCAGCTGGCATCCACATTGAGGTCGGTGTCGTTTGCCACCATGCGGCCGAACAGCGCGAGGTCCACCGAGTTGCCCTGCCCTAGTACCGCTTTCGCTGCGCGCTTGGAATCGGCCTGGCCTAACGAGGCCACTGCCCCCGTCACCTCGCCTGCCTCGCTAAGGGCAGCGACCGCCAGTTCGGCCAGGGCCGCGGCCTGCTGCTTCGAAACCAGCACGAGAAACTCGGTGTCCTGCCGATCGCTCTTGCGCGCCTTGGTGAGCTTCAGACCCGCTGCTTGCACGACAGCTGCGGCCAGCTCCGTCGCCGCGTCGTCATCGAGAGTGTTGCTGGCGTGCAGCTCCGAAGCGACCATTTCGACGACCCGCTTGGTCCGCACTCCGAGGTCCTCGGCTTCGAGCTCGCTCTCGAATCGGCGGCGGGTCGCTCGTTTCCATGCCTGAGACGAAACTCGTGCGCGCCGCACGCCGCCGTATATCGCGGTCTTCGGGCTGCCGGTGTCGTCGCGGTTCACACAGCTCGGCGGGACTGTCTGCAAAATGTGGAAGTCGATGTAGGTCCTGGTCATGATGACTCCTCGGAGGTTGAGTCGATGGGGTTGTCTGCAGGGGGGTTCGATTCGCCGTCGTGTGCCGTGGTGCGCATGCCTCGGTACTCGCGGGCCCAACGCAGCCGCACCCTGTCGCGATGCCGGGGGGTCCATAGATCAGCGAGATCGTCGGCGAGATAGCCGTAGTCGAGTCCGACGCCTTCTGCGCGGGCGAGCAGTATGAGCCCGCGGAGATGGTGGGCCGCTTCTACCGTGCTCGTGGCGGTAATCAATGCGTCGAATCGGCGACGGACGCCTTCATCGTCGCTTCCACTGCCCCGGAGCTGCGACACCCGTGCGAACGCGCTCCCTGGTGCGGCACCGTCACTATGCGCCTGCTCGATGCGGCCCTGACGGTGCAACGCGAAGAGGGTCATTGCATGGTGAGCGGCGAGTTCGGCTGCACTCGGGTCGTCACCCTTGCCGAGCAATGCGTCGGGCACCAGCCCGATCGTGTCCTGCCATACGTCGGGGGTCGATCCCGGGGGCATGCCGATTGCCCTTCTGAGCACGGCCAACGCGCGGACGGCACTTGGTTGATCCTCGAGGCTCAGGCGCTGTAGAAGCCGCGCGCGGTCGGCAACGGCCGCGTTGAGAGGCGAGCGTTGTCTGAGCCGTTGCACTATCGGCGGGTCACCGTTCAGTGGCGCTTGGGTCGCAGTCACTCGTCATCCTCCTCGTGATCGCGGGATGTAACCGCGTTGTTTTTTGGTATTCCGTCCGATATGGCCGCGTCGGCGCCGTCTCGTGGTAGGCGGGCGCGGGGGAACGCCCGCCCAAGGTCTCGACGGAATCGTTGATAGATGATTCCGACGTCGTCCCGCGCCCCCGTGCTTCCGAATCCGATCCACGCCTTGTCCGGGACACGGGAGACCAGGGAGTGGCCGAGATCGTCGAGGATGCGGCGCGCTGAGGCGTGCCACTCGGCCTCGGCGCGGAGGGGGTGATCCGCGGCGCGAGCGAGGGTGGTGCGAAGCCAGTTCCGGTACGGCGCGTCGAGTGCGGCGAAGGCAGCCTCGTAGGCGCGATCTCCCGGCCCCTGCGACGCCTCGGTGTCTGCACCGGCCGCTCGCGCGAGTGCACGGGCCAACCGGGCGAGGGCGGCGACGCCTTCCTTGGCGGCACCGACACCGCCGAGCGCGACCTGGCGGAGCTCGGTGGCGTCCGGATCGAGCGCCGCAGCCGGCAGATCGAGTGAGTCCTCGATGATCTCGTCGATGACGGAGTTATTGGAGCCGTAGGTCACGCCGATCGCCCGGTAGCGGACGAACCCTTCCGGCAGGAGCGACGACTGCCGGAGCCGTGAGGCGTGCTCCACCAACTGCGTCGCCGCGGGATGCTTCTCATCGACCTGTCGTTGTCCAATGGGTACGACAGCAGCGATGCCGCGCCACAACGCGACGCCCGGGCGATGCAGGCTCGGCATCTGGATCGGCGTGTGGAACTTGCGTGATTGTGGCTCGGAATAGCGCCACAGTGACATCGGCTCCAACTGCACCACCAGTTGCCGCTCCTGGATGGTAAAGGCGTCACCGTAGGTGACCAGCACACCCGTGACGCCATCACGGTCGCCAATCAATAGCACGCGCCGCGGCTGCCAGGTATATAGGTCGACGGGGCCGGCTGGCCGGGACGCGAGGTCCGGTGCCGGGGCGAGGCCGACATACGGGCGTTCCCACGGCGGCAGGTCGAGGGACCGGTCCTCCCAACTCGGCAGCACCGCCCAGAGATTGAGCAGCAGCGTGTGCAGCAAGGACTCCCCGATGAGGTGCAACGCCCCGAGCTGCCCAGCCCACGCCACACCCTCCGGGTACACCTTGCCGCCGGTGGCGCGCGGGTGGCCGACCACGCCGGTCTTGATGCCGGAAGGGTCGAACGCCTGGATGTGGACCAGCCAGCGCGCCGCCTCGGCCGCTGGCAACGTTTGAGCGGCGCGGGCGGAACGCATCGACAGGTATGGGCGGCCCGGAGGCATGTCGACGATGATCTTCCCCAGCTCCGACACCTCGCCCTTTGCGGTGTGCATACGAGCCGCCTGGTAGAACGGATGGTCCGGATGGAACAGATCGAATCGGTCCCGGTGCTGAGCGAGATAGGCCGAGACGGCAGGCACAACGGCTGTTTCCCAGCGGTCGGCGAGGGCTTCGATCACGTTGGGGACGTCCCGGACTTCTCGCGGGCCGTGGTTGTCGAGCGCTCGGGTCAGCACGGCGAGTGCCAGCCGGAGCAGCGCGAAATCCTGGGTGACCGTCTCCCCACTAATGTTGCGCAGGGTTCTCGCCCGGGAGAACAGGCCTTCCAGCGAGACGTCGCTGGTGCGGCCGTCGTCGCCTAGGACGGTGATCCACGGCTCGGAGACGAGGTCGAACCGACTCTGGTCAGCCACGGGTGACCTCCAATCCGGTTTCGCTGTCGTAGTGCACGGTGAATGGGCCCATGGATCCTGTCCCTTCCGCGTCAAGCGTGAGAATCAATTGCCCCGCGATGACGGGGTCCCGCTGCCATGCGGGGTAGTAGCGATCGGCGAGTTCGTCGAGCACCTGTTTGGTGTCGCTCGGGCACTGAGTGACCCAGCCGGGCACGCGGACGATCGATCGGGCGAGAAGCCGGGCCGTCTCCGCATCGGGCCGTGTGTTGGTCGGCACGAGCCTCTCGTCGCCGAACGATGGCAGCAGGCTCAGGCCGTCTTCGGCCTGCCGGACGACGATGACTTCGAATCCACCGTCCGCCTGACGAACCTGTTTGGTTACTCCGTCGCTCGTCTCGGCCTCACCGGCGTTCGCCTGGAGAAGCCCGACGACGAGCCGGGAATCGCCGGGACCGCGGAGCCGGTAGGTCTTCGCGTCGTGTGCCGTCGTGTCCGCAGTCTTGTCGAACTCATCCTTCGCCTGAACCATTGCCGGGTGCCAACTCGATGGTCCGAGCGGCTGCGCGCCGTAACACGCGCGCACCAACGTGGGCACGTCATCGGGCAATCGGAGCGGGCGGGCATTGCGGACATAGTCGAGCAGCAGCGCCGCTGACCGGAGCAACAGGTGTACGCTGTAGATCGACGCGCCGCCCGGATCGAGTTGGGGCGGCGTCTCTTCGCCGGGCAGGCGGGCCATCCCGGTGACGAGGCAGCGAGCCACTCGACCCGGTGCCGGACGAGCGTCTCGTGGATGCCGATGCAGGCGCCCGATGCGCTGCAGCACCAGGTCGATCGGGGCCAGATCGGTGACCAGCAGGTCGAAATCGATATCGAGCGACTGTTCGGCGACCTGGGTCGCGACCACGATCCGCCCGGCCCGGTCGGTATTTTCGCCGGGCCCGAAGGTCTCTCGCAGCCAGGTGTCCTTGCCGATCCGGTCGTGGGCTATGAACCGCGAGTGGGCGAGCGTCACGCTCTCGCCCCACGACTGCCGGAGATACCGGTACCGCTTCACGGCGCGGCTGACGGTGTTGCAGACTACGAGCGCGCACCCGCCGGCGGAGACCACCGGATCGAGGGCAGTCACGAGGGCATCGTCATCGTCGGCTAGCCAGTCGAACCGAACCTCCCTGCCGACGGGGGGATCGGCGCTAATCTGGTGGACCTCCCCGCCCGAGATTGTCGTGACAAGGGGGTACCGGTCGGAGTCGGGAACCTCCGGCATCGGTGGCGGTTGGGCTGGTCGCGTCGGAATGAGCGCCGTCGGATCATTCGTCATCGGCGTCGCTCGCACCACAACCTGTGCGGCACGCTTGCCCCGCTCGTATGCCTCCACCAACCCTCGCCGTCGGTCGGGTGGCAGGGTCGCCGAGAGCACGATCGCCGGCACGCCGTAGCGCGCCAGCCACTCCAGCGCTCGCTCGAGGTAGACCTCCATCCACGTATCAGCGGAGTGCACTTCATCGAGGATGACGATCTGACGGGCCAGGCCGAGATGTCGAAGCATCACGTGCCGGCTGGTCAGAGCGGCGAGCAGTTGGTGGTCGATCGTCGCGACGACGGTGTCTGCGAATGACGCCTGTTTGCGCCCGGATGTCCAGTGGTGGGCGATAACCTCGGCGCTGTATTGCCCTTGCCGCCTCGAGCCTCGGGCGGCACCGTGCTCGACGTCCACGCCGATATCGACCAGTCGGCCAGCCGCTAGCGGGCCGGCGTCGTCGGCGTGCCGGCCTCGGCCACCGTGGCGCCGCGGGAGCGCCCGGTACTCGTCGTTGAGAGGCGCGGTCGAATGCCGTAATGCAACACCGCGGCTCGATCGATCGTGGTCAGCATCGGGGATGCTCTCCCACCAGCGCAGCAGTCGGTGAAAAATGGCATCGGCGGTGGCCCGCGTCGGGAGCCCGTAGAACACACCCGATCGGTCAAATTTCCGAGCAAGGACTTCCGCCGCAAGGAGAGATGCTTCGGTCTTGCCGGACCCCATTACCGCCTCGATCAGCAGCAGCCCCGGTTCGGCCATGGATCGGGCAGCGTCGAGCGCGAGCCGTTGCACTTGATTGGCGGTGTAAGAAGCGCCGAACCGTGAGCGCAGCAGATCGGTGGCGTCCGCTGTCAGGGCCTCCTCGGCTGGTCGCCAGGGTCGTGGCAGGTCGAGCGTTTGCCACGCGCGCCTGGCGCGGTCCGCGGAACGGTCGCCGATGTCGTCGAACCGCGGGAAGAGCGGGAAGAGGTCGGCGTTCGAGGCGATCCAGTCCGCCATGATCACCACCGCCGTGATCAGCAGCTGGCTCGCATCTGACAGCCGTACGTGGATCAGTGCGTCGAGCGCAGGTTTCAGATCGAGTGTGCTGATGACGTGCTCGAGTAGCGCGGCCCGTGCCGTGTCCCATTCGCCGGTTCCGAGGAGGCGGTGCGCCGTCTCTGCGGCCGCTAACTCAGAGTCATTGGGCGGGACCCCATGGTGGCTGCCGACAATGACGGCGAAGGCTTCGGCATTCTGGCGGGGTACGCCGCGCTCCTGGAGATATCGCATGAGCAGCACGTAGCCGGCGACTGGATGGGGGAGCGCACGCGAATCTTCCTTGACTGCGCCATCACTCCAGCGGAAGCCGCGCGTCTCCATCTCGCGGCACATCTCCGGGACCTGACCAGCAAATGCCGGGGACAGCTTGCCCACGTCGTGAATGGCAGCCGCCAGTTCCACGATCTTCCCGGCGAGGCGTTCGTCGCTGCCCGCGTCTCGCGCGATGACGGCCCGGACGCCGGCGCCGAGCCATTCATCCCAAATAAACCGTGCGATTTCGCCAGAGTCGGTGAGGTGTGAGTGGAGGGGCAGCCACAACGCACGCTCACCAGGCTCCGGCCGCGGGGCCTTGCCCCACGCGGCTCGCCAGGGTTCTTTGTCGGACCTTGGTGCGAGCATGATGTGAGGCTAAAGGTTGAAGGAGGAGTCTGTCAAGACACAGAAAGAGAAAATTACAACCTTCATCAAAATTGAGGACAGCTCAGGAACGCCGGTATGTCCTCTCGGAACCCTGCGGACGCAGGGATGAGGTGCCAGTCTGTCACAAAACGACAACATGACAACCGGATCAACCCGGATGGATCCGGGATCAACGCCATTGGCATCCGATGCAGTCTATCGGTTGTGGACTGCGGTTGAACCCGATTCCGCGCCCGTGTGCGCATTGCGACGGAGCTGGGCGACGGTCAGATCGGGACCGCGCCGCACGACGGGCGAACCACGGCTCCGCGGCTGAAGCGAGGTTGCGGCGGTGCAGGTGCCGCGGCTATGTGTCGAGGGCGGCGAGAATGTCGTCGGCGGCGGCGACGGGGGTGACGGCGCCGGCCAGCACCTGGGGCCGGAGCCGTCCGCGCGCGGCGCGCACCGCCGGGGAGTGAGCGAGGCGGGCAAGTAGCGCGTCGGTGACGAGGGCGCCCGTCAGGTCCCAGCGTTGGGCGCTGCGCTTGCCCGCGATGCCCGCCGCCCCCATGAACTCGCGGTGCCGGGCCACCAGGTTCCAGACCTCGTCCACGCCGTCGCCCGTCAGGCCTGAGCAGGTGACCACGGGCGGGATCCACGACCCGGACCCGGCGTGGATGAGCCGCAGCGCGCCGGCGAGTTCCTTCGCGGCGGAGCGCGCGTCGCCCGCGTGATCTCCGTCGGCCTTGTTGATGGCGATGACGTCCGCGATCTCCAGCACACCGCGTTTGATGCCCTGGAGCTGGTCGCCGGAACGGGCGAGCCCGAGCAGCAGGAAGGTGTCCACCATGGAAGCCGCCGTGGTCTCCGACTGTCCGACTCCGACCGTTTCCACGAGAACGACGTCATATCCGGCGGCCTCGAGCAGCGGGATGGTTTGCGCGGTGGCGCGCGCGACGCCGCCTAGTGTCCCGGCGGCGGGCGACGGCCGGATGAACGCGTTCTCGTCCGCGGAAAGCCTTGGCATGCGGGTCTTGTCGCCGAGTACGGACCCTCCGGTGCGCACCGAGGACGGGTCGATGGCGAGCACGCCGACGCGGTGTCCACGGCCGGTCAGCATGGTGCCGAGGGTCTCGATGAAGGTCGACTTGCCGACGCCGGGAACGCCGGAAATGCCGACGCGCCAGCCGGTGTCGGCTTCGGCCGCGGGTCCGGTGAGCACGGACAGCAACTCCCGGGCAGCGGCGCGGTGGTCGGCCCGGGTCGATTCGATGAGGGTGATCGCGCGGGCGAGTGCCGGCCGGTCGCCGCCGCGCACGGCGTCGGCGAGTGCGCGGACGGCCATGACGTCCATGACGCTGTTCGGCTCGCGACCCTCGCCCGGTGTCACGATGCGGACGCCAGCCGGGCGTTCAGGTCGGCGAGCAACTCGAGCGCAGCGTCGGCGATCACCGTGCCGGGACCGAAGACCGCGCTGGCCCCGGCGGCTTTCACCGCCGCGACATCGCCCGGCGGGATCACCCCACCGGCCACGATCATGATCTCCGGCCGGCCCTCCGCCGCCAGCGCGTCGCGCAACGCGGGCACGAGCGTCAAGTGCCCGGCGGCGAGGGTGGATACCCCGACGATATGCACGTCCGCGTCCACGGCCTGCCGCGCGACCTCCTCCGGGGTGGCGAAGAGCGGACCCACATCCACATCGAAGCCGAGGTCGGCGAAGGCCGTGACGATCACCTTCTGCCCGCGGTCGTGGCCGTCCTGGCCGATCTTGGCCACCAACATCCGCGGCCGCCGTCCGTGTGCGGCCTCGAAATCGGCCGTGGCTGCAAGGACTTTCGCGATGGCGTCTGCCTCGCCGGCCTCGGAGCGGTACACACCAGAGATCGTACGGATCACCGCGGTGTGCCGTCCGAAGACTTTCTCCAGGGCGAGCGAGATCTCGCCAACCGTCGCCTGGGCACGGGCGGCATCCACCGCGAGCGCGAGCAGGTTGCTGGATAGGTCGGCGGGGTTCGAGGCCGCGGCGGCAGCCGCTGCCGTCAGCGCATCCAGCGCACGCGCCACGACCGCGGAATCCCTGTCGGCGCGCAGCTTCTCGAGCTTCGCGATCTGCGCCGCCCGCACCGCATGGTTGTCCACCGTGAGCACGTCGAACGGCTCCTCGCGCTCCACCCGGAACGCGTTCACCCCGACCACCGTCTGCGCGCCCGAGTCGATGCGGGCCTGCACCCGCGCCGCCGCCTCCTCGATCCGCAGCTTGGGGATGCCGGCCTCGATCGCCTTCGCCATGCCGCCGGCCGCCGCAATCTCGGCGATGTGGTTGCGCGCGCGGGCGGCGAGTTCGGCGGTGAGCGACTCGACGTAGTACGACCCGCCCCACGGGTCGATGATCGCGCAGGTTCCCGATTCCTGTTGCAACACCAGCTGTGTGTTCCGGGCGATGCGCGCGGAAAAGTCGGTCGGCAGCGCGATCGCCTCGTCCAGCGCGTTGGTGTGTAGCGACTGGGTGTGTCCCTGCGTCGCAGCCATCGCCTCGATGCAGGTGCGGGCCACATTGTTGAACGCGTCCTGCGCGGTGAGCGACCAGCCGGACGTCTGGCAGTGCGTCCGTAAGCCAGATGACTTCGGGTTCCGCGGCCCGAACTCGGCCATCAGCTCGTGCCAGAGCAGCCGCGCCGCACGGAGTTTCGCGACCTCGGTGAAGAACGACATGCCGATCCCGAAGAAGAACGACAGCCGTGGCGCGAACTCGTCCACGTCGAGGCCGGCCCCGACCCCGGCGCGGACGTATTCGATCCCATCGGCCAGCGTGTACGCGAGCTCCAGATCGGCCGTCGCGCCGGCCTCCTGGATGTGGTAGCCGGAGATCGAGATCGAATTGAACTTCGGCATTCTCGCCGCGGTGTAGGCGAAGATGTCCGAGATGATCCGCATGCTGGGCGCGGGCGGATAGATGTAGGTGTTGCGGACCATGAACTCCTTGAGGATGTCGTTCTGGATGGTCCCGGCCAGCTGCTCCGGCGCGACGCCCTGCTCCTCGGCGGCCACGATGTACAGCGCCAGCACCGGCAGCACGGCGCCGTTCATCGTCATCGACACGCTGATGCGATCCAGCGGGATGCCGTCGAACAGCTGCCGCATGTCGAAGATCGAGTCGATGGCCACCCCGGCCATGCCGACGTCACCGGCCACCCGCGGATGGTCGGAGTCGTAGCCGCGGTGCGTCGGCAGGTCGAACGCCACCGACAGACCCTTCTGCCCGGCGGCCAGGTTGCGCCGGTAGAACGCGTTGGACTCCTCCGCGGTGGAGAATCCGGCGTACTGCCGGATCGTCCACGGCTGGGTGGTGTACATCGTGGGGTAGGGCCCGCGCAGGTACGGCGGGCGACCGGGGTAGGTGTCGAGGTTGTCGAGACCTTCCAGGTCGGCAGCGGTGTACACCGGTTGCACCGCAATGCCTTCCGGCGAGTGCCACGCATTGCCAGAAGGGATGTCGGCGCGGAATTCGGGCCGGGCACCGGGCGCTGTCGACGCCGGTTCGGGGTAGAGCGGCAATCCCGCGAAGCTGGCTGGGACCGTCATCGCTGCTCCCCTCCCAGGGTGGCACGCACCGTCTGCAGGAGCGCCAGGACGTCGTCACCGGCGGCCACGGTGCCGTCGACCAGGCCGCTTCGCACGCCCGCGGGCCGCCCCGCTAGCAAGACCGTTGTCGCACCCGCCTGCCGGGCCGCGGAGGCCGCGCCCTCCAGCTCGCGGGCATAGTCGGCATCGGCGCCGGCGAGCATGACGGTGCAGCAGCCGGACTCCCGGACCGCCGCGGCCACGTCGACGCCGGGATCCGGTTCGGTGACGGCGATCCCGCCGGCCGCCAACAGGTTCCGGGTGAACAGCAGCCGGGTGGACGCCGCGGCCGGGGTACCGAGCGTGACCAGCAGTACGCGGCCGTCCGGCGGCAGGTCGCGCAGCGCCTGGAACGGTTCCGCCCAGGCCGGGTACCGCCCGTCATGGGGCGGCCACGCCGGGCGTCTGGGCGGCAGTGGCCCCTCGACCGGATTCGGGAACTCGCTCACCCCGGTGATCGGCCGCCGCCGGGTTGCGATGCGCCGTTCCCAGTGGGCCCGGGTGCGCGCCGTCCGCTGCGCGAGCGAGCCGTCGGCCAGTGCCGCGAGAATGCCGCCCGCCTGCTCGATCCGGTCGAACTCCGCCCACGCCGCAGCAGCCAGGTCCGCGGTCACCATCTCCACGGCGTGCGCTCCGCCGGCCGGGTCCGCCACCGCCGCGACATGTGATTCGCCGAGCAGCAGGGCGGAGATGTTGCGGGCCATGCGGCGGCCGAACTCATCGGGGATGCCGAGGGCGGAGTCGAACGGCAGCACCGTCACCGCCGCCGCCCCACCCACGCCGGCGGCGAAGGCGGCTACCGTGCCCCGCAGCATGTTCACCCAGGGGTCGTAGCGGGTCAGCATCGCCGCGGAGGTGACGGCGTGCTGCCGCTGGGCGCGGGATTGCGGACCGGCCCCGGACAGCTCGGCCACCCGGTGCCAGGCGAACCGGGCGGCGCGCAGCTTGGCGATGGTGCCGAACTGGTCGTCCGTGGCCGCGTAGCGGAATTCGAGGAGCCCGCAGGCGGTGTCGACGTCGAGTCCGGTGTCGACGAGGGCCCGCAGGTACGTGGCGCCGGCGGCGAGCGTGTCTCCGATCTCCCCGGCCTCGCCGGCGCCGCCGTCGTGGGCCAGGGTGCCGTCGACCACGACCGCGCGCACGCCGAGATCGCGCGCCACGGCGAGCACGTCCGGCAGTCCCCGGAACACCGAGGCGGCCAGGCCGCCCGTCCCGTAGGCGGACCGACCGATGTCCGCGCCGGCGAACCCGGCGTCGGCGATCCGACCCACCGGATCGGCGCCCAGGTTGCTGTCCGGGTGCGGTGTCACGGACCTGGCGTCGGCCAGATCG
>OFTX01000745.1_pt1 | contig 14850 bp, 12 predicted proteins | sample 1775051 | NCBI WGS metagenome assembly OFTX01 (sample SAMN08195772, study PRJEB24354) | sludge metagenome | isolation source: sludge from phenol fed wastewater aerobic bioreactor A | place: India: Nagpur | collected 2016-09-15
CCGGTGATGACGGTCAGCCCCTTCGGGGCGGTGAATGTGATCGCGGCGAGAGCATCGCCGGGCGCGCCGGGGTACCGGAACCGGACCCGATCGGCGACGATGCGGCCGGGTGCCGACGCGGCAGGCATCGGGGCACCGACCGTCGCCGACTCGAGGAGCCCCAGCGCATCGTCGATCGCCGCAGCGCCGTCCGCCGCGGAATGGAACTCCGCGCCGACTCTGCGAATCGGCCAGTATGCCTCTGGGGCGAGCAGGATGGCGACCAGGCCGTTGGCGAGTGGCATGGATCCGGCCGCAAGCCGCAGCCCGACGGAGACCGCCACCATCGCCACCGAAATGGTCGCCAGCAATTCCAGTGCGGCCGAGGACGTGAAGGCGAGTTTGAGCGTGGCGATGGTCGCCACGCGGTGCCGGTCGCCGGTGCTGCGGACCTGCCCGGTCTGGCGCCGCGCCCTGCCGTAGGCGACGAGGGTCGGCAGTCCGCGAACCGCGTCCAGGAACTGGCCCGATAGGCCGGCCAGCGCCTCCCATCGGCGCCTGGTGGCGTCCGCGGTGGCGTGCCCGATCAGGGCGGCAAAGACAGGCAGCAGTGGGACGGTCAGCACGACGATCAGCGCGCTGGGCCAGTCGACGAACAGCATGGTGCCGATCGTGAGCACCGGCAGCACGCCCGCACCGATGAGCGCAGGAAGATAGCGGGCGACATACGGTTCGACAGCGGTGGCGCCGCTGGTAGCAACGGTGAACGCATCCACAGCGGGCGTGTTTGGCTGAGCCTCCGGATCGCGCGCTGACCCCCTGTCGCCGCGTGACAGCATGACCTCGAGCAGCCGCTCGCGGAGCGCCGTGGACACCGTCACACCCGCCCGCGCCGCACCTATCTCACTGGCCGCCGCGATCAGTGCTCGCACGGCCGCAATGGTCACCAGCGCCCAGGCCGCGCCGGTGGGAGAGGCATCCTCGACGACCGCCACCACCAGGGCCGCCACGGCGAACGCCTGCGCGACGGCGGCGGCGCCGCCCAGCACCCCCAGCACACCGAGCAGTACGACCGGTCCGCGGCACCGCGGCAGGAGCCGCAGCAGCCGCGGGTCGAAGGGCCGCACCGTCAACCCGCCGCCTTCGCGGAGCCGTCCCGCGCGACATCGCCGGTCGACAGCCCGGCAGGCGCTGTCGGGCCGACATGGTGCGCGGAGATGCGGCGCCGAAACACCCAGTAGGTGTAGCCCTGGTAGATCAGCACGATCGGCGTGAAGATCAGCGCGACGACGGTCATGATGCCCAGAGTGTGCGTGCTGCTGGCGGCGCCGTGGATCGTGAGCGACCACGCCGGATCCAGGGTGGACGGCATGACGTTCGGGTAGAGCATGGCGAACATCGCAACGACGGCCGCCCCGATGGTGAGTGCGGTACCCGCGAAGCTCCATCCCTCCCGGCCCCGGACGGCCGCGGCGAGAGCAGCGAGCAGGGCGATCGCCGCCACGGCGGCCGCGGTCCAGGAGAGGACGCTGCCGTGCTTGCTGCCCAGGACGATGAACAACACCACGGCCAACAGTGCGGCCACCGGGCCGGTGCGCAGGGCGATGCGACGCGCGCGGACCCGGATCGGGCCGTCGGTCTTGAGCGCGATGAACAGTGCGCCGTGGGTCAAGAAGAGCGCCACCGTCGTCAAGCCGCCAAGAAGGCCCACCGGGCCGAGGAGGGTGAAGAGAGTTCCGGTGTATTCCCCGTGCTCATCGATCGGGACACCGTTGACGATGTTGGCGAGCGCGACACCCCACAGCAGTGCCGGCAGCGCCGAACCGATGAAGATCGCGATATCCCACCGCTTCCGCCACTGCGGGTCGTCGATTTTCCCGCGATATTCGAAACCCAGCGCACGAATGATCAGCGCAACGAGAATAACGAGCAAGGCCAGGTAGAACCCGGAGAACAAGGTGGCATACCAATACGGGAATGCCGCGAACATGGCCCCGCCCGCCGTCAGGATCCAGACCTCGTTACCGTCCCAGAACGGGCCGACGGAGTTCAGCATCACCCGACGGTCGGCCGCGCTTCTGCCGAGGACGGGCAACAACATTCCGACGCCGAAATCGAACCCCTCGAGTACCAGGTAACCGATCCACAGCACGGCAATCAGAACGAACCAGATGACAGGTAAATCCATGATGTATCAGATCCCTTGTTCCGGCGTGGTTGAGGATTTCGGGGTTGTCAGTAGGCGAAGACCATCGGCGCTTCCGCCGAATCGCCTTCGGCGGCGGTCGGCGGTTCGTACGGCTCGGCACCGGCGCGCACGTAGCGCAACGTCAGTTTCACTTCGATCACGGCAAGCACCGCGTACAGCACGGTGAAGACGACGAGCGAGGTGAGCACCGTCCACGCACCCACCCCCGGAGACACCCCGCTCGGCGTGGCCATCAGGCCGAACACGAGCCATGGCTGCCGCCCGGTCTCGGTGAAGATCCAGCCGAAGGAGTTCGCCAGCAGCGGCAGCAGCGGCCCGATGCCGATGGCGACGAACCACCACCGGGACCGTGGCACGCGCGAGCCGCGCGTCGCCCACAAGGTGGCCAGGGCGATGAGGAGCGCAACCACGCCCAGTCCGATCATCAACCGGAACGACCAGTAGGACAACGGCACGTACGGCATGTACGAGGCCGCCGATGCGAGCCCGAGCGGGTCGTGGCCGAAGCGTTGCAGGTATTCGGCGTTGAGATCGTTCAGGCCGGCGACCGGTTTCGAAAAACTGCCCGTCGCCAGGAAGCTGAGCAGGCCGGGAATCGTGATCGCGAACTTCTCCGACGTGCCACTCAGCGATCCGACGGTGAACAGCGAGAACGGCGCGTACCCCGACGCGGAATTGTAAAGCGCTTCGGCCGCAGCCATTTTCATCGGCTGCACCTCGGTCATGATCTTGCCCTGGATGTCCCCAGTGATGATCACGAGCACCGCGGACACGGCCGTCACCCAGGCCCCGACCCGCGTCACCGTCCGGTACATGGGCAGGTCCTCGCCGACATTCCGCCGGCGCATGTGCCACAAACCGACCGCCAGAACGAACGCTCCGGCCGTCATATACGCGGCGACGATCACGTGCGGGAAGGTGATCAACTGCACCTTGTTGGTCAGGACGGCGACGAAGTCGGTGAGCTCGGCGCGCTTCGTGACCGGGTTGTAGGTGTAGCCGACGGGATTCTGCATGAACGAGTTTGCCGCCAGGATGAAATAGGCGGACAACATTGTCCCGATCGCCACCAGATACATCGACAGGTTGTGCAGCTTGGCCGGCAGCCGACCCCACCCGAAAATCCATAGGCCGAGGAACGTGGATTCCATGAAAAACGCCAGCAAGGCCTCGATGGCCAGCGGAGCACCGAAGATATCCCCGACGAATCTCGAGTAATCGCTCCAGTTCATGCCGAATTGGAATTCCTGCACGATGCCGGTGGCGAGCCCGAGCGCGAAGTTGATCGTGAACAGTTTGCCGAGCAGCTTAGTGGTGCGCAGCAGATCCGGTCTTTTCGTGCGGAGATACGCGGTCTCGAACCCGGCGACCACCATCGACAGGCCGATCGTGATCGGCACGAAGAGGTAGTGATAGACGGTGGTGATCGCAAACTGCCATCGAGCGACAGCGACCGGATCCATGGGTGACCTCCGAACGATCCGTGATGTCGGGGCTCCGGCCATCACGACGTAACTGCTGAGAGCAATCATCGAATGTCACGGGATTTGACACCCGCGGCGAAGGTCCCCATTGACCGTGCCCAACGTCCCGATCGGGCGAATTCGGACGCACCGCGAGGTGCGCTATCTCATGGCCTTTGCCGCCATGCCCGAAAAGCGCCCGAAACGCCGACGGGGCCCAAAGTCATACGACGCGGCGGGACATTCGGCACTGGCGACCGGGTGGCAGCGCGGCGAACGTGAGGGGTGTGAGGCGTCGTGCGCGACCGGCATTGGCCCACTCACCGTTTCGGCTTACCGCTTCGGCCGCGCACGCGGGTGCGACATGGATGTGACGCGGACGCAGGCAGAAGGCCGCGACCGCCAGCCGCAGTATTCACGAAAGGGATGACCGAAATGGTGTACGTGGCACCGGGTAGGGTCGGGAGCATCGTGGGCGTGCAGCCACGGTACGAGAACTTCATCGGTGGCAAGTGGATTGAGCCGACCGAGGGGAAGTACCGCGTCGACCTGAGCCCCGCTACCGCCGCCCCGATCACCGAGGTCGCGGAATCGACTCCCGCCGACATCGAGCTCGCCCTCGACGCGGCCCACGCCGCGAAGGATGCCTGGGGCGAACGCTCTGCGGCCAGCCGCGCCGAAGTGTTGAACGCCATCGCCGACGCAGTGGAGAAGAACAAGGAGATGCTGGCGGTCGCCGAGAGCTGGGAGAACGGCAAGCCGGTCCGCGAGACGCTGAACGCGGATATCCCGCTGGTCGTCGACCACTTCCGGTACTTCGCCGCCGCCGCCCGCACGGAGGAGGGCCGCACTACCGAAATCGACAAGGACCTTGTCGCATACCACTTCCACGAACCGTTGGGTGTCGTCGGCCAGATCATCCCGTTCAACTTCCCGCTGCTGATGGCCGCGTGGAAACTCGCCCCGGCGCTGGCGGCCGGCAACTGCTCGGTGATCAAACCAGCGTCGCCGACGCCGTGGTCGATCCTGAAGCTGATGGAGGTGATCGAGGACGTGCTGCCGGCGGGCGTGATCAACGTGGTGACCGGCCCCGGCGGCGAGATCGGCAAGGCGCTGGCCGCCAATCCGCGGATCGCCAAGATCGGCTTCACCGGTGAGACGGTCACCGGCCGGTTGATCATGCAGTATGCGGCGCAGAATCTCATTCCGTCCACGGTCGAACTCGGCGGCAAGAGCCCGAACATCTTCTTCGCCGACGTGATGAACGACGATGACGAGTTCCTGGACAAGGCGGTCGAGGGGCTGGTGCTCTACGCGTTCAACAAGGGCGAAGTGTGCACCTGCCCGTCCCGGGCGCTGATCCAGGAGAGCATCTACGACCGTTTCATGGACCGCTGCCTGGACCGGATCGCCGCGATCAAGCAGGGCAATCCGCTGGACGTGGCGACGCAGCTCGGGCCGCAGGTGTCCGCGCAGCAGCTGGACAAGGTCGCCTCCTATGTCCAGATCGGACGCGACGAGGGTGCCGAGGTGCTGATCGGCGGACAGCGGGCCGAGATGCCCGGCGAATTCGCCGAGGGGTACTTCTTCCAGCCGACGGTCCTTCAAGGCCACAACAAGATGCGGGTCTTCCAAGAGGAGATCTTCGGGCCGGTGCTGGCGGTGACCACCTTCACCGACGAGGCGGATGCGCTGTCGATCGCCAACGACACCTTGTACGGGCTCGGCGCCGGGGTGTGGACCCGCGACGGGTCCCGCGCCTACCGGATGGGCCGGGCGATCAAGGCCGGCCGGGTGTGGACGAACTGCTACCACCAGTACCCGGCGGGCGCCGCCTTCGGCGGGTACAAGATCTCCGGAATCGGCCGGGAGAACCACCGGATGATGCTCGAGCACTACAGCCAGACGAAGAACCTGCTGGTCTCGTACAGCTCCAAGCCGATGGGCCTGTTCTAGGTCATCGACATGCCTGTTGACGTGCCGACCAACGACCATCCTGCGCGGTTGGCTGCCACCCCGGCGGCGCGTGAGGCGATCACACGCCTGCGCGCCGCCGCGGGTGGCCCGGTGATGTTCGTCCAGTCCGGCGGATGCTGCGCCGGGAGTACGCCCATGTGCTACCCGGACGGCGAGTTCCTGGTGGGCGACATCGACGTCCTGCTGGGCGACATCGACGGCTGCCCGTTCTACATCGACCGGCGCCTCGATGCCGCCTGGCACCAGGAACAGTTCGTCCTCGACGTGGAAGCCGGTGAGCCCGAAGGGTTCTCGCTGGCTGCGGGCGCTGGTCTGCGGTTCGTCACCCGCTCGTCCGCGTGTGCCGTCGTGGCACCCGCGACGCCCGCCCCGATGTCTCCTATGACGTATATGACGTAGCAGCGGGCCCGGGCCGGTTCGGGGCGGCGGGGTCTCTCTGCACTCAACGGACCGGCACAGCGGCCTTGGCAACGCCGCAACCGCTGGCGGACATCGGGAGTGCGCGAATCACGTCACCGCACGCGACGGCCGGCGCGGGCCGCGAAGTCGTCCAGTGCCGTAAGGATCTCCGTCGCCTGCCACATGCGGTTGCGCTTGAAGCCGGTAAACTCGACGAGCACACCGGCATCAACGAGCGGAGCGACTGCGCGCTGAGCGTTCTGCGGCGCCACGCCGAGTTCCGCGGCGATGGCCGACGCATCGACCACGGGCTGACGCATGATCAAGTCCGCAAGCTGCCAGGCCGTTGCTCCGCTGCGGGCCTTGATCTTGTCATTCCAGCTCGCGCGGGTGGCCCGAAGCTCGATCACCAGCTGTCGCCCATTGGTGATCGCGGCGAGCGCGGCGCCGGCGAGCTTCGTGACGATCCGGGACGGGTCGCCGTCGCGGTACGCGGTGAGAGTGTCGAAGTAACCGGTTGTGTCTGCCAGCAGGCCGGCGGATACCGGCACGGTGACGTTTCTGGTTAGTCCGTGGCCGCGGAGCATCGCATGAATCAGTGCCCGCCCCGTGCGGCCGTTGCCGTCCGGGAACGGGTGGATCGTCTCAAACTGGGCGTGGGCGATCGCAGCCTGGGCAAGCAGCGGCAGATCGACTCGTTGGGTGAAGCGCACCAGGTCGTCCATCAAGCTCGGCACGTGTTCGTGATGCGGCGGGACGAACGATGCATTATGCGGCCCGAAAGACGTGCCACCGATCCAGACCTGCTCGTTGCGCCACTCCCCGGTCATGCCGGGCCTTACCTCGCCGAGCAACGCGGCGTGCATGGCGATGATCGCCGTGCCGTCCACCCGGTCCGACAGGTCCAACGCTGCACGCATCGCTGCGACATTGCCGACGATCTCGGTGGCGTTCCGCTTCTCAGCGCTACCGAGCTCAGCGAGCGCGATCGATTTCGCCCCCGAGGTCAGATTCTCGATCATGGATGACGACGCTGACTCCAAACGCATCAGCACGGACGCGAATGGCGCCACCTCCACGCCCAATTCGGCGTCGAACCGCGCGATCTCCGCGCTGGCCTCGTCAGCGGCCGCGAGCACGTCACCAGGCAGAGTCGGTGTGAGCTCGGCGATGAGCGGCACGACAGCGGCACGATACGACCCCGAGTGCCGCCGGCGAACCGCGACCGAGACAAGCTCGGACGAGACCCGCGGCGTCCAAGGTCGCTCCTCCCAGCCGATTGCCGGCCAGGTCGCATCTGAGACCATGACGCCATGGTACGCTCAGATAGCAAATAACTGATACTAAGCGCGACGAGTGTTCTCATTTACCGGCATGCAGTGAACACGTTCCCGCGGGAACGTTCACGAAGCGCGCGAGGATGCCTGAACCAATGGAGGATCGGCTGCAAGATACGTCGACGTGAACGTGCGACGGCACCGAGACCTACGGAAAAGGGTGGAGCTGACGGGACTCGAACCCGTGACCCCCACACTGCCAGTGTGGTGCGCTACCAGCTGCGCCACAGCCCCTTGCTGGATCATGTCCGGCGGAACCGAACTCGACAAGTCTAGCAACCGCCGAGGCGGCGTCCTAATCGCCGGCCGGGTATGACGACGTTCGCGGCGCGAGCGCCGTCATACCCGTTCTCCCCCGCCGAAACCGCCGGGTCGAATCCAGGTTCGCCCCCGCAGGATCAGCTCCCGGAGCTGGTCGGCGCCGGCGACGACGAACCGCTCTTGGGCAGCAGGTTCGTCAGCCAGTTGACATCGTTCGTGTTGAGCGGCACGCCGTCCTTGGCGACGGTCGGGGTGCCGGCCTGCCGGCCGACCTTGGCGGCGACGTCCGTCAGCGAGGTCAGATTGGTCTGCGCATCCTTCGTCGCGGCGTCCACCTCGGCTCCGTCCGAGATCTGCTTCTGGGTCTCCGCGGAGGCTCCCACCTGCCCGGCGAGCTTCGCGAGTTCGGCGTTGGACAGGTCCGTGGACCCGTTCTCCTTCGGCTGGTTCTTCGCGTCGTAGAGCGCAGTGTGGAAGGCCATGAACACCCCGGGTTTGGCGCCGTCGCCCTTGGCAACCGCCATGAGCGCGGCGTAGGCGCGGGCTGAGTACGTGCCGGAGTGCGACGACCCGTTCAAGAAGTCCACCATGCGGTAGCGCAGGCCGAGTTGGCCGTCGTCGACGGCCTGGGCGATCTGCTGCCCGAATTGATGCTCGAAATCGGCGCAGAGGGGGCAGAGCGCGTCCTCGTAGACATCCAACACAAGCCCCGGGCTGCCGTTACCGACCGGGGTGACGGTGATGACGCCGTTCGCGTCCATGGTCGCGACCGATTTGGTGGAGGTCCCGTAGCCGGCTCCCTGCGTGGCCGTGTTCCGGGAATGCAGCACCAGCCCGATCGCGATCACCGCGATGATGACGACGATCGCGACACCGCCGATGATGAGCTGCGTCCGGTCGCCGCTGCTGCGCCGCGCGGCAGCGACCGATGCGCGGCCGCCCTTGCCGGATTTGCCCTTAGTGCCCTTGGTGCCCTTGGGTCCGCCGGACACCGTGCCCGGAACTGGGCCCCGACCGCTCTTGGCCACGAGATGCCCTCCTTGAGTGCGCATCCGTCGCGCACCACCCGGTGCGCGACCACGTCAGACTATCTATGCGTTATCTACGCACGGCGTGCCGGCGTGTCCCTGCCGGCCGGCAGGCCGCGAACATCGTCATGGGCGGCGGCTTCATCGCCGTCATGACCGTCATCGCTGTCGTCATCCTCGACCCGCCCGCGCGCCAGCCGGTCGACCGACAGCCACGACGAAGGCCGCACCAGCAGGTAGATCGAGACGATCAGCAGACCGGTGTCCCGGAGTATCTCCAACGTGTATTCGGTGGCGCCGGTCTGCACGGCTCCCCCGCCGCCGAAGCATCCGCAGTCGATCGACAATCCGCGTGCCGCAGCGGATATCACACCGATCAGGAACGCGACCATCAGCAGCGCGGACAGCAGGGCGCCGAGCCGCGTCGCGAGACCCACCAGCAGAATCAGCCCCACGGCGATCTCGAGATAGGGCAGCACCGCGGCGACCGTCTCGGCGAGACCGTCGGGCAGCAGCTGGTATGCCTTGACGGCGACCCTCGTCTGCGCGGGGTCCGACGCCTTGATAATCCCGGAGATCAGGAAGACGACGCCGAGCAGCAGCCGCGCCGCGAGGCCGACCAGATCCCACAGCCGGTGGCGGCCCACGGTCAAGAAGGTGCGCACACTCCTCACCGTACCGATCGCGATGTGCAAATCATGTGAGATCCGCCCGGAATGCGCGTTATCCGGCGCTGGTGGTGGTTGCCGTGGCCGGCGCCACATCCTGCTGCGCGATCAGGTCGATCACCCAGGCGACCGCGGGCACCCCGCTGCTGGAATTCGCCGGCGTGCGCATCAGCACCCGGCTGCCGATGGGAACTCCGATCAGCGCGGCGAACGGCGACGTGGAGTTGAGCGGGAAGGCCTGCGGACCGGTGCCCGCCCGCGGATTCTTGCCGGTGGGATCGGGCCAGCTCTGCTCCGTCTGGCTGCCGTCCCAACTGACGGCGACGTATTGCACGAGCACGTCGCCGGCCTGCGCAGGCGCCCCGTGGCCCTTCGCGACGAGTGTCACGCCGGGCTGGGCGGGATCCGGCAGCGACTTCGGCACCGTGATGGTCGGCAGCTCACCGAGCTTTCCGCCGACCGTGGGCCATCCCGCGGGAATGTCTTGCGGGGTCGCCGTCGGATCGCCCGAGGTATTCGGCGCGTACACGCCCACCACGTCGATCACGAAGATCAGGCTGGCCCCGCCGGGGATCTTGGGCGGGCTGCCGGCCGCGCCGTAGCCGTCCCACGCCGGGAAGCTCAGCAGCACCCGGCTGCCCTGCTTCACGCCCTGCAGGCCGACGTTCCAGCCGGCCACGACCTTCGGCTGCGCTACGCCGACCTGCGTGGTGAACACGGCCTTGCGGTCGTAGGAGTTGTCGAACTCCTGGCCGCCCCACACCTGACCGTAGTAATTGACGACGACGGTGTCGCCGGCCTTGGACTGCGGGCCGTCGCCCTCGCTCAGGATGAGGCGCTGCAGGCTCTGCGGCGCGGGCGTCTTCGGCACGGTGATAGTAGGCTTCTCGCCGAAAGTGCCTGACGCCTGCGGCATCTCGTCGCGGGCGACGGGAGCGGCGACGGCGGTGTCCGCCGGGATCTCCGGGCCGGCCGCAACGGGTGACGAGGTGGTCGTCGGCGCGGTCGTCGAGGCGGCGGTATCCGTCTGACCGGCTGACGAGGATGACGATGTTCCGGTGTCGGACGGGTTCGACTGGTTCGAGGTACCGGCGGCGCACGCCGACAGCGTCACCAGCGCGGGGACGAGAACGGCGGATACTGCCAGGGCGCGCAGGCGCATGCCTTGCTCACTTTCGGGTCTGGGCCGTCACGTCGCGTGAGCGTCGCCGTCGCGTCGCCTTCCCGCTGATGACGGCCGCAGCGGACGCTTTGACGATCGGCGTCCGCGGTCAACCCGCCCATTCTGCCAGCACCGCGTCGGAGAGTGCCGGCCACAGCGGCCGGGCCCAGTCGCCGAAGTCCCGATCGGTCAGCGCGACCAGGCCGATGCCGGCCTCCGGGTCGGCCCAGCAGAAGGTGCCGGACTGGCCGAAGTGGCCCACCGTGCGCGGCGAGTTGTTCGCCCCGGTCCAGTGCGGGTGCTTGGTGCCGCGGATCTCGGGGCCGAGGCCCCAGTCGTTCGGGCGCTGCACGCCGTATCCGGGCAGCACGCCATCGAGTCCGGGGAACGCGACAGTCGTTGCCGCGCGGTGGGTGTCGGCTGCCAGGAGGGTCGGCGCGAGCAGTTCGCGCGCGATCGCCGCGATATCCGGCGCGGTGGAGAGCCCGCCGTGGCCGGGGTGGCCGTCGAGCGAGGTCCGCGCCATGCCGAGGGGACCGCTGACGCCCTCGCGGACGTAGTCGGCGAACGCGAAACCGGATCGTGCAGCCACCAGATCGCCGAGCACCGCGTACCCGGCGTTCGAGTAGATGCGTCGGTGCCCAGGCGCGCTCTGCACGTCCGGCCCCTGGAAGGAGAGCCCCGACGCGTGCGCAAGCAGGTGCCGCACCGTTGCCCCCGGCGGGCCCGCCGGCTCGTCCAGTCCGAGGACGCCCTCTTCGATGGCGAGCAAGACCGCGTGCGCGGTCAGCAGTTTCGTCACGGACGCGAGCGGGAAGACCCGGTCGAGGTCCCCGCGGGTGGCGATGACACCGTCCCGGTCGACGACCGCCGCGGCCACATGCGGCACGGGCCAGGAGTCTGTCAGTTCCAGCGCGCGCACGGACCGACACTACGTGATAGTCCGGAACGCGTCGCAGCACGGCACCGGCTCCAGGCGCCATTGAACGACCGTGTCGGTGCCATCGACAGCGCCTGCGACAGTGTCGATGACAGCGCCGGCGACGGTGTCGGCGGCGCGTCGGCGGCGCGTCGGCAACAATGGACCGGTGGTGGACAAGAGTCTGTGGACACGCAAGATCGAGGCCGAGCCGGAGCACTCGAGGCGGTTTTTGCAACGGTTCCGCGACATGGCGGCCGCCGGGCAGGACATCGCCGGCGAGGCACGCTTCGTCGACGCGATGGCGCCGCGCGGCGCGCGGGTCTTCGACGCGGGCTGCGGTTCGGGGCGCATCGGCGGGCCGCTCGCCCGGCTCGGGCACAGCGTGGTGGGCGTGGACGTCGATCCGGTGCTGATCGACGCCGCGCAGGAAGACTACCCCGGTGTCACCTGGCTGGGGGGCGGCCGTGCGGAGGTGGAGCCCGCGACACCTGCCGCGGCCGGGGCTCCGGAGCGGTTCGACATCGCTGTCGCGGGCGGAAATGTCATGCCGTTCCTGGCGCCGTCGACCCGCCGCGAGGTGCTCTCGCGACTACGCTCCGTGCTGGCGCCGGGCGGCCGGGCGGCCGTGGGGTTCGGGGCTGGGCGCGGCTACCCGTTCGAGGAGTTCTTCGAGGATGTGGCGGCAACGGGCTGGGAGACGCAGGCGACGTTCCGTGGCTGGAATCTGCTGCCGTTCGACGAGGAGTCCGAGTTCCTGGTCGCGGTGCTGGCACCTGGCGTGCCGGGGCGGTCAGGCGGGCGGTCAAGCCGCGGATTCGACGCCCCGCTGCGAGATGCCCACGCGCCGACTACAACGCGCCCGAGACCGTCGGCCGGGTCAGACCCTATGGGCGGTAACACCCTTCGCCCGCTGCACTGACGACTCAACCACCTGACGGACTGGGCTTCATGCGGAAGTCCAGGTGCGACGGCAGCGGGATGGTGCGTTCGGCATCGGCGCGGAGCACGGACAGTGCGTGCGCATCCCCCGCGTCGGTGCCCCGCTCTGCGGCAAGCCGCGCGGCCTGGCAGGCGTACCACAGGTCGTCCAGCGATTCTTCCCCCTCGCGTAGATCCGCGACTTCGAGATTCACATCACCGAGAATCGTCTGGCAGCGCTCGATCTCACCGACCGACAACGCCGCCCGAGCCTCAATGAAACGGATCCGTCCGATGCCGCGCAGTTCCGCGGGCAGCTCTTCGACCAAGTCCATCGCCCGCCGCCCGGCGCCGATTGCGAGAATCGCGCCGATGGCCTCGATGGCGAGCACCCGGTGCGAAGCAAGCGGCGCAGGGCGATCCCCCGCCGCTGCGGAGACGGCATCGGCCGATGCAGCGAGCGCCGCTTCGTAGTGCGCCATTACCTGCGCGGCATCCGCCGTGCGCTGCGCGTAGACCGCGAGATTGCGTCGGGCATAGGCGTTCTCGCGCCGTGCGAGAGATTCCTCCCAGTCCGCCGCCGCACCCGTCCAATCGCCGGCACTCGCCTTCGCGACACCGGCAAGTGACGGCGCCGCCCAGCCCGGTGAACGCGTCAAGGCATCTACGAGAACCGGATGCAGGTGCACGGAGATCGGGAACTCACCGTCCGCGGGATCGGGGTACCGGCCCGTGTCCAGCAACTCGATCCACGGCTGCTGCTCGTCGCCGAGAGTGCCGTCCGGGAACGGGGTTCCGGGCAGATCGAGCGACTGCTCACCGGACCGCGCACGCAGCCGGCGTTCTAGCGCGCCCCAGCCGGAACCGACGTGCAGATGCACGTCTGGCGCGCGCGTCGCGAGAGCCGCTGCGGCCGCCTCGATCTCGGCGAGTCGCGCGGGCGGTACCGCGGAGATGACGTAGTTCTCGGCCGCAGCCTGTGCGGAATGCCATGTGCCGTGGGCGGTGTCGGCGCCCAGCTCGATCGGTCCGTAACTCTCCGTCCACGACCACACCGCGCCGGCCGGCATCGGCACGTGCTCGAACTGGGTCGCCGCAAGCCCGGCCTGGATCTCGGCGTACCCGCCGGCCGGATCGGTCAGCGGTCCGGAAAGCCATTCCTGCCAGCGCCGCCCACCGGGACTCGTTCCCCAACGAAAGAGCTTGCGGCCGATGAGGTTCGCCGTCGACGTCTGGAACAGTCCGGCGCCGCGCTCATCCACCGCAGCGATCCATGGCTGCCGGACACCGTCGAGGTCGAAGAAGAAATCCGCGGCATCGGAAAACCGTGCCGGATAGGAGATGTCGGGCACTTCGTCATCGGCGGGGGACTCGGCGCCGGGCGCGACCGGATCGTGGCGCAGGATGTTGTCGTAGGAGTAGTTCCAGGCGTGGGTCGCCGGCGCCAGTACGCGCGTCGAGACGTCTTGTGGCACAGCAATATTGCTCCACCAATACATCGGGATTTCGTGCTCGTTGGGGTTGGTGATGCGCACATGGACGAAGAGCGTCTCAGAGCCGGGCGGCAGGTGAACGTCGATCTGGTAAACGACGCGCCGCAGGCGCTCGAACTCGTACAGGCGCAACACCGGCACGCCGTCATCACCGAGGACGCGGGCCGCATGCATAGGCGCGCAGGTGAGCGGCGTGTGCCCGATGGTGCCGGTGTTCCATTCCACACCGCCGGCGAACCAGGCGTTTCGCAGCGCGAGGTTCGCCGGTTGGAGGATCGGGTTGGTATACAACAGTTCTCGGCCCGTCGACAGGTGTCGCAGCGACCACATCCGGCCGCCCTGGTTCAGTAGGAAGGTCGCGCGCAGATGCTCGTTCTCCAGCACGGCCACGGGGTGCTGTTGCGGGGTGCGCTCGCGAAAGTAGCCGTCCTGCATCAGGTATGGGCTGATCGTGGCGACCCGCCCGTAGCCTGCCCGGGTGCGGATCGTCTCGCTGGCGGCAGTCAGGTCGGCGGACTTGTTGAGGCCGGCATCGCCCTGGATCGGCGGGAACGGGTTCGCGGCGCCCACGTCCGCGGACGGCATGGACCAGGTGCTAACGCGGAGCTCGGTCATGGGGGTCCCCGATCACGCGGCGAATCGATGTGGCCGGTCCAGCGTACGGGCCCCGGATCGAGTGGCGCGCCGGCACGACATCGTCGGCTACTGGCTACCTATCGTGGACACCCACATATCGTTGATGCATGGACGAGGAATCACCCGGTCCGCGGGGCAGCTCCCCCAGCGCGAAGGCGGTGGCGCTCACCAGCGCCGCTCTGTTCCTGGTTGGCGCCGCCTGCGCCCTCGGCTCGAACTCGTTCCACGGCTTGGTCAGAGGCATGCTCCTCGGCGCGGGCATTCTGCTCTTCGCCACCGGAGGGATGATCCTCGGGATCCGGATCGCGAAACGCGCCGACCGCATCACGGCGGCGCGCCGCGGTGGGCTGCCCAGCCGCGACCGCGGGCGGCCATGACGAGTCCGCCGCCGTGGGCGC
>OFTX01000747.1_pt1 | contig 14835 bp, 10 predicted proteins | sample 1775051 | NCBI WGS metagenome assembly OFTX01 (sample SAMN08195772, study PRJEB24354) | sludge metagenome | isolation source: sludge from phenol fed wastewater aerobic bioreactor A | place: India: Nagpur | collected 2016-09-15
GACATCGGCCTGGTGCGCGCCGGGGGCAGGTTTGCCGATGTCGCGCCGGTCGGCGATTCCAAGCGGCTGCGGCGCGGCCAGATCGCGATCGCCATCGGCAATCCGCTCGGCTTCGAATGGACCGTCACCTCGGGCGTTGTCTCGGCGCTCGGCCGTTCCATGCGCGCCTCGACCGGCCGGCTGATCGACGACGTCATCCAGACCGATGCAGCGCTGAACCCCGGCAATTCCGGCGGACCACTGGTGTCGTCGGCCGGCGAGGTGATCGGCGTCAACACCGCGATGATCCATGGCGCTCAGGGCATTGCCTTCGCGGTCGCCTCGAACACGGCGAACTTCGTCATCTCCGAGATCATCCGCTTCGGCCGCGTGCGGCGCGCCTTCATCGGCGTCTCCGCCGACACGACCAACCTGCCGCGCCGGGCGGCCCTGCTTGCGGGCGTGTCGTCGAGCACGGCGGTGCGCCTGCGCGGCGTCGAGAAGAACGGCCCCGCCGCGAATGCCGGCCTGAAGGAAGGCGACATCATCGCCGCCATAGACGGTCGGCCCGTTACCGGCGTCGACGACCTGGTGCGCCTGCTCGACGCCGAGCGCATCGGGCGCGAGACGCTCTGCACCGTGGTGCGTCGCACCGGTGTCAGCCAGGTCGCGGTGACGCCTGTCGCGCGGAGCTGAAGACGCCGCGGCGGCCCTCCATGGGGCGGGTGCCATTCCAACCCGCCGGACGATCCTCAAGCCCCTGCCGCGCCCTGCGCATATTGCGCCAGGAACTCCTCTGATGGCGGTATCGGCTTGATGACGTCGATCAGCACGCCGTTCGGATCCCTGGTGATGAAATGGCGCTGGCCGAATGGTTCGTCGCGCAGCGTGCGCAGGATCGGCAGGCCGGCGGCAACGACCCGCTCATAGACCGCATCAGGGTCCCTCACCTCGAAATTGATCAGCAGGCCCGCCGCCCGGCCGCGTCCCGCCTCGGGTATCGTCTCGTGGTCGCCCTGCACGATGCCGAGATTGACGCGCCTGTCCTCGGCCGATTGCAGATGCACGTACCAGTCGCTTTCGAACAGCGGCGCGAAGCGAAAGTGCTCGACGTAGAAGGCCGTCGTGCCGGCGACATCGCCGGTCATCAGCACGGGGTAGTAGCTCGTGGTCTTCATCTTTTCATCTCCAGCCAGATAACATACAGTCTGTATGTAAATGCGATTAACATACAGGCTGCATGTATGCAAGAAGAGTCTGCCCGCCGTTCCAACCGGGACCGCACCGAGGCGACGCGTGGCGATCTCATCGCCGCGGCGCGCAAGCTGTTCACGGAAAAATCCTATGCCGAAACCGGCACCCCGGAGATCGTCGCGGCGGCACAGCGCAACGGCCGCGAGCTGTTCGATGCGCGCGACCCCCAGCCCGGCATCCCGGTGGGTACCGGGCGCCGCCGCGCTGGCAAACGCCTGCTGACCGTGGGCACGGACTGCTCGACGGGCAAGATGTACACCACGCTGGCTCTCGAGCGCGAGATGCGCCAACGTGGCCTCAAGGCGGATTTCCGCGGCACAGGGCAGACTGGCATCCTGGTCGCCAACTGTGGCGTGCCGATCGACTCGGTGGTGGCGGATTTCATTTCTGGCGCGGCCGAATGGATCTCGCCGGCGCGCTTCGATGGTGGCTGGGACCTGATCGAGGGCCAAGGCTCGTTGTTCCATCCATCGTACGCCGGGGTATCGTTGGGACTGCTGCACGGCGCGCAGCCGGACGCGCTGGTGTTGACCCACGAACCCGGGCGGCCGCACATGCGCGGCCTGCCCGACCACCCCATTCCTGGCCTGCGCGAGTGCCTGGATGCCAACCTGAAGGCGGCGCGCCTGACCAACCCCGGAGTACGGGCGGTGGGCGTGAGTTTGAACACCTCCGGCATGTCCGCCGACGAAGCCCGGGCGCTTTGCGCCAAGGTCTCCGCCGAGCTGGAGCTGCCGTGCGCGGACCCGGTCACCATGGGCGTCGAATCGATCGTGGACCACCTGCTCGCATGCTTCGCGAACTGAGCATACGGCACGACCAATTCCCCCTGGTCGCGCCGTTTCGCATCTCCCGGGGTACCCGGCTCGCTGCCGACGTGGTGACAGTGGAGCTGCGTCAGGGCCAGCATCTCGGCCGGGGCGAGTCCGTGCCGTATGCACGCTATGGTGAATCCGTAGCCTCGGTGATCGAGGAGATGGAGACCTTCCGCGGGCTGCTGGTTGCAGGCATGGGACGGGACGAGCTGCAGGTCCGGCTGCCGCCGGGGGCGGCGCGCAATGCCCTGGACGCCGCGCTGTGGGACCTGGAGTGGCAGCAGACCTCCGTACCGGTCTGGGCGCAGTTGGCCCGAGGTCCCCACGAGGCCGTGGTCAGCGCCCTGACCATCAGCATCGACACGCCAGAGCGCATGGGCGAGGCGGCCGCCCGCCTGGCCGACGCCGGCCTGATCAAGGTGAAGCTGGACGCCAGCGATGCCGCCGCGCGTCTCGAGGCAGTGCGCCGGGCCGCGCCGCGGGCACGACTCATGGTCGACGCCAACGAGAGCTGGAACATCGGTCTGCTGCGCGGGCTGCAGGCCACGCTGGAGCACTGTGGCGTGGAGCTGATCGAGCAGCCTTTGCCAGCCGACGCTGACGACGATCTGCTGGGCTATTCCGGGTCGATTCCACTCTGTGCGGACGAAGCCTGCCACGTCAGCACCGACCTGGCCCGCCTGCGTGGGCGCTACCAGGCAGTCAACATCAAGCTGGACAAGACCGGCGGCCTCACCGAAGCCTGGCGCCTGCTGCAGGCGGCGCGCGCGGACGGCTTCCGCATCATGGTCGGCTGCATGGTGGGGTCGTCGCTGGGCATCGCCCCGGCCCTGGAAATCGCCCGTGAGGCGGAGTTCATCGATCTGGACGGCCCACTGTGGCTGCAGCACGACTATCCGGGCGGCCTGGTCTTGCAGGACGGCTGGCTGCAGCCGCCCGCGCCGGGCTTCTGGGGCGCATGATGCGTCCGGCCAAACTCCCTGCCAGCACAGCAGCTCCTTGCAGGAGCCCGCCTGCAGCAGTGGACGCGGCAAAGCCGGGTCAATTGCTGCCACGCCGGCTCCCGGCTTCAAACAGGGCCAGGCGATGCTGAGCTTCGACGCGGTGCAGACCGTGGCCTGCGGCGGGCTGTTCCTCCTCGCGGGCTATGCGATCCGCCGCCACGTGCCGGTGCTGGCGCGCTTCAGCATCCCGGCGCCGGTGATCGGCGGCCTGCTGGTGGCCCTGGCGATGCTCGCGTTCCACCACTGGGACGTGACGCCGGTGCATTTCGACACCACGCTCGAGCAGCCGCTGATGATCGCGTTCTTCACCAGCATCGGCTTCAACGCCAGTGCTTCGCTGCTCAAGGTCGGTGGGCGCCAGATCCTGCTGTTCCTGGCCTTGGCCACCTTCATCGGCGTGGTGCAGAACCTGGCCGGCATCGGCCTGGCCAGGATGTTCGGGCTGCCGTCGCTGTTTGGCGTCATCACCGGCTCGGTGACCCTGATGGGCGGCCCCGCCACCGGCATGGCGTTCGCCCCGCTGTTCGCCGAGGCCGGCGTGCACGGCGCCGCCAGCGTGGCGCTGGCCAATGCCATGGCCGGCATCGTGCTGGGCTCGGTCATCGGCGCGCCCGTGGCGACGATGTTGATCGAGCGGCTCAAGTTGCGGCCAGCGGGCGGCCAAACGGGCAACCTGGCCGTCGCCGCCGATCTGCCCGTCACCACGATGGAAGCGACCGCCGTGCCGGTCACACCAAGCAGCAACGACGAGCAGGTCTATGCCGCGCTGCGAAGTTTCGTCTTCGTGCTGATTGCCATGGCGGTCGGCGCCTGGATCAGTGGTTGGATGAGCGGCGCCGGCATCACCCTGCCGAGCTACATCGGCGCCATGCTCATCGGCGCGCTGATCCGCAACCTCGACGATCGCTACCGCGTGTTTGGCCTGTCTGCGCGCAGCATCGACACCATCGGCAACATCAGCCTGTCGCTGTTCCTGGTCATCGCACTGATGAACCTGCACCTGTGGGACCTGAGCGGCCTGGCGCTGCCGCTCCTGGTCACGCTTGCCGTGCAGACCGTCATCGTGGTGGCGTTCTGCTGCTGGCCGCTGGTGCAGCTCATGGGCCGCGACTACGACGCCGCGGTGATGGCCAGCGGCTTCATCGGCTTCATGCTGGGCACCACGGCAAACGCCGTGGCCGTGATGAGTTCGCTGACCGAGCGCTTCGGCCCGGCCCCGCGCGCGTTCCTGGTCGCGCCCATCGTCGGCGCCTTCCTGATGGACTTCACCAACGCACTGATCATCACCGGCTTCATCAACTTCCTCACATGAGTCGTCCGGAACCGGCGCGGCTACACTCCCGGTGGTCTTTTCCATGAGTAGTAGCCGTGCACGACGACGACCGCCGCGACCAGACTGAAAGCCCCGACCTGGAGGCGGCCCCCAGCCGCAGCCAGCAACGGCGCGAAGCGCTCGCCATCCTGACGCTGGCTGGACAGCTGGTGGCCTTGCCGGCGTCGCGGCTGGGTAGGCTTGAGTTGGCGCAGGAAGTGCGCGACGAGATCGACAGTTACCGGCAGATGCACGCGCACGGCGCGCGCAAGCGTCAGCTGGCCTTCATCGCCAAGAAGCTGCGCCAGCGCGACGATGATGAGCTTGCATCCGTGCGCGCGGCACTGGGCGCGAATCGCGACCGGCAGCGCCAGGAGATCGCCGCCATGCACCGCCTGGAGGCGCTGCGCGAGCAACTGCTTGCCGGTGACGAGGATGTCCTGTCCGCCTTCATCGCGGCGCACCCGGAAGTGGACCGTCAGCACCTGCGCTCGCTGCTGCGCCGGGCCCGCAGCGAACGGGAGCAGGCCAAGCCACCACGCGCCTACCGCGAAATCTTCCACCTGCTGCAGGCGCTCGATGCCACCGACGGCGGCTCCTGACCACCAACGCCCCCCTGGTCCACGGAACGGCCGTCAGTGGCAGGTCAAGACACAGGAGACATGCGATGAATATCCGACAGACATGCATTGCGGTGATGCTTGCCGTGACCGCGGTTGGAATCCACGCCAGTGAGGCCAAGCTTGAGCTGCCCGCCCTGCGGGCCATTGTGACGGACCCGCTCCACAGCGTCGCACCCGGATGCGCTGTCGGCGTGTTCGACGACGGTACGGATTTGATTACCGCGGCCGGGATGGCCGATATGGCGGGCGAACGCCCCATCGATGGCGACACGCTGTTCTATGCCGCGTCGGTGTCCCAGCAGTTTACTGCGCTGGCCATAGCCCAATTGGTGGTGGGCGGGCGCCTGCGCCTGGATGACGACGTCCGCAAATATATTCCGCAGCTGCCCAGGTACGAGGTGCCCGTCACCATTGCCATGTTGCTCCATCACACTTCCGGGATTCGCGATTGGATTGGACTCATGCAACTCGCTGGGCGTGACGCGGCCGCACGCGATGGCGCGCAGGTGGCGCTGCAATTGGTCCTCGAACAGAAATCCACAAATTTCAGGCCCGGGACCCAATTTCTGTATTCCAACGGAGGCTATCTCCTGTTGGCTGAAGTGGTGGCGCGCGCAAGCGGTTTGCCATTCCATGAGTACGAAAGAAAATACGTGCTCGATCCCATGGGCATGCGGGACAGCTATTTCCTGCACGGCGCCGATCCACAATCGGATACCGCCGCACACGGTTATGTTCCGAAAGATGGCGGGTTCGTTGTGCGTGATACCTATCCGCGGTTCGGCGGCTCCGGAGGGTTGATGACAAGCATGAACGACCTCGCCCGCTATTACCGGGATATCAGTGTCGGACACAAGGTGTGGACGCCCGAAGTTTCCACGGTCATGCTCACCCCGGGGACGTTCACCAATGGTGTTGCGGTGGAATACGAGCCAGGTGGCGCCATGGGTTATGCATCGGGGCTGACAGTCGGCCAGCGACGTGGGCAGTTCACGGTGCAACATGACGGGGCAGCCGATGGTTTCCGGAATGAGTTTGGCTGGTTTCCGCGGGCCCGACTCGGTGTCGGGCTGTTGTGCAATCGGGGCGACTGGAACCCGTTGGACAAGTTTGACGCGGTGGTGCAGCAAGTCCGGCCTGGATTTCTGGCGGGATCAACGCCGGAAGATCTGCGCGGCGTCTACCATTCGGATGAACTTGCCGCGGATTACATCATTGTGCCTGAGGGTGATGCGCTGCGGCTCACGATCGTTTCGACGTCAGGTGTTCCAGCCAAGACGATGCTCATGCACAAGGCCACCGGCGCAGATCATGGAGGCGGCTATGCAGGTTCAGGCATGTACCTGACGCCCGACGCGGACGGCAGGGACATCGTCGTCGGGACCGGGCGGGCGCGCGGGATACGCCTGGTGAGAACGCCGGCAAATTAGAGATCGCCGCAGGATGGTTCGCATCTGAAGAGGCGATCTGCCTCCCACCGGGCCCGGCAGCATTCCAGTTCACCGGGCGTGGGGGTGGACCTGCACAAGCGTCGATTCACCACCGGGCTGACCATCGAGCGGGTCGACACCGGGGGCCGGTTGCTGACCCGTGTCAGCGCACGCTGCCACTTGACGCCGGAACGCTGCTGCTGGGCACCGGCACGCCATGGGCTGCGGTCGGAACGCTGCCAGCCGGTGCCGGCAAGCTGCTGGCTGGTGCAGCCGGCAACACGGAACCACCGGACGCCGCCGGCGGTGCGGAGCCATCGCGGATGGCCAGCGGCGGCTGCGCGGAGGCACCGCGATCGACCAGGGTGAAGACGGGCTTGTCCCAGCTGCCGGTGACGCGATAGTGGGCGCTGGCCGCCTTGTTCAAGCCGTGGCCCAACAGGCCCTGCACGGCCAAGCCTGCCGCCGCGCCCACCGGGCCGCCCACCACGGCGCCAACCAGGGGCAGGCTGTTGCCGACGTGCGGCACCACGTGGACGTCCTGATCGTAATCGCGATTGCGCAAGCCAGTGCGGCCGGTGACGGTGATGTTGGCCGATGGCCCGCTGATGGCCAGGTCATTGGTGCTGGCGTTGCCATCGGCAAGCCGGAACTGCCCGCTGATGGAGTCGAAGGCCAGGCCCTTGCCAAACACATCGCCGAAATCCAGGGTCAGGCGGCGTGGCAATTCGGCGAGCGACACCAGGCCCAGCAGGCGCCCCACGCCCGGCGAGGCCGCCTCGGGGATGCGGCCATCCTCGACCTTGATGCGCAAGGTCCCGTCCATGTTGGCCAGGGCAATATTGGACGGCGAGCCGGGCCAGCGCGCATCCAGCTGGTCGTGGGTACGCCCGCCGTGGATCAGGCCGTTGAAGCCGAGCGCACCCAACATCGCCCCGAGGTCATTGGCGGAAAAATTGATGTTCATCTGCGTGTGGCTGTCGTGGGCATCGCCGTTCCAGTCGCCGCTGGCGCTGATCTGCGCATTGCCGGACAAGGTGCGCAGTTGCTCGATATGCATGCCGTTGGCGGTGGGCCAGCTCTCCAGCCTGGCATCGCCCAACTTGGCCACGCCCAGGCGCAGGTCCTGCACCCACAAGTGCATGGGCGGCAACGCCTTGGGGTCGACGCCGGTGTCGGCGGGATTCGGTTCGGGCCCGGGTGGCGGCTTCGCCGCAGCGGGCGGCGCCGGCGCCGTCCCCGCGGCGTCGCCAGCTGTGGTGTCGGGGGTGGCATCGACCGGCCAGTACAAGCGCTGCACACGCGCGGTCACACCCTTTTGCTGCAACTGGGTGGTCGGGATGGAAATGGTGCCGGCCATGGAGGGGCCGTCCACCTGCACCTCCAACGCCGCACCGGGACTCGTGGCGTCGATGCGCATCGAACCCAGGGAGCGGTTGAACCAGAGCGCGTGGTCCGTGCTGACCTGAACCTCGCTCACGGCCAGGCCGCCACTGCCCTCGCTGCTGGCCGTCTGCTGCACCCACCCGGTGACATCCAGCCGCTGCGCATGGCCGCGGATCTGCAAACCCGTTGGTGGCAGATGCTGCGGCATCTCGGTGCCGAAGGCGATCACGCCGGCAACCGGCGGGGCATCACCGGCCAGGCGGAAGCGGCCGCGCGCGACCTGGCCCAGGGCCACCCGCAGGTCGGCACCGTCGACAGGCACGCCGACAACCACATGCAAAGGCATCCCGGCAGCCGCCTCCTTTTGCAGCGGCGCCGGGTAATTCAAGGCCACGCCACGCAAGTCCGAATCAATGGTCAGTTGCTGCCGGGCCGGCGCAGCTCCGGCTGCCGGCACGGCCGAGAACGCCACGCGGAAATCGCCGCTGCCGGTGGAACCCTGGCCGATCCAGGCCAGGCTGGGATAGTCGCGCACCAGGTCGGCGAGGCTGTAGTCGCCGCGCATCTGCACCCATACCGAGGTGTCGGGGTGGCTGTGGACTTCACCGATGGCCAGGGCCAGGGTCGAGGCGCGGCCGTGGAATCCAGCCTGCAGGCGGTCCGCCTCGATGCCCTGCAGATCGAAATGCAGCGGCCCCCCGAGCTGCTCGAGTTCGAGGTTCCAGTCCGGCGCGCGCACATCCGCGTCGCTCAGTTCCACCGCGCCGCTGAGTCGGGGCGCATCATCGGTGTGCAGGGGCAGTTCCAGGTGCATGGCAAACGTGCCCGTGCCACCCAGGCTCAACTTGTCCAGCGTGTCGCGCTGTCCGCTGCCGATCGGACTCTCGCGCACGAAGCGCATCAGGTCGTCGCCGCTGCCGCCGCCGCGGATGCTGAGCTCGAGCGGCGCGTTGGCAAAATCCGCGATGTCGGCCGCCGCCAAGGTGGCGTGCACGCCCAGGGTCTGGGCCGTGCTGGCCACGGCCCGGAAGCCGCTGCCGACGAAGTCGGCCACCGCCTCGGCGCGTTCCGCACGCGGCCAACCGGGGGCATAGTCCAGGGTCAGGTCGTGAATGGGCACATGGGCCTCGAAACGGCCTTCGTGATGGGTGAACGGCCAGTCCGCCAGGTCTCCGCGCAGGACCACCTTGGCCCCCTCGACCCGGCCCGCCACCAGGGCCCGGTCCAGCCACGCCATGGTCGCCGGCGGCATCGAGCTGGGCCAGAACAGCTTGGCCGCCGGCACCTTGGCCTGGTCCACCGTGGCGAACAGATCGGCCGACGGCGCCCCTCCAGCCTGCGGGAAGGCAAGCTGCCCACGCAGCTGGGCGGCATAGTCATCAGCCGAGACGTCCAGCGCATCCACCCCGAGCACCCAGCCGGCGTCGTCTTGCCACAGCGCCAGGCTGCCATCGAGTCTCGACAGCTCCAGGGGCTGGCGGAACAGATCCGGCAGGCTGACCGTGACGGCTTGCGCGGGCAGGCGGAGGCTCAGCGCCTCGGCATCGCCCACCAGGTGGCCAGCGAGCCGGTCCACCCCAGGCAGCTTGCCGGCGGGATCGATGCCCACGCCGGAGAACTCGAGGTCCAGCGCCTGCAATCCTTGGGCTCGACTCCAGCCCAGGTCGAGCCTGTTGGCCAGCGCACGCGGTTGTCCGTGGCCGAGCCACTGCACCAAGCCTGGAGCAAGTCCGGGCTTCAACGCCAGCAGGGACAGCCACGGTGCCAATTGCCAGTCGCGGGCCGCGATACCGACCGCCAACTGCGGCGTACCTGGGTCACGCACCAGCGCCGCGGCCGTACTCCCGTCGCTTCCGGCCCAGCTCAAGCGATAGCCGTCGCCGACACGCCGCAGGCCCGCCAGGCCGCGCAGCGGGCCGGCCTGTACGTGTTGTGCCGCGGCGCTGGAGACCACAAGGCCCGCAAGATCCAGCTGTACCAAGGCATCAGCCAACTGGCCCTGGCGCCAGCGCAACCAGGCACCCACCCGCCCGCGGCCATCATCCAGACGGTAACCACCGATCTCGACACCGGACAACATGTGGCGCAGGTCGCTCGCATCCAGGCCGACCCACAGCCTCCCCGTACCCCTGCCTTGCTGGAAATCCCCGGCCACCCGCAGCGAGCCGGCGCTGTGCTGGCGCTGCACGATACCGGCCAGGCGCACACGCCCCCGCGCCGTCCGGTTGACCCGCAAGTGCGGTGCCGACAAATCGAAGCGCTGCCCCAAACGCTGGTCGTCGACCGCCAGCTGCAGGTTGTCCAGCCACAGGTCTGCGGACAGGTGTCCCAGGTCGAGCGCCGGGCCGCCGAGTTCCACGCCAGCCCCCATCACCTGCCACTTGCCGTCCCTGGTACGGGTGGCCGTGGCGCGCAACCCGCGCACATGCACGTTGAACAGATGCCGCCCAGGTACCACCCAGGCGCTGAAATCGAGCCGCAGGTCCACTTCGGGAATGTGCAGACCGGCTGCGACCCTGCCAGCCGGCGGCCCCACACGCACCCCCTGCAGGGCCAGCAGCGGACCGGAGGCAGTCCATTGTCCGCGCATGGAATCAAAGCTGGTGGGCCGGTGCAGGCGCGTGCTGAGCTGCCCGGCCACCCACTCCGGATGCCCTGCCACCAGCGGCAGCAGCAGCTGCGCCAGGCCGACCACGACCGCCAGGACGATCACGAGGATGCCGGCAACCCAGGCCGAGGCCCGCGCGCAGCTACGCAAGCCGTGCTTCCAGCGTGTGTTCACGCCAGCCGATCTGCGCCGAAGTTACAGCAACACCACATCAAACTGTTCCTGCGAATATTGCGCCTCCGCCTGGAAGCGGATGCTCTTGGAAATGGATTCCTCCAGTTCGGCAACCGCTACGGATTCTTCCTCCTGGATGCGGTCGACCACCTGCGGGCTGGCCATCACCAGCAATTGTTCCGCATTGAACTGGCGCACGGCACGCGTAATCTCGCGAAAGATCTCGTAGGTCACCGTCTCGGCACTCTTCAACATGCCGCGTCCCTCGCATACCGGACAGGGTTCGCACAACTGCCGCCAGAGACTTTCGGTGGTGCGCTTGCGCGTCATCTCCACCAGCCCTAGGGCCGAGATCGGGAACACCGTGGTGCGCGCATGGTCGCGGGCCAGGCCCTTGTTCAACATGCGCAATACCTGGCGCTTGTGCTCCTCATCGAACATGTCGATGAAGTCGATGATGATGATGCCACCCAGGTTGCGCAGGCGCAGCTGCCGCGACGCCACCTGCGCGGCCTCGAGGTTGGTGCGGTAGACCGTCTCCTCCAGGTTGCGCGAGCCGAGGTAGGCACCGGTATTGACATCGATCGTGGTCATCGCCTCGGTCTGGTCGATGACCAGGTAGCCGCCGGATTTCAACGGCACTTCCTTCTTCAGCGCACGCTGGATCTCGTCCTCCACGCCATACAGGTCGAAGATCGGGCGTTCGCCGTCATAGTGCTCGATGCGGCTGTCGAGTTGCGGCATGAACTTGTGCACGAACTTGACTACGCTGGCATGGGTTTCCAACGAGTCCACGCGCACCTTCTCTATGTCGGCATTGAGCATATCGCGCAGGCTGCGCAGCGGCAGCGGCAATTCCTCGTACACGCGGTCGCCCACCTTGGCCTTGGCGATGTTTTCCTGCAGCACACGCCAGACCCGGCCCAGATAGGCCACGTCGAAGGCCAGCGACTCCGTACTCTGCCCCTCGGCATTGGTGCGCACGATGTAGCCGAGCCGCGTCTGCCCGGCAGCGGCGTCACCAAGCAGCGACAGCAGGGTTTCGCGCAGGCGCTGGCGCTCGGCCTCGTCCTCGATGCGCGCCGAAACACCCAGGGTCTGGGCATGTGGCAGCAGCACGAGATAGCGCGACGGAATCGACAGGTTGGCCGACAACCGCGCACCCTTGGTGCCGAGCGGATCCTTGGCCACCTGGACGACGATCTCCTGGCCTTCGTGCACCAGTTCGCTGATCGAGGGCACGTGCGCATCCTCGGGCGATTCGACACCCTCGACCGGCGCGGGGCGCAGGATGTCGGACACGTGCAGGAACGCTGCGCGTTCCAGCCCGATCTCCACGAAGGCGGCCTGCATCCCGGGCATCACGCGTTGCACGCGCCCCTTGTAGACATTGCCCACGTAGCCACGCTTCGAGGCGCGCTCGACATGCACCTCCTGCAGCATGCCGTTCTCGACCACGCCCACCCGCGTCTCGCGCGGCGTCACATTGATCAGGATCTCCTCGCTCACTGCACTGCGCTCACTGCTGCACTCTCCAATCACCGCCCACCTCGGCCAGCCCTGGGCGGGCCGCCACCGCCGGCCCCAGTCATAGACCGAACGTCCGGTGCATGGTTCGAACCACGCGCCTGTCCATCGTGCGCCAACAGCGGCGACCACCTGCCCGCCTCTCCGCACGCAGGCCGCTTGGAGCGTTACAGTACAGGCATGGAGCGCACTCCGATACTTCTGGCCTGGAGCGGGGGCAAGGACTGCCTGCTGGCCTTGCAGCGCCTGCGTGCCGATCCGCGCTGGCAGGTGGTCGCCCTGTTCACCACGCTGAACCGCAGCTACGGGCGGGTGGCCATGCACGGCATCCAGCGGGACGTACTGCTGGCCCAGGCCGATGCGCTGGGCCTGCCCGTGATGGAGGTGCCCATCGACTGGCCGGGCAGCAACGAGGCGTACGAACAGGCCCAGGCGGCGGCACTGGCCGAGGCGCGCATGCGCTGGCCGGGCATCCGGCACTGTGCCTTCGGCGACCTGTTCCTGCAGGACGTGCGCGATTACCGCGTGCGCCAGCTGGGGCGGGAAAACTGGCGCGCCGTCTTTCCGCTGTGGGGTGAGGATACGGCACGCCTCGCCCGGCGTTTCGTCAGCGAGGGACATCGCGCCGTGCTGTGCTGCGTGGACACCCAGCGACTCGATCCGGCGTTTTGCGGGCGTGTGTTCGACCGCGTGCTGCTCGATCAGCTCCCGCCGGGCACGGATCCGTGCGGGGAAGGCGGCGAGTTCCATACGCTGAGTTATGGTGGGCCGTTGTTCCGCGTCGACCTGTCGCTGCGCCGCGGAGAGTCAGTGTTGCGCGACAGACGCTTCCAGTTCACCGACTTCCTGCTGAACACGCCGCCGGGCTGAACGCTGGGGCCCCGACCACCGCGACGGCCGTGGGATCAATCGATCGGCGTGTGCCGGTACTTGCCCACCTGCTCCGGGCGCACGATGGAGGCCTTGTTGCCCCAGGCTTGGCGGATATAGCTGACCACCAGGGCGACGTCGCTGTCGTCCAGCTGCTGGGCATACGGCGGCATCGAATACGGCCGTGGATTGCCCGCCGTGACCGGCGGGAAACCGCCCAACAACACGGTGCGCATGGCATTGATCCCGGTCGGCTCGGTCACCGCCGAGTTGCCGTCGAGCGGCGGATAGACACCGGCCACGCCGCGTCCGTCGCCGCCATGGCAATCGGCGCAGTGCTGGCGATACACCTTTTCCCCGGCGGCGGTGATGCGCTTGACGTCGAACGCCGAGCGCGGCGCCGGCCGCGGCTGGCGTGGTGGCAGGCTGGCCAGGTAGGTGGCGATGGCGTCCAGGTCCGCATCGCCCAGGTGCTGGGTACTGTCGGCCACCACGTCGGCCATGGGCCCGAACGCCGCGCCCTTGGTCGCGTGTCCCGTCTTCAGCAGATCCACCACATCCCTGGCAGTCCACCCCTGCAGGCCACCGTTCGCCTGCATGCTCAAGTCCGGCGCATACCAGTCCTGGCGCGGTATTTCGCCGCCCGACAGCCAGGTGCCGGTGGTGGCACCCAAGGCATTGCGCGGCGCATGGCACTCATTGCAATGGCCCAGGCCCTGCACCAGGTAGGCACCGCGATTCCAGGCGGCAGACTGGCCGGCATCAGGCTGGAATCCACCCGGCCGGAAATACCGTGCGCGCCACACCGCGAGCGTCGACCGCAGGTTGTAGGGAAAACTCAGCTTCGCGGCATCGGTTTCACGCCGCACCGCGGGCAGCGAGCGCAGGTAGGCATAGATCGCCCGCGCGTCCTCGGGCGTGACCTTCGTGTAGGAGGTGAAGGGGAAGGCCGGATACAACCACTGGCCGTCCTTCCGCTGCCCATAGTGCAAGGCGCGCCAGAAGTCGGCAAACGACCAGTGTCCAATACCGGTCTCCGGGTCCGGCGTCAGGTTCGGCCCTGGAATGTTGCCAAACGGGGTCGGCACGGAGCGGCCACCCGCATACGGCAGACCGCCGCGGACACTGTGGCAGCCGGCGCAATCGCCGGCCGCGGCGAGGTACGCGCCGCGCGCGACCAGCGCCGGATCAGCCAGGGCCTCGCTCGTCAGGGCGCCCACCTCCGGTGTCACCACGTGGCCCACACGCTGCCTGGCCATCCAGAGCCATCCGCCAAGCACGGCCAGCACGACAACCACCACCGGAATCACCACCCAGCGTTTCATGCGCCTGCTCCAGGTACCTCAAGCACGCCGCACGACAGTGGCGGCTTGACGGTGCCAGGCGGCTGCGGCCGCACATGCGCCGGCAGCGTCCGGCTGGCCAGCCATGCCGCCACGGCGGTGATGTCCGACTCCTGCAATCGCCCGGCGACCACGGCCATGCAGTCGGGCTTGCGCATGGCGCGGGTGTGCGTGCGCCAGGCACCCAGCTGCGAGCTGATGTAGTCATAGGGCAGGCCCACCAGACCCGGTATTGCGGGCTCCACCCCGGTCAATTCGACCCCGTGACAGCTGGCGCAGGCTGGCACTTTGCGTTGCGGGTCACCGTCGCGCGCCAACTGCTCGCCGCGCTGCAGGACCGCAGCCGTCACCGGCGGCACCGGCGAGCGCGCATACGGCACCTGCTGGGCGGAAAAGTAATCGGCAATCTCGTGCATGTAGGCCGGGCTCAGGTTGCGCACGGGGGACTCCATGGGCGGGCGCTTGCGCAGCCCGTCCTGGAAGTTCTGGCGCTGCCGCGCCAGATAGCCC
>OFTX01000748.1_pt1 | contig 14831 bp, 15 predicted proteins | sample 1775051 | NCBI WGS metagenome assembly OFTX01 (sample SAMN08195772, study PRJEB24354) | sludge metagenome | isolation source: sludge from phenol fed wastewater aerobic bioreactor A | place: India: Nagpur | collected 2016-09-15
TAAAAATTTAGCTGGCCGGCATCAGCAGGTTTAAACTTTCCTTTTTTTAGCTCAAACGCCACCAGGCATTGCAGGTGGCGGTTAAAAAACAGGAGGTCTATAAAAAATTCATCGCCATTAACTTCCAATCTGTATTGATTACCAATAAAACAAAACCCTTTACCCATTTGCAGAATAAAATTTCGAATATTCAAAACCACCTGCAGTTCAATTCTTCGTTCATCGTCCAGTTCATCCCCAGCAATAAAATCCAGCAGGTATTCATCCTTAAAAACCTTGAGTGCAGTTGGCTTTAAATCGGCTGGTAAGGTCCCGTTAAAATTATTGGGCAGCTTACCCTGTTTGGCAAAAAGGTCACTCTCAATCTGGTGTTCTAATACCGTCAACGACCAGTAGTTGGCTGCAGCCGCTTCAATATAGAAAATCCGGGCTTCCCATGCCTTTATTTTGGTTACAATTGCAAAATGGTGGGAGAAGCTAATACCCCCAAATGCCCCATAAAAAGCCTTAAAATCAATTAGGTTCGACAGTGCCGAACCGATTGGAAAACCGGCCTCCAAGGCACTCTTCTGTAATTGGTTCGACGGCGTCGAACCAATTACAGTTCCCAAATGTGGGCCATAAGCCTCTGCAAACAATCGAATCTTTTTCAGGTTACCGGCCGAAAAGCCTTTCAGCCCTGGTAGCTCTTTTTGCAGGTCTGCCGAGACTTGCTCCAGCACCTTTGCGCCCCATTTTTGGGCCTTTACTTTCTCGGCTATCATCATCCCTGTTTTCAAATACAGGAAAAGTTGCTCCCTGTTGGCAAGTCGTGCAGCTACATACCGGCTTTGCACAATCTGGCTTTTTAACGACTGAATAAATGCAGCATAATTCTTATCCAATTTCATATCTTTTTCATTTAGGTTTTAACACTTGAATCTCAATCAAATAAGAAAGACTCGCCCAATCCTATGCCGTCATCAGATTGGCGAGCCTCGTCAAATCAGGAATAAAATGGTTCGAGAATTGTACAGTTGGGTGCACCCTTAAAATAAAAACCTCCTATAGGAGGTTTTTATTTTAAACAATATTCTTCGCTCTCTAAATACCCAATACTTCTTTCAATTTAAGATACCCGGTTTTACTTACAGGTATTTTTTTACCGGTTGAAAGAACGGCCAGATAAGTTTCTTTTTCGTAGGGGTCTAAACGGGTAATCATTTGAATATTTACAATGAAAGAACGATGTGTTCTTACAAACAAATCTTTCGGCAAACTATTTTCAAAAGAGCTCATGGTTTTGTTTTTTAAGAAATACCCTTCTGTAGTGTATATTTTAACGTAATCATCTGCTGCTTCTAAATAGTGGATATCTGCAAGCGGAATGATTTTGATCTTACCATTTTCACGCACCACTATTCTGTTTTGCTGACCGGTAGAAGCAACTACGGCATCAATCAGCTGCCGGGTATTATTGGCACTTTTTTCTTTGGTTTCCATCCACTTCTGAATGGCTTTATCGAATCTTTCTTTTCCAAAAGGCTTCAACAAATAATCTACTGCATGTGCCTCAAATGCTTTAATGGCATATTCTTCGAATGCGGTGGTGAAAATAACTGCAGGGGGCTGCTCAATTAACTCAAGCATTTCAAACCCGTTTATTTTAGGCATTTGTATATCTAAAAAAATAAGATCTGGCTGGTGCTGCATAATTGCTTTTACACCTTCAAAACCATCGTTGCATTCCTGTATAATTTCTATGCCAGGGTGTTGTGTAAGGTATTCTTTAATAATACTCCTTGCCAGGGGCTCATCGTCAATAATAAGTGCTTTCATTTTTTTGAGGTATCAAAATGGTTGCTGTAAAAATATGGTTATGGGCAGTGGTTGTTAAAAGATCAGCTCTACCAAAAATGAGAAACAATCTTCTTTTAATGGATGCAAGTCCAAAGCCGGTGCCACCGGCTGTTTGCGAAGTATGCTCATCAAAAGGGTTGGTAATTTCTATTTGTAATGAATTTCCTTGTATGGTTGCATGAATAGTAATGGTTACTGCTCCTATAACATCGTATAAGCCAAACTTAATGGCATTTTCCACAGCGGGCTGTAATAACAATGCGGGAACCTGTAATAACCTGGCGCTCTCTTCAACTTGTATAACTGTATTTAAACGATGCCCGAAACGAACTTTCTCAATATCTAAATACAATTGCAACTGCTGTAATTCTTCGTTCAATGAGTTAAGAACATGTTCTTCTTTTTTTAAAGTACCACGCAAAAAATCTGATAGTTGTTGCACCATATGCCTTGCTTTTTCAGGTTGAGATACAATTAAGGCGCTGATAGAGTTTAAACTGTTGAAAAGAAAGTGCGGATGTAATTGTTGCCTTAACTTAAACAATTCGGCATCTTTAGCAAGTTGCTCTACAGCTCTTTTCTGATTTTCTGTTTGAATAAAATCCTGTTGGGTAAACCATAATAAGCTAACGGTTGAAATGCATCCTATCATCAAAAAGCCAAATCCAAACCGCAGGGTGGTTGATTGTGAAAGTATGTTCAGATAGGCCGTGTCGTTTTTAAAGATGATGCCTAACAAGAGCTTCAATACAATTACCCAGACAAAACTTAATACCAGGCTAACCGTTAAAACATACCAGTATTTTTCTTTTTTAGGCAGGTAATAACGCATGTTATTAATAATCAAAAGACAACTTAATCCTAAAAAAATATTACTCAGGTAACTATCTACAATTGCTTCGGTTTCCGAGATGCCGAATTTTAAAAGAATATTCCATTGCAAAAATGTCCATACCAGCCACCATCCTGCAAAAATGAAGGGAACGCCTTTATTGGATAAGAATGATTTTGACAAGTGCTTTAATTTAATCTGATGCTTTGATGGGTACAGTTTTCCAATAAATGAGATGCCCTTAGTTTGGTAACATGTATAAAAGTTTCGGCATCGTCTTCCTCTTTTATACGTGAATACATTTCGGCCCCATCGAGCAATTCGTTTAAAGGATGAATTTCAGAAACATCAATGAATTTCCAAATTACAGGCTTTTCTCCCTTGTTTAAAAAACAGTCTTCTTCTTTCTCTCCCAGCAGCCTTGCTTTTTGAAAGGCATGTAAATCGTCTTCTGCACAAATAATCCTTAATTGTTCATCAAATTGCGGCAAATGCAGTTCTCCCTTGCAGATGATCTGATAAATAATTTTTGTAAGATACCATTGCATATGAGTTGGGTTATGTGTTATGAATTGTGCGTGATGTGTATATTTTCATTATCCATCATTCATCACTTATCATTGTTTAAAAACTTCTTATTTCAATACCTGCAAACACGGCTGAGCCTTTTATCAATAATATTTTATTAGGGTCGGCTTGGTATTGCGCCTGGTAATTCCTTTTATCATCAAAGCCATGAAAAACACCTTCCAATTCATTTTGCACGGTCCAGTTGGCGGGAACAATGAGTTTAATACCACCGAATACCTCTTCCAGCTTTAATACGGCAGTTCCCTGAATATCTGCTTTAGAGAAATCAATTTCTGCGCCGCCAAAAACACAGGTAAGCTTACCTCCTTTAAAATTTTTTGAAAGAATGGTTCTTTTTACACCGCTAAAAACAGAGTGTACATCAATATAATCCTCTCCGGTAGGTGTAAAATCAGTTTCCGGTACGGCAGGGTTACCATGCCATTGTTCTCTCCTCCATTCACGCCTTCTTTCTTTTTTGGCAGATTTGGGTACCAGTATATAAATAACACCCACTGTTATGAAAATAATGGGTAGCAAAAATTTGCGCAGCTCATGGTAGGCTATAAATTCATCCCACATAAAAATACCGCCAATGGCCATGAGTATAAGCCAGCCTGCACCACGAAAATCGTTTCTTATACCGCTTACTGCGCCAATTACAATAAGTAACATTTGCCAGGTGAATACCCAATGCGGTATGCCCATATTCAGTTTGTCTGCAAATAAAACGCCGCCGATGCCCAATAATATTACACCGGTCCAAAACCTGTTGTTCCTGTTTTTTTGAATTTGCTGTGTATTATCTCCTTGCATATGTTATTATTTTGTTTGATAACTCAAAACTACCATGCCTTGTTTGTTTCAGCAATACGGTTTAGGTTGTAAAGGGATAGGCTTCGGTAAGATGATGAAAAAAAGCGGTTAAAATTTCAGCAGGCAAAAAGTATTACCTTAATAGCAAAGCCATATCAACACAGTTATGTATTGCTTTACTGTTTACCAATAAGTATCACACCCACAACTACCAGCAGTGTTCCTGCCAATTGAAGCGGTAAAATGTTTTCGCCTAAAATAAAATATGCCTGTAAAATGGTAGATACGGGGCCAATACTGGTAATGATGGCAACATTGTTACTGCCTATTTGTTTCATTCCATAGCTCATCATGAAAGAAGGCAATACGGTAGCAATTATGGCAAGTGCAAGTGAATAACCAATAATGCTTTCTGTAAAATGAACACTATGATAATCTCTTGTAAGTGCATAGTGAATAAAGATACCCGCCGTAGCAAATAACATTACATAAGCTGTGTATTTAGAAACACCAATGCTTCCAACAATTTTACCGGTGCCTACTATGTAAAACGAGTAGGTAACAGCACAGAGGAATACCATGAAAGAGCCGAAATAAAAATCGGGGTTAGATGTGTCTGCTTTTAATTCTCCAACAAATGCAATACCAATGCCCATATAGGTTAACACCAAGGCAATGGCTTGTATTTTGTTCAGTTTTGTTTTAAAAACAAATGTATTCAGTAATACCGCAAATGTGGGATAAAGAAAAAGTATCAAACGCTCTAAGCCGGCCGAAACATATTGTAACCCTATAAAATCGAATAAGCTGCTTAGGTAATAACCCAGTATTCCCATCAAGAAAATATAAAACCATTGTTTGGAAGTAAGCTTCCGGTTATTTTCTTTTCTTCCCGAACGGATGGCTATAATTAAGTAAAAGGGCAGAGAAAATAACATTCTTAACATTAATAAAGTAATGGCATCTATGTGAACCGCTTTAAAAGCGAGCTTAACGAAAATAGCTTTGGTAGAAAAAAATACAGCGCCTAATAAAGCAATGATAAACCCTGTTGATGAAATTGATTTTTGCTGATCGCTCATTATTATAATGTAGATTGCAAAATAATTGAAAGAGTACCATAAATCTTTTCGCATGAAGTATTTAGTTTTTTCAGGCATGTTTATTTTACTGATCTCGACAAGCATGGCTCAAACTCATTTAAAGGCACCAAACAAAAAATTACCCGTAGGTGTTTTTGATTCCGGTACCGGCGGGTTAACCGTTTTAGAAGCAATGCTTACTTTGGATATGTTTAATAACGAAACAGGTAAACCGGGTGCTGATGGTAAACCGGATTTTCAATCTGAATTTTATCAATACCTGGCCGATCAGGCCAACATGCCTTATGGTAATTATGCTGCCGAAAAGAAAACAGACCTCTTAAAAGAGCATATTATTAAGAACATGAATTTCTTTTTAAACACTACTTATTCTGTTCAAACACAAAATGTTTTTTCTAATCAGCAAAAGCAGCAGGTAAAGATGATTGTGATTGCCTGTAATACTGCTACAGCTTATGCTTTGCCGGATATAAAGAAACATGTTGAGGATTTGGGGTATAATGTGCCTGTGATTGGGGTGATTGACGCAGGATCGAAGGCTGCATTACAATACCAGCAAAAAAACATTGGAACAATCGGTGTGTTTGCAACTGCAGGCACAGTTGCCAGTAATGGCTATCCGAGAACTTTAAAGGCAATGGCAACGCAACTGGGAATGAAGGAACCATCAATTATTAGCCAGGGAGGCTTCGGGTTGGCAGAAAGCATAGACCGTGACTGGAGCTTTTACGTAGATACCCTTACAAAAGCAAGAAACACGTATAAAGGCCCTTCTGTTAAAAACCTTAATTATACAATAGATACAACCTTGTTAAATGTATACCGATTCAATAAAAACAGGAATGAGTTGTTGTGTGAATACGATAATACAGGCAAATGCTTAGACATTCAACTGAATGAGCCTGCCAATTATGTTCGTTACCATTTGGTAAGCCTGTTAGAGAAAATGAGAAACGAGCATGTACAGCCTGCTATGAATACATTAATACTTGGCTGCACACATTACCCATATATGAAAGATACCATTGCAAAAGTGCTGAACGAATTATACAACTATCAGTTAAATGGAGAATACAGGTACAGGGCTTTTTTAGCCGAACATGTAGAATTGATAGACCCTTCTGTGGAAACTGCCAAGGAAGCTTATATTGCGCTTAGAAAAAATGATTTGTTGAATAATGCAGCTAAAGAAGGTAACCATTTCTTTATTACTATACCCAACACTTCTTTAAAAGAAACGCAATTACAGCCGGACGGATGGTTTACTTATGAATATAAATATGGCAGGGTGGCAGGAGCGAATAAAGATTATGTTCAGTTTGTACCTTTCAATACAAAGAATATCTCAACAGCAACTTATAATAGGTTTAAAGTAGCATTGCCCCATGTGTATGGCGAGATTGTGAAAACAATTAAGTTATAAATAGTAAGTGATAGGTTTTAAGTTTTGTAAAAAATAAAAAAAAGATGAATGAGTTGCATTCATCTTTTTACTTATAACTTATTACTTACAACGTATAATTTTTACACCGCCACATTAAAATCTCTCAACGCATCATTCAGGCTTGTTTTCAAGTCTGTGCTGGGTTTACGCTGGCCAATAATCAAAGCACAATTAACATTATAGGCTCCTGCCGGAAATTGTTTAGGGTAACTTCCCGGGATTACAACACTTCTTGCAGGAACAACACCTTTATATTCAATCGGTTCGTTACCACTAACATCAATGATTTTGGTAGATTGAGTTAATACTACGTTCGCTCCCAATACTGCTTCTTTCTCCACTTTCACACCTTCTACCACAATGCTTCTGCTACCGAGAAAACAACCATCTTCAATAATTACCGGGCTTGCCTGTAATGGTTCTAATACACCACCAATACCAACACCACCGCTCAGGTGAACTCCTTTGCCAATTTGGGCACAACTGCCAACCGTGGCCCATGTATCTACCATGGTGCCTTCATCTACATAAGCACCAATATTTACATAGCTTGGCATTAGTACAACATTTTTTGCCAGGTATGCGCCATAACGTGCTACCGCATGCGGCACCGCACGAACGCCCAATGATGCATAATCTTTTTTCAACAACATCTTATCGTAAAATTCGAATGGAGCCAACTCCCATGTTTGCATCTGCTGAATACCGAAGTACATTAATATAGCCTGCTTTACCCATTCATTTACCTGCCAGCCGTTTGCTGAGGGCGAAGCAGTTCTTAATCTTCCCTTATCCACTTCTTCAATCACTGCTCTTACGGCATCGCTGTATGTTTTATCTTTTAATAATTCTCTGTTATTCCAAGCTTCTAATATTCTTTCTTGTAACGACATTTTTTAAATTTTTGCGAAAGTAAATGAATTCAACAATTAATGAATTTTAGGGTCTACGGATTGAAGAACCTGAAATTTGCAATCTGAAATTTGTAATCATCTAAATAACCTCTTTCAGTTTTTCAACCACAGTATCGATTTCTTCTTTTGTGTTTTGTTTGCTGAAACTGAAACGAACGGTAACCTGATTTGGATTATTATTAATAGCCCTTATCACATGGCTGCCGGCATCGGCACCACTTGTGCAGGCGCTACCCCCACTGGCACAGATATGGTTAATATCCAGATTAAATAAAAGCATCTCGCTTTTTTCTGTTTTGGGGAAGCTTACGCTTAATACAGTGTACAAGCTTTTACCCAAAGTATCGCCGTTGAATGCAACACCTTTTATATGTTTCTTCAACTGATCGTGCATATACAATTTCAATCCATTAATATGTGCACTTTCTTTCTCGTAATTGGTTGTTGCTATTTCCAAAGCTTTTGCAAAGCCTACAATGCCGTATAAATTTTCAGTTCCTGCACGCATGTTACGTTCCTGAGAACCGCCATTGATAAAAGGTTTGATCTTTACATTTTCGTTAATGTATAAGATCCCAACACCTTTTGGTCCATGGAATTTATGTCCGGCACCGGTTACAAAATGAACAGGTGTATTTCTGAGATCGAATGGAAAATGGCCAACAGTTTGAACTGTATCACTATGAAAAATAGCGTTGTATTTTTTACAGATATTGCCCACTGCATGCAGATCTGTTATATTACCAATCTCGTTGTTGGCATGCATTAAGGTAACCAGTGTTTTTTCTTCGCTTTCAGACAAAAGTCTTTCCAGGTCTTCCAGATCAATATGCCCGTTGGATAAAACTTTTACATAACTTAAAGAAGCTTCGCCGGTGCAATGCATATGTTCTACGGTATGCAAGGTTGCATGATGTTCTATAGGAGAGCTAATAATATGCCTGCAGCCCAAATCTCTTATTGCGGCACTAATAGCTGTATTACTACTTTCTGTTCCGCCACTTGTAAAAAATATTTCGGCCGGATGCGCATTTAAAATTCTGGCAACCGTTTTTCTGGCATTCTCCACTGCAAGGCGGCTTTCACGGCCATAGCTGTAAATAGAAGAGGGGTTTCCAAAGTGGGTTGTTAAATACGGCATCATTGCTTCTAACACTTCATGATCTAAAGGGGTAGTGGCGGCATTGTCGAAATAAACTCTTTGCATAGCCGCAAAAGTAATTTTTTTTAAGAAAAGCCTGTGATGAATAAAAAAGGAGATTAAAGAATTAATCCCCTTTTTATATTTAAATGTGATGAAGTTGTTTTTACATGGCTTCTTTAATATCCTGCATAATGCGTTTGGCTATATTGTCAGCCGTGGTTTCAAAATTACTTTCGGCATAAATACGGATAATTGGCTCAGTATTGCTTGTTCTAAGGTGTACCCAATCGTTTTCAAATTCTATTTTTAACCCATCCTCCATGTTCATAGGGTTTTTATGGTATTTCTTTTTAATGCCATCAAATACTTTAGACACTTCTATACCTTTTTCAAGCTCTATCTTATTCTTGCTGATAAAGTAATCAGGGTAGGTATTGCGTAATTGCTTGGCACTTTTCTTTGTTTTGGCCAAATAGGTTAAAAAAAGCGCTATGCCAATTAAAGCATCTCTTCCATAGTGAAGATCGGGAATAATGATACCACCGTTGCCCTCTCCGCCTATTACTGCATTAACAGCTTTCATTTTGTTTACCACGTTCACTTCCCCAACGGCACTGGCAAAATATTCGCCTCCGTGTTTTAAGGTAATATCTTTCAGCGCCCTGGTGCTGCTCATATTGCTTACCGTATTGCCTTTTCTTTTTTGCAAAATATAATCGGCTACGGCAACCAGTGTATACTCTTCGCCAAAGAGTGTACCATCTTCACAAACAAAACAAAGCCTGTCTACATCGGGGTCAACAGCAATACCAAGATCGGCCTGTTGTTTATTTACTTCGTTGCACAATTCGGTTAAATGTTGTGGCAGTGGTTCCGGATTGTGGGCAAATTTGCCATTAACTTCTTTGTTTAAAACAATAATATCTGCCTCTTTTACACCGATGGCCATTAATAATTGCGGCACTGCAAAAGCGCCGGTACTGTTAATAGCGTCTACTACAATTTTAAATTTTCTTTTTTTTATGCAAGCTGCATCAACTCACTCATAGTTCAAAATCGCTGCAATATGTTTTTCAAGGGCATCTGTATTTGGGGTAATACTGCCCAGCTTATCTACCTGAGCAAAACTGTATAGGTTTTTTTCTGCAATAGCCAATAGGTTTGCACCGTCTTCTGCACTAATAAATTCTCCTTTATGGTTTAATAATTTTAAAGCATTCCACTCTTTTGGGTTATGGCTGGCAGTTAAAATAATGCCTCCGTCTGCTTCCTCCAACACAACGGCCATTTCAACAGTGGGAGTGGTGCTTAAGCCAACATCTATCACATGAATACCCATTGCTATTAATGTATTGGCCACCAAAGATTGAATCATAGAACCACTGATCCTGCCATCTCTTCCTATCACTACTTTTGTTATCTCTTTCTTTTGCTGATCCATTATCCAAGTGCCGTAAGCAGCTGTAAATCGAATAATATCTAAAGGGCTGAGGGTATCGCCCGGAGCACCGCCAATGGTGCCACGAATGCCGGAAATGCTTTTAATTAATGCCATACATAGGGTTTAAACAGAAATTCATCAGGGATTGCAAACATAATATTTTTAATGATAAGCTAAAAAAGCTATGACAGGTAAATAGCGTAGTATTCTTAAAATTAAAATTGGCTTAGGCCGCACTATATTTGTAAAAAGATTGATCAATGCCCGATAAAGAGTGGTACAAAGCCTGGTTTAATTCGCAATATTACCATTTGTTGTATAATAACAGAGATGAAGAAGAAGCAACCGCTTTTTTAAAAACATTAGTAGAATACCTGCAACCTAAACAGGGGGCTTTAATGCTTGATGTTGCCTGCGGTAAAGGAAGGCATAGTAAGGTATTGGCAGATATGGGTTTTGAGGTTACCGGGATAGACCTCTCTGATGAATCGATAGAAGAGGCAAAAAAAGATGAATCTGAATTGCTTCATTTTTACAAGCATGATATGCGCCTGCCTTTCTGGGTAAATTATTTTGATTATGCTTTTAATTTTTTTACAAGCTTTGGCTATTTCAGAACAAAAAGAGAACACGATAATGCTATTCGATCAATAGCACAAAGCCTTAAACCCGGTGGCCTGTTTGTGATTGATTATTTGAATGTGCATTATGCAGAAGATCATTTGGAAAAATCTGAAGTGAAAGAGATAGGGCCTTATACTTTTCATATAACCCGGTGGCACGATGAAGATCACTTTTTTAAGCAAATACAAATTATTGATAAAGCAAAAAACGTTTTAAAACATTTGTCAACAGAACGTGTAGCTAAATTTTCCTTAGGAGATTTTACTGATATGCTGGCTTATCAAAAATTACAGGTTCAGGAAGTGTTTGGAGATTATCATTTAAACAGGTTTGATATAAGGAAATCCCCCAGAATGATCATCATTGCCAGGAAATAAGCATCATTTGCTTACAACTTTCAGCTGCTTTTATTGGTTTAGGAACTATTGGTTTACGGCTTTGTTAAGGAATCAGGGAAAATGTTGGGTTTATTGGGCCTTACATGAAAGAAATCAATCTTATCAGACTTATTTAAAGAGTCTGCCGGTTGCAAAAAATATTGGTTCCAGTACGGCATTAACCGATTATTAAGTTTCGGCTGTGTCATTACATTTCCCATTTTATCCTTAAAATGAGAATCGGGCCTTAATACAGACATATTGTCGAGCGTGTTTCTGTAAATATCAAATCCCATTCCATTGCTTCCTTCATAAACAAATCCCCATTTTGTAGCAGAGGCATCTATGGGCATATTATCAATGTTTTTAGAATTCGGGAGCAGGGAAGTATCTTTTTTAGGGAGAACGACTTTCAACGTTTGTTGCCCTGAAGCGAAATAACTGATAGAAACAAAAAAACAAAATACGATCAGTCGCATAAGCATTTGTTTTAATTACTTAAAACTAAGAACAAATTTTATCTTTACTGCCATGTTAACCCCCTTTTTAACAATAAATTTTTTAATATCTTTTATAGATCCGGTTAAAAACATCGATTATTATGTGTTTACACTAATTAACTCTGTATACACGAATGCTTTTTTCGATGCGGTATTGCCTTTTACGAGAGATTCGTTGGTATGGGTGCCTTTATACCTTTTTTTTATGCTGTTTCTTTTTTTAAACTATGGTAATAAAGCATGGTGGTATATTGTTTTTCTATTGATAGGGGTATTGTTGACTGACCAAATTGCCAGCCATATTTTTAAGCCGCTTGTTCAACGACCACGGCCTTGTTCCGATGAACATTTGAAAATACCGGTAAGGCTTTTACTGAAGCATTGTGCAGGCGGGTTCAGCTTCATGTCTTCACATGCCTCTAACCATTTTGGTTTGGCCACTTTTGTAGCCTTTACCATGAAACCTGTATTACAAAAATGGTCTGCACTTTTATTTATTTGGGCCTTTACTATCAGTTATGCCCAGGTATATGTTGGAGTGCATTATCCGGTTGATGTTCTGTGCGGCGGAATATTGGGGTATGCAATAGGGCGGATGCTATCTTCTGTTTATAAGAACTATTTTCCACAAAAAATTGAATTTTAAAATCGAATAATGACGTCAAAGCAATTTTACATTATTTTATTCAGCTGCATCGTAGTATATATTATTGGAATGTTCAGTATACCATTAATGGATATTGATGCTGCCCAATATGCATCTATTAGCAGGGAAATGCTAGAACGAAAAAGTTTTTTACAGATATATGATTTGGGACAGGATTATCTTGATAAACCGCCAATGCTTTTTTGGCTCTCTGCAGCAAGTATGTCTGTTTTGGGTACACATGACTGGGCATACCGGCTGCCATCTTTTCTTTTTGGATTATTGGCTATTTATTCTACTTACCGGTTGGCATTGGTATTTTATAAAAAAGAAATAGCCAGGCTGAGTGCATTGGTACTGGCTGCTTCGCAGGCGATGTTTTTAATTAACCATGATGTAAGAACAGATACCATGCTAATGGGATGGGTTAGTTTTAGCATTTGGCATTTGGCGGCATGGTATGCTACAGGTAAATGGAAAAATTTTGTTTTGGCATGTATCGGGCTTGCAGGTGGTATGTTAACCAAAGGGCCTATTGCTTTGGTGGTTCCCATTCTGGCCTTTGTTCCTCATTTTATACTGAAAAGGCAATGGAAGCAATTTTTCCGGTGGGAATACATTCCGGGCATATTAATCATAGCCGCTGCTCTCATGCCCATGAGTATTGGCTTGTACAGGCAATTCGATCTTCATCCGGGAAAAATAATTAATCATGTGCCTATACAGTCAGGGCTAAAATTTTATTACTGGACACAAAGTTTTGGGAGGTACACCGGTGAAAATGCTTTTAAAGAAATGAATGACTTTACCTTCTTGCTTCAAAATATGCTTTGGAGTTTTTTACCCTGGATCATTTTTTTCCTGGTGGCACTGTTTATAAAAGTAATAGATGTAGTCAGAAACAGATTTTTGCTGGCACAAAAAGATGAGTTTGTTGCTGCAGGTGGTTTTATCCTTACTTACTGTGTTTTAGGTAGGAGCCAGGCGCAACTGCCACACTATATTTTTGTTGTTTTCCCTTTGGCAGCCATTGTAACAGCAGATTTTTTATACAAACTTTTTTTTGAAGATAAAAATAAAACTCTCAGGAAAATATTAACTGCATTTCATTATAGTGTTTTCCTCTTGTTATGGATAGCCCTTATTGTGCTGCTCTGGTGGCCTTTTGAGAGTTTAAGGCCTTATGCTGCCCTAATTGCGCTGCCCGCATTTTGTACATATATCGTTCTGCTTATTTATAAAAACCTAAAGTGGCCAAGGTTGCTGGCAGCCGCTTGTTTTACTGTAATAAGTATTAATGCTTTGCTTAATATTTTCTTTTATCCAACATTATTAACCTATCAGAAAGGGAGTAGTGTGGCCATGTTTATTAATGAACATAACATTGATAAAAATAAAGTGGTACAGTTAGATGAAAATATAGGACACTCTTTTCATTTTTATTCAGGGCATATTTATCCGGTGGTTGCTGGTGCTACTTTACAAAAAGGAGAAATAGTGGTAATGAAGGTAGACAGTGTGAATAAGGTGAGGGCTGTTTTCCCACAATCAGAAATCATTGCGAGGTTTAAAACATATCCTGTAACACAATTGAGTTTGCCTTTCTTAAATCCGGCGCTTCGGGAAAAAGAAATAGAACAATATATCCTTATGAAAATTCACTAATATTAAAGGTGTTTTTACCTTGTTTGCTGTGGCCGGATGCTTCTATTTTTATCTTCACAAGCCAATATTTTTTTAAACTAAAATTTCATCTATGTCTGATAGCACTAGTAAACTTGACTATGTTTTTTCAGCAGACGAACTTAGAGCATTGCTCGACAATAACCCCTCTGCCACAGAAGTTATTATTAGGTTAGAAATGGGAGTTAAAACGGTACAACCTGAAAAAGGAGATGCTTACTCCTTTATTACCACAACTATTGAAGCAATGGCTAAATATCCTGATGGTGCTTTAAAAGGGTTAAAAGATGGAGAAGCTATTGACGGATATCCGGATCCGCCGGGGGCGCCTTCAAATACATAAAAATTAAATTGATTGTGATGTTTTTGGGATATTTATCGGGTTCTTTTTTGAGGATATTAATAGATTTAGATTTTTATTCAGCTATTTTAGGGTTTCTCTTTATAGTTTTTTACAAACCCAAACTAAAAAGGTTTATACCGATTGTTTGGTTCATTATTTTTCAGGTAGTAATCTTGTTTTGTATCAACCTTACCCAGGTTTACCTGAGAGGCAGGAGTAATATTTATTTATACCAGATTGATGCTTTTGTATCTCTTTTATTTATTGAAGCCTACTTTGTTTATATATTAAAAGTATACAATAAAAAACTGTTAAAAACTTTGCTCATGCTTTTAACAGTTTTTATTTTTTTATTCATGGCTTTTGTTGAAGACAGAAAACAATTGAACAGTTATAGTTATGGGATTGTTAGCCTCCTTATTACTTTTTTTTGTTTCGGGTATTATGCCAAATTATTGAACAATCCGGATACGACTGTAATTTACAAAGTGCCTGAATTTTGGATAGTTACGGGAATACTTTTATATTATTCTTTGTGTATGTTTATTTTCTTGC
>OFTX01000749.1_pt1 | contig 14821 bp, 15 predicted proteins | sample 1775051 | NCBI WGS metagenome assembly OFTX01 (sample SAMN08195772, study PRJEB24354) | sludge metagenome | isolation source: sludge from phenol fed wastewater aerobic bioreactor A | place: India: Nagpur | collected 2016-09-15
ATCGGCTGGGGAAAGACCAACACCGCCATGGCCATCGCCCTACGCGGCATCGCCACCGGCCACCCGGTCACCGTGCCCGGTGACCCGAAAAACGACTGGACTCGCCTCGCCGCCGCGCTCGGCGGGCAGGCCATCCGCCTCGGTCCCGGCCAAGGCGACCGGCTCAACCCCCTCGACCCCGGCCCACGGCCACCCGGATCCGACTCGGACACCTGGCGGCACCAGGTCGACCAGCGCCGCGCGACGCTGCTGGTGGCCATCGTGGAAACCCTCGCACCCGGCCTGGCACCCCTGCACCCCCAGGCCCGCGAAGCCCTCACCGAAGCACTGCAATCAACTTGCCGAGCATCCAGCACCCCGACCCTGCACCAACTCGTCAACCGCCTGGAAGACAACCCGACGCCCGCCGCCGCACCGATCCGCGCATCCCTCGCGCAGCTGTGCACCGGCCCGCTGTCCGGCCTCCTCGACCAACCCGCCACCACCGTCCCCGACCCCGACGCGCCGATGATCGCCGTCGGCACCGCCGACCTGGCCGACAACGACACCGCCCACACCCTGGCCGTCCTGGTCGCCACCAGCCAACTTGAACAGGCACACGCAACCGGCCAGCAACGAATCCTCGTCTACGACGAGGCCTGGCGCATCCTCGCCGCACCCGCACACCTGGCACGCGTCAACGCCGAACTGCGGCTGTCCCGGGCGCGCGGCACCGCCACCATCCTGATCACCCACGCCCTGTCCGACGCCGACAAGACCGCCGACGCCGGCACCGCGACCGCGGCCACCGCCCGCGGTTTGGCCTCCCTGTGCGACACCCGCCTCGCCTTCCGGCAAGCCCCCGGTGAACTCGACCGCACCGCCGCAGACCTGCACCTCACCCGAGCCGAATGCGACGCCGTCGCCGTACTCGGCAAGGGCGAAGCCCTCTGGAAGATCGGCACAACCGGACGTCGTATCCGCACCGGCCTCGGCACCGCCGAGGCAGCGCTGTTCAACACCGATACCGCCATCACCGCGAGCGACACGGCCGGCCCAACCAACGGAACGGACAGTCGTGACCGGACCGGCGCCGCGGACACATCTGCAGGATCGAGTAGGTCGAAATGAACCTCCACACCGACGGTCACGACGGACACTGCGGCGCAGTCGAAATCGCCGACAATGCAGCGGAATCCATCCGCTCGCTCAACCACCTGACGCAACAGCCCGCCGACCAGTCTCTGCCGCCGGCCGACATCGACCAGGTCGTGGCCGCCCTCGGTCAAGCCGCCGATCGGCTTCCACAGCTGCTGCGCCAGATCGGCGACCTGCTGCACCACCGCCAGAAGGCCGGTCTGCTGCGCGTCGACCAAACCTCCCCCCTGTCCGACCCCGCATCGGCCGTCACCCAAGCCGCCGCAGCGCTCCAGCAGGCCGCCGGCGACGCATCCAACGCGGGTCGCGCCCTGGACGCCGCACACCAGATTCTCGCGCACCTGGCCACCAGCACCGACGGCAGTGAGGGCCTCGATCGACACGCTCGCGGACGGGACCGAGCTATCGCCGGCCGCCTCGGTACGCACGCGCTCACGAGCTGCGTCGACCGCAGCCCTGCACCGCGCCGCGAGAGTGAGGGCAGATCGCGATAGCGCGGCCAGCGGAGTCCGACGGCGAGCGGTCAACGAGTCCGTGCCGACTCACGGTCACGTCAGGGCCAGAAGAATCAGGCGCCGGGTCGAGCTAACGGTCACGCGATGGCACCACTGGTAAGTAGACGGGCAATCCGTGCCCGCCGCGAGGAGGTGCGGCATGCCCGAGACAACCGGTGATGACAGGCTCGCGGCGATCCAGGAGGAACTGACCGGCGCGGTAGAGAAGATGCTCGCCTCGGACGACTGGCAGGCGGCGTTGACGGCGGCGGCCCGGTTCCACAAGTACAGCTTCGACAACGTGCTGTTGATCTACGTCCAGCATGCCGGCGCGTTCGCGAAGGGCCGGGTGCCCGCGGCGGAGCCGTCGATGGTGGCCGGGTATCGGCAGTGGGAGGCGATGGGACGGCACGTGCTGGCGGGCCAGCACGGCTACACGATCCTTCGGCCCAACCGGCTGCAGTGGCGCGAGACCAAGGACCCAGGTTCCGAGGAGTGGCGCCGGCTGGGCCGCTTCGAACACGCCGCGGCCGGGGCGCCCGAACGCAGCCGCTCCCGGCTGCATCCGAACAAGCCGTTCGGCCTGGCAACGGTGTTCGACGTCAGTCAGACGGATGGGGATCCGATCCCTGAGCCTCCCCGCCCGCAGCTGCTGGCCGGCAGGGCACCGGACGGGCTGTGGGAAGGGCTGGCCACCCAGGTCGCCGAGGCCGGTTTCGCGATCCGCGATGTCGAGTCGGCCGCAGATATCGGCGGCGCGAACGGGGTCACCAACTGGCAGGACATGTCGGTGACGATCCGATCCGACATGGCCGACCTCGCCCGGACAAAGACGTTATCCCACGAGTTGGGCCACGTGCTCATGCACGACCCGAGGAGCGAGGACGGCACCGTGGATCTCGCCAAGGCAATGGCGGTCACCCGGGGCGCGAAGGAGGTGGAGGCAGAATCCGTGGCGTTCCTGATCGGCGCCGCCCACGGCATGGACACCGCCGCCTATTCGCTGCCCTACATCTCCACCTGGGCCTCCCGCGACGATGGGATCGACACGGTGCGGCAGGTCGGCACCCGCGTCATCGCCACCGCCCGCAGCATCCTCGCGAAGCTGCCCACCGAACAGGTCGGGTCGGGACAGCCACCCGGCCTGCAACAGCGCATGGAGCAGCGCCGCGGCCAAACCCAGTCGCTGCACGACCGGACCCACCACAGTGCGCAGCGCGACCGGGGTCGGACGTCGGTGCGGGAGACGGTCCGGTGACCGTCCGCGTCAAGACGACAGCCTCAAACGGTTCGGACGCCGCGCTCGCATCTGTGATCCTCGGCGCAGCTGCGGTTGTCGGCGTGTTGTGGTTGGGCGGCGCCGCCGCCGGCATGATCACCGGGCACACCCCTCGCGGCGATCTGCTGGCCGGCGTCCGCGCCGTCGGTCACCCGGCAGATCCCGGTGTCGCATGGTTGTCGTCGATGCCCGGCCCCGGCGTGTACTGGACCGTCACCGGGCTGGCACTCGCCGCCGGCGCGGCACTGGCGATTGTGATCATCCAGCGATTCGACGCCGGCCCGGCACCGGCGGACGTGTTCCGCCTGCCCGGCACCGCCACCCGTACCCAACTGCGCCGCACCTGCTCCCGACACGCCGTCAAGAGACGGGGCCGTCTGCTGCGCCCGTCAATCCACCGGCCGGACGCCGTCGATGTCGGGTTCCGCATCGGAGCGAGCCGCGGCGTCGGGGTGTGGTCCTCGGTGGAGGACTCCGTCGTCGTGGTCGGCCCTGCCCGATCCGGGAAGGATCTGCACCTGGTTGTCAACGTCATCCTGGACGCGCCCGGCGCGGTGATCGCCACCTCCACCCGGCCGGACAACATCCACCAAACCATCGCCGCCCGCTCGCAGGCCGGGCCGGTGGCGGTGTTCGACCCTCAGCACCTGGCGGGCGATACCCCGGCCGGTTTGCGCTGGTCGCTGACGAGGGGTTGCGACCAGCCGATGACGGCGATGATCCGCGCCGCGGCCCTGGCCGCCGGTACTGGCAACGGCGTGGACGACGGGGACTTCTGGCGCGGCCAAACCGAAGCCGCGCTCCGCGCCCTGCTCATGGCCGCCGCCCTGGAACACCGCGGAGCGGCAGATCTGTACCGCTGGTCGTTGACGCCGGCGTCGGTGCAAGACGCCATCGCAATCCTCGACTCCCACCCCCGCGCCCCGGCCGGGTGGGCCACCGCGCTGACCGCCGTTGCCGACTCCGACCCCCGGCAGCGGGACTCCGTGTGGATGGGCGTGCGCCAATCCCTGGCCGCGCTCGGCGACCCCGATGTTCTCGCCGCCGTCACACCCGGTGCGACCGAACAGTTCGACCCGGAAGGGTTCATCACCGGATGCGGCACCTTGTACCTGGTCGGCACATCGACCGGAGCCGGCGCCGCCGCGAACCTGGTCTCCGCCCTGGTCGAGGACATCCTGGACGTCGCCCGCCACCTCGCCGCCGACTCACCGGGTGCGCGGTTGGATCCGCCGGTGACGGTGATGCTCAACGAGATCGGCAACCTCGCACCCCTGCCATCGCTGCCCACGCTGATGTCCGAGGGCGGCGGCACCGGCATCTGCGCCTGGGCCATCCTGCAATCGTTGGCCCAGGCACGGCACCGGTGGGGGGAGCAGGCCGCAGCCACCGTGTGGGACGCCTGCACCACCAAGATCGTCCTCGGCGGCGGGGCGAATGCCACCGACCTGCGCGACTTGTCCGCGCTGATCGGCGCCCGCGACGAAATCACCTGGGCCGAGACTCGCGGCGGCGACGGCACCCGATCCCGGTCCTCATCGCTGCGTCGGGTGCCCGTGCTGGACCCGGGACGGCTGCGCACCCTGCCATTCGGCTCCGCTGTGCTGTTGCTTCGCTCGGTACCGCCCGCAGTCGTGAAGCTCCACCGGTGGACCGATCGCCGAGACAAAGCAGACGCTTCACCACGGGGACGGTCACCAACCGTGACGGCCCATCCGCTGATCGGACGGAACTCGGGCCTGGAGTTGCCGGTCGGTACCGGCGGGTCCACGGTGGGTGGGCCTCCACTGACACGAGGGAGGTGCTCAGCATGAGGCGTCACCTCGCCGGACTCGCAGCCGCGGTGACGCTCTCACTTGCCGCGTGCAGCTCGACCACCACCCCAGCACCGACCGCCGGTTCGGTGCTGTCGTCGATGAGCGCCCCCGCCACTACAACCGGCCCCGCCACCTCCGGCAGCGTTGCACCGGCTGTGACGAAATCCGCGCCGACAATCGGTGTGACGCAATCGGCCAGCGCCAGATCGACGGTGACGACGACGCCGGTGCCATCGAGCATGTCGACGACACCACCGATCACGAAGCCGTCGAGCAGCCCGACTGCCTCGGTGGGGGTGAGCATCACATCATCGACGTCTAACCGCACATCCACCATGACTCCACCGGTGACGACCACGAACTCGCCGAGCGTCACCGTCACCATCCCGCCGACGGTCACCGGCGCGAACCGCAAGGCAGCCGAGGCCGGTGTCACCGCATGGCGAAACGCCATGCACACCTTCGATCTGTCCCTGCAGGACCCGACCGGCAAGAACTGGAAGACCGCAATTTACCGGTACATGGGCGATCCGGCCGCCGCAGAGCAAATACTGCGGATCCAGACATTCGCCAGCCACAAGATTCATCAGGTCGGATTCACTCGGTACAGCGCGACGGTCACGAAGGCCACCACGAAGAACGTCCAGATTCGGGCATGCGTTGATGTATCCGCCATGGACGTAGTGAACGCAGATGGCGAGTCTGAGCTCAAACCGGGCGGCGCGAAACGCTTCTACCGCGACTTCAGCGTCACGTGGTACACCGCCAAGAAGGGCGGCTGGCTGCTGAACGACATCACGACACCCGATCCGACACAGCCATGCTGAAGACTCTCCGGGCGCTACTCATTGCCATGCTGTGCGTGCTCCTTCTGGGACTCGCGACGATGCCTGCGCAAGCACAGGCGGGTCCCAAGAAGTGTGGCTACTTCGACCCCGAGACATTGAAATACGTCGCCTGCGCGACGAAGACGACCACGACATCGGCCGGCCCGGCACCCATAGACGCGCAGCAGTCAGGCGGTGACGGAGGTTCGTCCACTGGCAGTGGTGGAGACTCAAACTGTCACTATGTGGATCTCACCTCGCCACCATCCTGGGACCCGGCGTGGTCGAAGTTCCTTTCGCCGGGCGCGGATCCGGCTGACTACCGACTGGAAATGAAGAGTTGTACCAGCGGCGGCATCAACTCTGCCGAGGTGTTCCCGGTGCGCCGCATCCGAAACGACCCGCCGCCGGACCCGCGGGTGGTCGCGCAGGAGGCGGTTGCCAAGTTGCCAGTTCCGCTTCCGGCGATCCAGGTAGGGCCGAACATCCACCGGGTTGCGGTGAACATCCCGGTCTGGCTGTGGGTCTCCAATCCGCAGGCGGTGACGGCGTCGTCGACGGACCGGACCGTGACGGTGACCGCAACGGCCACGTTGGGGTCGGTGACGTGGTCGATGGGCGAACCGGGGGCCGAACCGTTCGCCTGTCAGGGCGCCGGGTCCGCCCCATGGCCGGGTGCGGATCTGTGGCAGCCGCCGTGCGGCTACACCTACCGATTGCGCTCGCTGCCGTCCCGCACCGACGGGGCGGGGGTGTGGCCGGTGACCGCGACCGCGTCGTGGGCAATCACCTGGCGCGCGAACACCGGAACGTCCGGTACCGACACCGTCACCACACGCTCGACACTCGGGTTGAACGTGGGCGAGTACCGCACCGTCATCGTGGCCGACAACGGCTGACATCGACCTCAAGGGGTAGGCGAATGCGCAATGGCATCCCCATCGACGATTGACATCCCGGTCAACGGCCACACCGGTCCGCGCGGTACCACAGGCACGGGCCGGGTTCCGCGGGCGCCGACGTTGCCGGCGCCGAAGCGCCGGCGCCGGCCGTTGCTGATCGCCGCCGGGGCGTTGCTGGTGGTGCTCGGCGCCCTGGGCGCCTACGCCCTGGCCGCGAACTCATCGGAGCGGATCGCGGTGATCGGAATCGCGACGGATGTGGCGTGGGGCCAGACGATCACCGCCGCCGATCTGACCGAGGTGCAGGTCGTCGGCGATCCTGCCCTTCGCCCGATCCGATGGTCCCAGGAAGCCACCGTGCTGGGTCGGCGTGCCGCCGCAGACCTGCACGCCGGCGGGCTGCTCACCGAGGCGGATGTGATGACCGGGCAGCAGGTCCCGCCGCCAGGGAAAGCATTGGTCGGGGTCGCGGCGAAACCCGGCCTGCTGCCGGCCACCGCCTTGACCCCGGGGGAGCGGGTGCTGCTGGTTCCCACCGGCCAGAACACACCCCAGAGCGAGTCGACACCAGCGGCGCCGGTGTCGGGTGTGGTGTTCACCGTTGGGGCGCCGGACGCGGCGGGTGCCCGCACGGTCGATGTCCTGGTCGACCAGGCAAACGCGGCCGAGGTGGCCTCGTGGTCCGCCGCGGGTTCGGTGGCCATCGTGCTGGTCTCCAGGGGGTGAAATCGTGGTGATGGTGACGCTGCTGTGCGGCAAGGGCTCCCCGGGCACGACCACGACGGCGGTCGCCATGGCGCTGGGCTGGCCGCGGCCGGTGCTGCTGGTCGAGGCGGACCCGGCGGGTGGGTCGATCGGGTTCGGCTACGGCCAGGGCATCGACATGCAGGGCCGCGGCCTGCTCGGCGCGCAGCTGGCCGCCCGGCACGGCGACCCGACCGCGGCCGTGTGGAGCAACGTGGTTGGCCTGGCGGAGGATCGGTGGCTTCTGCCGGGCATCGGGGAGCCGCGGCAGGCGTCCACGATCGACTACGCGTCCCTGGACGGCACGCTGGCCGGGCTGGGGGTGGATGTGCTCATCGACGCCGGCCGCACTCCCGGGCCGGATCGGGTCGATGCGCTGCCGGCCGGGTCGGATCGTTTGCTGGTGGTGATGCGTTCGACGCTGGCCGGTGTGCACACCGCTCAAACCGCCGCCACGGCAGCGGTAGCCGCGTGCGGGGCGGCACCGGGTGTGGTGGGGTCGGTGATCGTCGGCCCCGGCCGGCCGTATCCGGAAGCGGATGTGCGTGCCGTCATGCGGGATCTGGCGCCAGTGTCCGGGTGTATCGCGTGGGACCCGGCGACTGCCGCAGTGATCAGCGATGGCTTTCCCGCCCCGCGTAAGTGGGCGATCTCGCCGCTGCTGCGCAGTGCCGCCGCCCTAGCCTCGGCGCTGGTCGCGGGCGCGGCCGAGCCGCCTCGCCCGGCCGACTCGTCGGCGGCATCGATTCCCGGACGCCCCGGACCGCCGTCGGCGGCAGACTCTCCGGTCGCTGCCGTGCAAGTTGAGGCACCGGTGTCGGTGCCGGCGGCGAATGACGCGTCGGCGGTGAGGACGCGATGACGACGGTGATCAATGGCCGACACACAGGACTGTTCCCAGGCGATGCGACCAGCGGGCCGTCGCCGAGTGTGGACTACGCAGCTGCGCGCCGCATCCAGGACGAGGTGAACGCCCGCCTGGACGCCTACGCGCGGGACAACCCGGGTGACGGGATGGACCGGGCCGGCCAGCGGCAACTGGCGATGCACCTGATCGCCGAACAGCTCTCCGACCTCGCACATGAGGCAGCCGGCGCGGGTCGACCGATCCTGTCCGACGCGCAGGAGGACACCCTGTCGCAGACGGTGCTGGCGGCCATGTTCGGCCTGGGCCGCTTCGAACAACTCCTAACGGACCCGCAGGTGGAGGAGATCTTCATCTCCGGGGCGTCGCCCGCGACGCTGCGGTTCGCCGACGGCCACACCGAAACCGCCCAATCGGTGGCGGAGAGCGATGAGGATCTGCTGGACCAGCTGCGCTCCATCGCCACCTACCACGGGCAGAGCGAACGCGCCGTCACCTCGACTCGGCCGTTCCTGGATCTGCGCCTGCCGGACGGATCCCGCCTGGCGGCGGTCTGGGCGGTGACACCGTATCCGGAGGTGACGATCCGCCGTCACCGGTTCACCACCGTCACCCTGGACGAGCTGACCGGGATGGGGATGGTGTCGCCGGCGATGGCGGCGTTCCTGACCGCCGCCGTCCAGGCGAGGCGATCGGTGCTGATCGTGGGATCACCGGGGGCGGGCAAGACCACCCTGCTGCGCGCCCTGGCGCAGTGCCTTCCCGTCTCGGAGCGATTCGCCACCATGGAAACCGAACACGAGCTGCTGCTGCACGAGATCGAAGGCCGCTTCCCACTGCTGGTGCCCTACGAGGCACGGCCGGGCACCGGCGAGTTGGACGCGGCCGGCCGGCCCGCGGGTGAGGTGTCGCTGGCCGACATCTTCCCGGCCTCGCTGCGCCACGGGCTGCAACGCATCCTGGTCGGCGAGGTCCGCGGCCGGGAGGTGATCCCCATGCTGGCCGCGATGTCCCGCGGCTACCGCGGCTCCATGGCCACGTTCCACGCCGACTCCGCTGTGGACACCTTCGAAGCATTGGCGTCGCTGCTGGGGGAGCACAAGCCGAACTGGAACCACGCGGCGGCGATGGCGCAGATCGCCACCGCGCTGGACCTGATCGTCTACGTCGACACCGCCGTCACCCCGACGGGTGCCACCGCCCGGTTCGTCTCGGACATTCTCGAGGTGGGCAGGGTCGGCGAGAACGGCCAGCCCGCCGCGACCGCGATCTTCGCCCCCAGCGAGCAGCGGCCCGACGATCCGCGCGGATATCCCGCGCACCTGCCGGAGAACACCGCCTGGTGCGTCAAGGCCGGCCTGGACCTGACCTGGCTCACCGACGCCAACGGCACCTGGCCGACACCAGCCCCCGCAGGTGGTGGCGGGCGATGACCGGGCCGGGGTTGTGGGCGGCTGTCGCCGGCGCGACCGCGGTCGCCGGGGTGCTGCTGATCGCCGCCGGTATCCGCGGCACCCACGGGACACCGCGCCGGCCGGTCGGGTTCGCGGTGTGGCGGACCCGGCTGCGGACAGTGCCGGCGAGACCGTTGCGCACCTGGGGCCTGGCGGTCGCCGCGGGGCTGGTGGTGTGGGCGGTGTCGGGCTGGCCCGTCGCCGGACTCGTCACCGCCGCGGCGATACCCGGGCTGCCGTACTTCTTCTCCGCCGGCCGGATCGCCCAGACCCGGGTCGATCGGCTGCAAGGCCTGGAAGAGTGGGTACGCCGCCTCGCGGATGCGATGGCCGCCGGCGCCGCCCCCACCCAGACGATCGTGGCCTCCGCCGCCCATGCCCCGGCGGCGATCGCCGAGCCGGTCGGACGGCTGGCCGCCGCGCTGGCCTCGCCCCGCCGCGACCGCGACGACGCGCTGCGCACGTTCGCCGACGGCATCGACGATCCACTCGGTGACATGGTCACCTTCGCCCTGCACATCGCGATCACCGCACCGTCCGCGCGGGTTCCGGACGTGCTGCGCGGGCTCGCCCAGCAATTGGCCGACGACGTGGCAGCCCGCCGCCGGGTCGAGACCGACCGCGCCGAGCCGCGTTCCGAGGCACGCACCATCGTCATCGTCCAGATCGCCTTCGTGATCGTCGTCTGCGCGGCCACCTCGTACACTGCCGCCTACGACAGCTTCCTGGGGCAGCTGGTGCTGGCCGCGCTCGCGGCGGTCGTGGTCGGGGCGTTGTGGATGCTGCGCCGGCTGTCCCTGGCGGCCGGGCCGCCCCGCCTGATCACAACCCGTACCGCCGCGTCTGACGGGCGGCAAATCGGGGGTGCGGGATGAACCCCGCCACCCTCGCCCTGCTCGGAGCCGGCGGCGCGGTCGGCCTCGGCGCCACGCTGCTGGTGGCCGTGCTGGTTCCGCAGCGCCCGGACCTGGCCGCCGCACTGGACGCCGCACGAGCACCCGCTGCGCCGCACGCCTCGGTCACCGCTGAGCCGGCGACGGGCGGTGGAGGATGGCGAGCCCGGCTGCAGTCCTGGCAGGCGCTGATCGAGGCCCGGCTGTCCGCCACCCGCCTCACCGCACCCGAGGCCGACCTACGCGTGGTCGGCAGGAGCCGGGGCGAGTTCCTGCTCACCCGAGTGGGTTTCGCCGCCGCCGGCCTGCTGATCGCCCCCGTCTACACGCTCATCTTCACCACCCTTGACCTGGGCGTCCCGGTCGCGGTTCCCGTCGTGGCCGGGCTGATCGCCGCCGCCGTCGCCTGGCTGGCCGTCGGGCAACACGTCACCGGCAAGGCCGCCGCGGCGCGGCGGGAGATGCGCCACGCCCTGGTCGCCTACCTGCAACTCGTCGCGCTGCACCGCGCCGCCGGTCTGGGTATCGGCGCCGCCCTGGACCAGGCCGCCACCGCGTCGAACACCTGGGCGTTCCGGCGGATCGCCGCCGCCATCGCCTCGGCCACCCGGGCCGGCCGCACACACTGGCACGGCATCGCGGGCCTCGCCGACGAACTCGGAATCCAAGAACTCACGGACCTGTCCGCGATCGCCGCCTCGGCCGGCACCGCCGGCGCCGGCGTCTACACCTCCCTGCTGGCCCGCGCCGGATCGCTGCGGGCCCAGTTGCAGGCAGACGACACCGCCGCCGCCGCCATCGCCTCCACCCGAATGGCCATCCCCAAGGCACTGCTCGCCGCCGCGACCATGGCATTTCTGATCTACCCGGCCATCACCGCCCTGACCGCCACCTGAAACCGCCCGGGCCGCAACCCCGCGTCCCGGACCATCCGAATTCGACGTCGCTGGAAAGGGGAACCACCACCATGATGTCGATCCAGATGCTCTACGCCACGATCATGCTCACCCTGCGTGCCCGGATCCGCCGCCTCGTCGCCGCCCCCGAAGAAGGCGCCGGCGGTCACAGCCTCGAGGTGGTGCTGCTGGCCATCGGCGGCGTCCTCGCCGCCGGCATCGTGGTCGCCGCGATCGCCGCCGTGGTGAAATCCCACACCGGCGACCTCAATCCGTAAGCCCCGGTGTCGGCGGTGACGGTAACGGTGACGGAGAATGCGGCGACACCCGCGCCCGTGACCAAGCCCGAGGACGGGCGGGGCCGTTGGGGACGGGAGCGCGGCTCGGGTGGGCCCTCGCTCGCGTTCGTGCTGCTGCTACCCGCACTGCTGCTGCTGATCTTCGGCGGCATCCAGTACGGCATGCACGACTACGCCCGCTCCCTCGCGCTGGCCGCGGCGCAGGCCGGTGTCCGCGCCGCCACCCAGGCCCCCGCGTCGGCCAGCCGCGGGCAACAGGTCGCGCAGGAGTTCGTCGCCGAGCAGGCCGCGGGCACCCTGGCCGATGCCACCGTTACCGCCACCCGCGACGGGTCGGTGATCACGGTGACCGTCGCCGCCGTCGCGCCGTCCCTGATACCGCTGACCCAACCCAAGGTGTCGCAGCACGCCTCCGGTGCCGTCGAGGAATTGCCGTGACCAGCAAGCGAACTGATAGCTGTCCGACCCGCGGGGGTTGGCGGGCCGAGCGCGGGTCCGCTGCTCCGGCGCTGGAACTGATCGTCATCACCCCGGCGCTGATCCTGCTCGTGCTCTTCGGCATCGCCGCCGGCCGCGCCTCCACCGGCACCTCACGGGTCCAGCAGGCAGCTGCTGCCGCAGCCCGGGCCGCCACCCAACACAACACACCCGACCAAGCCACCTTCGCCGCCAACCAGGTCGCCACCGACTCCCTCGCCGAGGCGGGGGTGGACTGCCGTCAGCTGCACATCACCGTGGACACCACCGGATTCGCCACCCCACCCGGACAGCCGGCGCACATCACCGTCACCGTGCACTGCGTCGTGGCCTGGTCAGATCTCGCGTTGCCCGGCTGGCCCGGCAGCCACGACGTCACCGCCGCCGGCGTCAGCCCCCTCGACGCAGAACGTGAAACCCCATGAACAGCACCATGGCTCGAACTATCCGGAGCGCCGCTGCGAGGCTACGCGACCGGGGGAGTGAGGCAGGTTCGGGCGGCGGGATGAGCCTGATCCTGCTCACCTGCGCCGTCGCCCTCATCCTGGTCCTCGGCCTCGTCGTCGACGGCGGCGCCAAGGCCCGCGCCATCGACCACGCCGGCGCCATCGCCTCCGAAGCAGCCCGCGCCGCCGCCGGCACCATCACCCCCGGCGCCGGAGCCATCGACCCCGTCGCCGCGGACCGTGCCGCCCGCGACTACCTGGCCGCGGCCGGGGCCACCGGCACCATCGACATCACCGGAACGACGGTGACCGTCACCGCCACCCTGCACACCAAGACGGTGTTCCTGTCCCTGATCGGCATCGACGGCTTCACCGTCACCGGCGTCGGGCGCGCCGAAACCGTCTACAGCCCCGGGAGCACGCCATGACCGGATTCCTCGCCCGCCAGATCCGCCGCGTCGCCGCCCTGATCGTCCTGGCCGCGCTGCTGGTCGGCGCCCCCTGGGCACTGTGGCGCCTGGGGGCGCCCTTGTTGCCGAACCACGTCCCGTCCGGGAGCGCGATCTGGGCAGGGTTGACGCAGCGGGACACCGGGCAGGTCTTCCTCGGCGCCCTCGTGGTCATCGGGTTCCTCGCCTGGGCCTGCTTCGCGATCTGTCTGCTCGCTGAGATCGGCGCCCGGGCTGCGCACCGAGCGCCGATCCGCCTGCCCGGCCTGCACGCACCCCAAGCCGCCGTCAGCGCCCTCGTCGGCCTGCTGATCGCCGGAACCCTGGCCATCAACACCGCCCCCGCCGTGCTCGCCGCCACCCTGCCCGCCCTGCCACACCCCGCACCCGCCGCCATCACGGCCACCACCCAGGCTGCGCAGTTCGAGAACGCGACGTACAGGACCGCGACCCACACACCGACACCGCAGCCGGCACGGCCTCCCGCCGCCCACGCCCACCCAGGCGCGAAGACATCCGGACCGGTGTGGACCGTGACCAAGGGCGACACCCTGTGGTCCATCGCCGAACAGACCCTCGGCAAAGGCAGCCGCTGGCCCGACATAGCCGCCCTCAACGAAGGCCGCCCGCAACCCGACGGCCGCACCCTGGTCTCCGCCAACTGGCTGCAGATCGGCTGGAAACTGCACCTACCCGCCGACGCGCACATGCCCAGCACCGGCATCCAAGCCGACGCGGAGACCGTGACGGTGCAACCCGGCGACACCCTCTCCGAAATCGCGCAGGAAACCCTCGGCGACGGCAACCTATATCCCAAACTGGCCGCCGCCAACCACATCGACAACCCGGACTTGATCTACCCCGGGCAGATCATCCGCATCACCGTGCCGACTTCGCACCGCGACACCGTTACCGCGGGCTCCGCAACGGCCGACAAGGATTCGGACACAACCAACTCGGGAGGCACGAACGGCTCTGACCCGGACAGCCAGCCGGCCGACGGACACCAGCCGACGACGGGGACCATCAACCCTAAGCGTCCGAGCGCTACCCCTCCGTCGGCCACGCCGGACCCAGCGGCACCGGCCGACCCTGTGCCGCCCGAATCGAGCCGACAGGAGTCGGCGCACCACACCGCCGACAGCACGGCAACCGCGACCGAGGGTCAGGCAACCGATGGTGGAACCAATACCTCTGGCCACGCCGGCACCGCCGCATCCACGCCAGCCCAACCCCATCGCCCGGGTACGGCGACCAACCAGGCCGCCGGTACAGCCGGCACCAGCGCAGCGACAAACGCGCCGGATACGCCGACCGGCCCAGCGATGCCTGCGCAGACGCACACACCAACGGCGTCGGCGGCGGCCCCCAGCAGCGACCGTGGCGTCTGGGTTCTCGGCGGCCTGACCACCCTCGCTGCCTCCGCGGCCTGGGCCGGACTGCTACTCGCACGGCGCCGCGGCGAACACGCCCGCCGCCCCGGACAACGACCACCCACACCCACACCCCGGCAGGCAAAACTCGAACGGGCACTGCGAGAAGGCGCCACCCGAGCCGACCCTGGCGTCATCAACAACGCGATGCGCACCATCACGGCAACCGTCGCGCAGTACGCTCCTGCGGGATTCACCGTGGTCGAGATCGATCCGGACGCCATCCGCCTGCACCCCGCCGACCCTGCACAGCCGCCCGAGCCACTCACCGGCGACGAGCACACCTGGACCCTCCCACTCCCGGCGACGCCGCTGGAGGACCCGGAGATCCTCGCGCCGATCCCCGCGCTGATCACCCTGGGCACCACCGACAAAGGCACCACGATCGCTGTCGACCTGGAACACCTCG
>OFTX01000750.1_pt1 | contig 14803 bp, 12 predicted proteins | sample 1775051 | NCBI WGS metagenome assembly OFTX01 (sample SAMN08195772, study PRJEB24354) | sludge metagenome | isolation source: sludge from phenol fed wastewater aerobic bioreactor A | place: India: Nagpur | collected 2016-09-15
GTAGCAATTTCTAAGACCACCGTCCGGTACATTGGTACCGGACTTGCGTAGTGGGCAAAGTCCGCTGCGTCAGATTTTGAGAAAAAGGAACAACCGTGGCACGTTATATCGGCCCGAAGGCCAAACTCTCCCGCCGTGAAGGTACTGACCTCTTCCTGAAGAGCGCACGTCGCTCGCTCGCCGACAAGTGCAAGCTGGATAGCAAGCCGGGTCAGCATGGCCGCACCTCGGGTGCTCGCACGTCGGACTACGGCAACCAACTGCGCGAAAAGCAGAAGGTCAAGCGTATCTACGGCGTGCTTGAGCGTCAGTTCCGTCGTTATTTCGCGGAAGCCGACCGCGTCAAGGGCAACACGGGTGAAAACCTGCTGCAATTGCTCGAGTCGCGCCTGGACAACGTCGTGTACCGCATGGGCTTTGGCTCGACGCGCGCCGAAGCGCGCCAGCTGGTCGGCCACAAGGCGATCGTGCTGAATGGTGTTGTTGCCAACATCCCGTCGATCAAGGTCAAGGCCGGTGATGTGATCACCGTGCGTGAAAAGGCCAAGAAGCAAGTGCGTATTCAAGAAGCACTGTCGCTGGCTGAGCAAGTCGGTTTCCCGATCTGGGTTTCGGTTGACGCCAAGAAGATGGAAGGCACTTTCAAGGCACTGCCGGAACGTAGCGATATCGCGGGCGACATCAACGAAAGCCTGATCGTCGAATTGTATTCGCGTTAATCCGTATGATGCTGACGCGCCTCACGGCGCGTTTTGCGTTCCGTGCAGGTTGTCACCCATCAGCCTTATCGGTGTAACGAGCCGAGGGTATTGAAAAGGAAACCTATGCAAACCAGTTTGTTGAAGCCCAAGATCATTGCGGTTGAGCCGGTCGGCGAGCATCACGCCAAAGTCGTGATGGAGCCGTTCGAACGTGGCTATGGCCACACCTTGGGCAATGCGCTTCGCCGCGTGCTGTTGTCGTCGATGGTGGGCTACGCGCCGACCGAAGTGACGATCGCCGGCGTTGTGCACGAGTATTCCACCATGGATGGTGTCGAGGAAGATGTCGTCAACTTCCTGCTGAACCTCAAGGGTGTTGTGTTCAAGCTGCATAACCGTGACGAAGTCACCGTTACGCTGCGCAAGGATGGTGAAGGTGTGGTGCGCGCTTCGGATATCGAAGTGCCGCATGATGTGGAACTCATCAACCCCGATCACGTGATCGCGCATCTGGCCAAGGGCGGCAAGCTCGACGTTCAGATCAAGATCGAGAAGGGTCGTGGTTATGTCCCGGGTAACGTTCGTCGTTATGGCGACGAGTCGGCCAAGGTGATCGGCCGCATCGTTCTCGATGCGTCGTTCTCGCCGGTCAAGCGTGTGAGCTATGCGGTCGAGTCGGCCCGTGTGGAACAGCGCACGGACCTGGACAAGCTCGTGATGAACATCGAGACCAACGGTGTGGTGTCGCCGGAAGAAGCGATCCGTCAATCGGCCCGCATTCTGGTGGATCAACTGTCGGTGTTCGCTGCGCTGGAAGGCACGGAAGCCGCCAGCGAAGCGCCGTCGCGTGCGCCGCAGATCGATCCGATCCTGCTGCGTCCGGTGGACGATCTCGAGCTGACGGTGCGTTCGGCCAACTGCCTGAAGGCCGAAAACATCTACTACATCGGCGACCTGATCCAGCGTACCGAGAACGAATTGCTCAAGACCCCGAACCTGGGTCGCAAGTCGCTCAACGAAATCAAGGAAGTCCTTGCCTCGCGTGGTCTCACGCTGGGCATGAAGCTCGAAAACTGGCCGCCGGCCGGTCTCGAGAAGTAAGTTGTATCGACATGGCCGCCCCTGGGCGGCCGTGTTGCTACGTAAGTGCGGCGCGTCGGAAGATTCCGATACGGCCGATAGCGAAGGTACCGGCCCGCGGTGGTTGTCACCGATAGAAGAGCTTGGTCGAAAACTCTGTTTAAAGGAAAGTTGAAATGCGTCACCGTCATGGTCTGCGTAAACTGAACCGTACCAGCAGCCACCGTCTGGCAATGCTGCGTAACATGTCGAACTCGCTGCTGCAACACGAAGCGATCAAGACCACGCTGCCGAAGGCCAAGGAACTGCGTAAGGTCGTCGAGCCCCTCATCACCCTCGGCAAGAAGGACACGGTTGCCAACCGTCGTCTGGCGTTCAACCGCCTGCGCGATCGCGAAATGGTCACGAAGCTGTTCAACGAACTCGGCCCGCGTTTTGCCAACCGTCCGGGCGGCTACCTGCGTATCCTGAAGATGGGTTTCCGCGTGGGTGACAACGCACCGATGGCTTTCGTCGAACTGCTGGATCGTCCGGAAGTCGACACGGAAGCGCCGGAAGTCGCTGAGTAAGCGGTTCCCGCAACGGTCCGTTCAGGACTGTCAGCCGTAATAAGAAGCCAGGTCGTCGACCTGGCTTTTTTGCTTTGAGGTGTTGTCCGAAGCCGGGATCGTCCGCTGCCTGAAAACAATGGGAGATTGCGCACGCTTCATGGCGTCGGTGTACAGTGAACAATCCTCACGCTTGAGCTGTCTATCGCACATCATGGATGCCCTACTCATCGTCTTGACGACGTTTCCCGACGAGGCCAGCGCGGAAGCTGCCGTCGACGGCATGCTTGCCGCACGATTGGCCGCCTGCGTGCAGCAAATGGCGCCGGTGCGTTCGAGCTATCGCTGGCAAGGCAAGCGCGAGACGAGCGTAGAGGTGCCACTGATGATCAAAACGACTGCCGCGCGCTACAGTGCGCTTGAGCAATACATCAAGGAACACCACCCTTACGACGTACCCGAGATCGTCGCCTGGCCCGCCAGCGCGGCATTACCGGCATATGCACGTTGGGTGGAGAGCGAGACGCGGGGAGAGTTGCATGTCTGAGGTTTCGTCGGGGTTCGCCGCGGGGTTCAGTCGTGTTCGGCGCGACGCCAGAGGTGCGCGTGCGTCGATGCATGGCCGAGCGCTACCTGTCTGGCGGTTCGGGGTGTTCATATTCGCGCTGCTGCTGGCATTGCTGGCCGGGCGGGTCCATGCCGCCGACGACTTTCTCGATCCGGATGTTGCCTTCAAGGTTTCGAAGACAGAGCAACCCGGCGTGATCGTGCTGCGGTTCGACGTGGCGAAGGGATATTACCTCTACCGCGAGCGGTTTGCCTTCGCCGCGGACGCGCCTGGCGTGACGCTGGGAGCCCCTGAATTTCCGAAGGGCGAGGTCAAGCACGACGAGACCTTCGGCAAGGACATGGAGGTTTATCACGAGCCCATCGACGTTCGGATCCCGGTGAGCCAGGCCAATGGCCCGTTCACGTTGAACGTCACCATGCAGGGGTGTGCTGACAAGGGCTTGTGTTACCCGCCCATGGACAAGCCGCTGAAGATCTCGGCTTCCGCCGTTCGCGGTACACCCGGAGGGCAGGGCGGCGTACAGACCTCGGATGGTCCGGGCGGCGGCACGTCGGGAATGGGGCCGGTATCGCAGGCGTTGCTCGGTGGGAATCCCCGGATGTCGGACAATTCGCCGATCGCGATCGCGGCCCCGCAGACGCCGGCCGCGGCGACTTCCGGCGGATGGTTGTCGGCCCGTGAGGACTACAGCGAGGCCGAACGCATCCTGTCCGGGGGAAGCTTCGCACTGGCACTCGGCATTTTCTTTCTGTTGGGGGTAGGGCTGGCGTTTACGCCGTGCGTGCTGCCGATGGTGCCGATTCTCCTGTCGATCGTTGCCGGGCAGGAAGCCAGCCGTGGTAAAGCCGTGCGACTGGCCATTGCCTATGTACTAGGCATGGCGGTGGTCAATACGGTCATCGGCATCGCTGCCGGGCTGTTGGGGCAGGGACTGATCGCGTTCCTTCAGGCCCCCTGGGTCCTGGCACTGTTCGCGCTGTTGATGGTGGGCCTGTCGCTGTCGATGTTCGGGATGTACGAGATCCAGTTGCCGACGGCGCTGCGTGAGCGCATCGACGACGCCGCCCGCAGGCAGCAGTCGGGACAGTGGATCGGCGCCGCGACGATGGGTGTGCTGTCGGGGCTCATCGTGAGCCCGTGCGTGACGGCACCGCTGGCCGCCGCGCTGGCTTTCATCGCGAAGACGGGCGACGCCGTGTTCGGTGGAGCGACGCTCTTCGCGCTGTCGCTGGGCATGGGGTTACCACTCGTCATCCTGGCTGGCGGCGGCGGCGCGCTGCTGCCGCGCGCGGGTGCATGGATGGATGGGGTGAAGCGCTTCTTCGGCTTCCTGTTGCTCGGCGTCGCGCTCTGGATCGTCCGCCCGCTGCTGCCGACGCCGGTGCTGTTGCTCGCTGCCGGTATCCTGCTGTTGGTCGCGGCCACGTTCATGCACGTTTTCGACGGCCTGCCGGATGGTGCCGGCGCCGCGCGGCGTCTGCTCAAGGGGCTGGGCGTGGTGATCGCCTTGATGGGGGCGGTCGCGCTCGTGGGCGCTGCCTCGGGCGCTCGAGACCCGCTGACGCCGCTTGCCGGATTCACGAGCGCAGCCGCTGGCAACGGGAACACGGGGGCGCCGCTGGCGGACGGTGTCGAGTTTCGTCGTGTGCGCAGCCTCGCCGAGCTGGACCAGGTCGTCTCGGCTGCCGGACGTCCGGTCATGTTCGACTTCTACGCCGACTGGTGTATCAGTTGCAAGGAGATGGAGCGTTTTGTCTTCACGGATCCGCGGGTGAAGGCCCGGCTCGATCGCGTTGTGCTGATCCAGGCCGACGTGACCGCCAATAACGCCGACGATCAGGCGCTGCTCAAGCGCTTCGGGTTGTTCGGACCGCCGGGCATCATCTTCTTCGACGGAAAGGGTGCCGAAATCGACGGAACGCGCGTGATTGGCGCGCAGTCTGCCGATCAATTTCTGAAGAGCCTGGACAGGGCGTTCGGCCCTGCGGTCTGAGACGCGGCGCGCGGTCAGGCGGATGCTGGCAGGTGCCGCAAGTTGCGGCAGGCTAAAGGAGAGAACGGCCAACCCTCACCTGGGCTGGCCGTTTTTTTGACGCGTCACCCGCAGCGGGCCTTACGCCTGCGCGCGGATCAAGCGTGCTGCGTCGAGCGCGAAGTACGTCAGGATGCCGTCGGCGCCAGCGCGCTTGAACGCGAGCAGTGACTCCATCATTACCTTGTCGTGGTCGAGCCAACCGTTCTGTGCGGCGGCCTTGAGCATCGCGTACTCGCCGCTCACCTGATAGGCGTAGGTGGGGAATCGGAACTCGTCCTTCACGCGACGGACGATGTCGAGGTATGGCATGCCGGGCTTGACCATTACCATGTCCGCGCCTTCCTCGATATCGAGCGCAACCTCGCGCAACGCTTCGTCGGAGTTGGCGGGGTCCATCTGGTAGGTCATCTTGTTGCCCTTGCCGAGGTTCGATGCCGAACCCACGGCGTCGCGGAACGGGCCGTAGAAGGCCGAGGCGTACTTCGCCGCATAGGCCATGATCCGCGTGTGAATGTGCCCGCCGGCTTCGAGCGCTTCGCGAATGGCACCGATGCGTCCGTCCATCATGTCGGACGGTGCCACGATGTCCACGCCGGCCTCGGCCTGCGTGAGCGCCTGCTTGACGAGAATGCCTGTCGTCACATCGTTGATCACGTACCCGTTTTCGTCGAGTACGCCGTCCTGACCGTGGCTGGTGTACGGGTCCAACGCGACGTCGGTCAGCACGCCCAGGTCCGGGAAGTGTCGCTTGAGCTCGCGCACGGCGCGCGGAATCAGGCCGTCGGGATTCGTGGCTTCGATGCCGTCGGGTGTCTTGAGCGAGGCGTCGACATTCGGAAAGAGCGAAATGACCGGCACGCCGAGCGTCACGCACGTATCGGCTACGCGCAGCAGCTCATCGACCGAGACGCGTTCGACGCCGGGCATGGAGTCGACCGCCTCGCGGCGGTTCTCGCCGTCGAGCACGAACACTGGATAGATGAGGTCGTCGCAGGTTAGGCGGTTTTCGCGCATCAGCCGGCGCGAGAAGTCGTCGCGTCGCATGCGGCGCGGGCGAAGCAAGGGGTAGGAACTCATGCGATCGGTCCTTTGGACGAAAGAATGGTGCGTCGAAAATTTCCGGAAATCGGTCGTGTCGACGTGTCTCGACGACGCAGTGTCGTTGCGGCGGGCTCAACGATTTCGTCAGCGGGAAGGCGCGCAAAAAAAGGCGCTTGCCGGGAAACTTTCGAACGCATGGTATATCATACCAACCGGATGTCCGCACTGCGTGTGGCGTCCCCCGCTTCTCCTCCCTGAGCGGGCGCCTGTCGTTCTACGATTAGGCTTATTTAAACCCGCCGTGCCTACACGGCGGTTTTTTTATGTGCGCGCGAATCGTTACGCCTGCATGCCCGGCGGCCGGGCATGCCGACCGAGGGGCGCGCGCCTCATCCGTTCGGCCGAGGGGGCGCGATCCGTTTGCCACATCCCCCGAATTTCCCGCAAGACCTAGACGCCTCACCTGGGCCAGCCGCGACGATTTGTCGCGCCTGGCTGCATGCCGGGCCGTCTACCTTACGGGGGCGGAGCGCGAGCGCGCCGGGCTTATTTCCTGGCGCCGTCGCGCGCCGGAATGGCCAGCCAATCCTCAAGCACGCGTTGGGCGGCGTCGACGCCGGTGCGCTTGAGCGACGAGAACAGCTGCGCAGTGAACTGTGGCGGCGTATCGGGATCGTCCGACGGCAGGCCATCGGTACGCGGCAAGGCGGCGAAGCGCTTTTGCGTATCGCGCAACACGACCGTCGCCTCCTGACGCGTGAGCTTGTCGGCCTTGGTCAGCAGCGCGTGAATGGGGCGTCCGGTCGGGAGGAACCAGTCGATCAGCTCGCAATCGAGGTCGGTAAACGGTCGGCGCGAGTCCATGACGAGCACGAGGCCGCGCAACTGAGGACGTTGCACCAGATAGTCGCCGAGCAGTTGTTGCCAGTGCACTTTCACGCCGCCACCCACTTCGGCGTAGCCGTAGCCGGGCAGGTCGACGAGATAGCCGTAGAGATGCTCCAGGTGGGCGATCTCGAAATAGTTGATGTGTTGCGTACGACCCGGCGTCTTGCTCGAGAACGCCAGGCGCTTCTGATTGCACAGGATGTTCAGCGCGCTGGACTTGCCCGCGTTCGAGCGGCCCGCGAAGGCGACCTCGGGCACGGCCGTGGGTGGCAGGTCGCGCAGATGATTGACGGTCGTGAAGAAGCGGGCTTGATGAAGTAGGGACATGGCGGAAACCGGGGAGCGCCGCAGCCACCGAAACCGGGCTGCAACGCGGGCGCAGGCACGCAGGACGGCGAATCGAGTCGCTCACCGGCGAGAGGCCGGGAAGCCCCATTCTGCGGCCTTCTACATGGAAATCCCCTAAAGCCGGGGAAAGTCTTTATTGTACAATATGAAAGTTAACCTTGGCCTTGCCAAGGGCTGCCCGAACGTCTCGCGCGCCGTGAGGTTGGAGGAGAAACATGGCGTCGGACGGTGAGTTCGAACGACCGATTTCCCGACAAAACAGATATAAGGTGTGCGAATGAACCGAGGAGTGTGGAAGTCTCTCGCTGCAACACCGTTGGCGCTGGCATGCTTTCTTCTGAGCGGCGCCGCACAAGCCGCCGACCCTCAGGCGCCCGCCAAGCCGGACCTGAACCGCGGACAGGCAATCGCCACCCAGGTCTGCGCCGCCTGTCATGCGGCGGACGGCAACAGCACTGGCGGCGCGTATCCGAAGCTCGCCGGGCAGCACGCCGAATACCTGGACAAGCAACTTCACGATTTCAAGGCACAGCCCGGCAAGACTGCCGCGCGCAATAATCCGATCATGGCCGGCATGGTTGCGGCACTCTCCGATCAGGACATGCGCAACGTGGCGGCCTACTTCGCTTCGCAGACCCCGAAGCCCGGCGCGGCCCGCGACAAGGACACGGTGGCGCTCGGCCAGAAGATTTACCGCGGCGGCATCGCCGACAAGGGCGTGCCCGCGTGCGCTTCCTGCCACGGCCCGACCGGCGCCGGCATGCCCGCGCAGTACCCGCGCTTGTCCGGCCAATGGGCGGAATACACCGCCGCCCAACTCGTGGCGTTCCGCAGCGGCGCCCGCGCCAACAACGTGCCGATGCACGATGTGAGCTCGCGCCTGTCGGACAATGAAATCAAGGCGGTCGCGGATTACATCGCTGGTTTGCACTGATCGGCGTGCGCTGCCCTGACACCATGTGAACGTCAGGGTATATTCGCTGACTTATAACGAAACCCGCTGCGGCGCCGCAGGGCGACCGGATCGAACTGGTTTAGCATACACAGGGTGGCGGGCGCGTGAGACACGCGTCCCCGCCCTTTTTTGTTGTCGGAAACACGATGAGCATCAGTACCTCCGGAATGCAGATCAAGGGCGCGCAACGATGGGTGCGCGACGGCGTCGAGCTGGTCAGCTCGATGCGCTTCGCCATCAGCCTGCTCACCGTGCTCGCGATTGCCAGCATCGTCGGTACCGTGCTCAAGCAAGGCGACCCATATCCCAACTACGTCAATCAGTTCGGTCCGTTCTGGGCCGACGTCTTTCGCTCGCTTGGCCTGTACACGGTCTACAGCTCGTGGTGGTTTCTGCTGATCCTGTTTTTCCTGATGGCGTCGACGACGCTATGCATCGTGCGCAATGCGCCGAAGATGATCGCCGATATTCGTAGCTGGCGCGATCACGTGCGCGAGGGCAGTCTGCGCGCCTTCGGTCACAAAGGGGAATTCACCGGACCGGCGCCGCGCGGCGAACTCGTGCCGCGTCTCACGCATTACCTCGGACGTCGCGGCTATCGGTTCGTCGTTCGCGAGCGCGACGGCGCCACGCTCGTCGCCGCCAAGGCCGGCGCGATCAACAAGATCGGCTATATCTTCGCGCACAGCGCGATCGTGATCATCTGCCTGGGCGGGCTGATCGACAGCGATCTGCTGATTCGCGTTCAGACGGCGCTGTTCGGCAAGTCGCCGCTGCAGGGCAACGCGGGGATCGCCCAGATTCCGGAGTCGCACCGTCTCTCGCCGAACAATCCGGCGTTTCGCGGTTACGCCTTCGTGCCGGAAGGCGGCAAGTCGAACACCGCAATCCTGAATTTCCAGGACGGCTCGGTGGTCCAGGATCTTCCGTTCTCGATCGAGCTGAAGAAATTCCACGTCGACTACTACTCGACGGGCATGCCGAAGCTGTTCGCGAGCGACATCGTGGTGACCGATCCCGAGACCGGCAAGACGATGGATGCCACGGTGAAGGTCAACGAGCCGTTCATCTACAAGGGCGTGGCGATCTACCAGTCGAGCTTCGAGGACGGCGGTAGCAAGCTGAAGCTCACCGGTTACCCGATGCGGGGCGCGTCGGACCGTACATTCGCCTTCTCGGGCGACGTCGGCGGTTCGACCCAACTGCGCGGCGCCGCGGCAGCCAAGGACGAATACACCATCGAATTCAGCGATTTCCGCGCCATCAACGTCGAAAACATAAGCAACGGCAATGGCGAGCGCGACGCTCGAGGCGTGGCTCGCAAGTCGCTGCGCGAAGAAATGGGCAAGCAGCTGGGCTCGGGCGCACGCACCGATCTGGGCAAGGACCTGCGCAATGTCGGTCCGTCGGTGCAATACAAGGTTCGCGACCGCAGCGGCCAGGCGAAGGAATACCGCAATTACATGCTGCCGATCCTCATGGGCGACGGCGAGCGCGTGTTCATGACGGGGGTGCGCGACACGCCGGACGGGCCGTTCCAGTACCTGCGCATTCCGGCGGATGCGGACGGTTCCGTGAAGCAATGGATGATGATCCGGGCCGCGCTGCAGGACGACGCGGCGCGGGCCGAGGCCGCTCGCCGTTTCGCCGCGGAGTCGCTGCCGTCGCAAACGTCGACCGAACTGCGCAAACAGTTGCAGGAGAGCACCAAGCGCGAGCTGGATCTGTTTGCCGGCGTGATCCCGGCAAGCAAAAACAGTCAGGCGCGCGGCGGCCTACAAGCGATCGCGGAATTCGTGAACGAAAAGGTGCCGCAGGATCAGCAATCGAGCGCCGCGGACATGTTCCGCCGCATTCTCGACGGCGCGATCTGGCAGTTGTGGCAGGTTGCCCGTGAGCAGGCGGGGTTGCCGGCCGTCACGCCGTCGCCGCAGACGGAGCTGTTCGTACACACGGCCACCAACGCGCTGTCGGACAACTTCCTGTACGACGCCCCGGTCTTCCTGCAACTCGACTCGTTCGACCAGATTCAGGCGAGCGTCTTCCAGCTCACGCGCTCGCCGGGGAAAAAGATCGTGTATCTTGGCAGCTTGCTGCTGGTGCTCGGTATTTTCTCGATGTTCTATGTGCGCGAGCGGCGTCTGTGGCTGTGGCTCAAGGACACGCCGGAAGGTGGGAGTTCGGTATTGATGGCGGTGTCGACCACGCGCCGTACGCTGGATTTCGAAAAGGAATTCGCCCGCACGAAGGCGGAAATCGACGAGATCGTCACACAACGATGAGGGTGAGACAGATGGAGTTATCGCAAAGCTATTCGGAGGCCTCGTGGCTGCGTCGTCGCAGCATCGGCGACTGGCTGTTCGCGCTGGCGCTGGCGCTGGGCGCGGGCTTTGCCCTCAACCGCTACGGCCACTACATGGATTACTACGAGCACACGATTCTGGTGCTCGCGGTGCCGACGTTCGCGGCGCTCGGGTGGCACTGGCGCGCCGTGCGGTGGTTGATGGCGGGCATCGCCATCCTCGCGCTGTCGGGCATCGGGATGTATCACCATGAGCTGGCGCGCGCGGATCAGGCGTTCTTCCTCAAGTACTTCCTCTCGAGCCAGTCCGCCATCCTGTGGATGAGCGCCCTGTTCTTCCTGTCGACACTGTTCTACTGGGGCGGGCTCCTCGCGCGCTCGCCGTTCGGTGCGAGTGTCGGTTCGGCGCTGTGCTGGTCGGCCGTGCTGCTCGGTTTTACCGGCATGATGGTTCGCTGGTACGAGTCGTATCTCGTCGGGGCGGACATCGGTCACATTCCCATTTCGAACCTTTATGAAGTGTTCGTGCTGTTCTGCCTGATCACGGCGTTGTTCTACCTGTATTACGAGCATCGCTACGAAACCCGTTCGCTTGGCCCGTTCGTGTTGCTGGTGATCAGTGCGGCGGTCGGTTTCAACCTCTGGTACAGCGTGGCGCGCAGCGCCTACGAAATTCAGCCGTTGGTGCCGGCCTTGCAGAGCTGGTGGATGAAGATCCACGTGCCGGCCAACTTCATCGGTTACGGCACCTTTGCGCTCGCCGCCATGGTGGCCGTGGCGTACCTGCTCAAGTCGGGCGAGAACAAGCGTCTGGCGGCGGCCGGCAAGCCGCTCGACAGCGGGTTCTTCTCGTCGCGACTGCCGTCGCTCGAACTGCTCGACGACGTGATGTACAAGGCGATTGCCGTCGGTTTCGCCTTCTTCACGATCGCAACGATCCTCGGCGCGCTGTGGGCCGCCGATGCTTGGGGCGGTTACTGGAGCTGGGACCCGAAGGAAACCTGGGCCCTTATCGTCTGGCTGAACTATGCGGCGTGGCTGCACATGCGTTTGATGAAGGGGCTGCGCGGTGTGGTGGCCGCCTGGTGGTCGCTGACCGGTCTGCTGATCACGACGTTTGCCTTCCTCGGCGTGAACATGTTCCTCTCGGGACTGCACAGCTACGGTCAGCTCTGAGTCACCCAAGCCGGGCGGGGGCGATCGGGTCGTCCCGCGCCCCTCGGAAAGCCGCCGCGCGTTCTTGCCGGCGGCTTTTCTCATGACGCAATGTGATCGTACGCAGTGGCTTATGATTGCCGCATGTGGCATGGCGAACGCGAGGAACATCGCGCCTGCGCCATCTGTCTCAAGCTGCATAGGCGGACCGGAACACTGCGCCATGTGGACAAGAGGGTCGTGCTGTCGTTTCTATTGGCGAAACGGGGTGCACGTCAGGAGAGAGTCATCATGAGTACGCATCAACGCAAACTTCGCGGGGTGGACATCCCGGCGAGCAGCATCACGCCACGTGAGGTCGCCACAGGGCGGCGGCGCTTCCTTCAGGCGTCCGGCGTGGGGTTGACCGGTTGGGGAACTGCCGCGGCGCTTGGCATGCTGGCGCAAACCGACGCGCTGGCGGCAGACAGTCCAGGCACCGGTCTGGCCAGACTGAGTGCCACGCGTAACACGCGTTATGTCGTGACCGACAAGCCGACCGACATCAAGGACGTCACCACCTACAACAACTTCTACGAGTTCGGCACGGACAAGTCCGATCCTGCGCGGCACGCCGGCACACTCAAGCCGCGTCCGTGGCAGATCGCGATCGAAGGCGAGGTCAGGCAGCCGAGGGTGTACGACATCGACGCGCTGCTCAAGCTCGCCCCGCTCGAAGAGCGCGTCTACCGCCATCGCTGTGTGGAGGGATGGTCGATGGTGATCCCCTGGATCGGTTATTCGCTCTCGGCGCTCATCAAACAGGTGCAGCCGACCGGCAATGCCCGGTACGTGGAATTCGTCACCCTGGCCGATCCGAAGCAGATGCCGGGGTTGTCGTACCCGGTGCTGAGCTGGCCGTATGTGGAAGGGCTGCGCATGGACGAGGCGATGCACCCGCTCGCCCTGCTGACGTTCGGCTTGTACGGAGAGGTGTTGCCGAACCAGAACGGCGCACCGGTGCGCATGGTTGTACCGTGGAAATACGGTTTCAAGAGCGCGAAGTCCATCGTGAAAATCCGCTTCGTGGAAAAGATGCCGCTCACCAGCTGGAATCGCGCCGCACCCGATGAGTATGGTTTCTATTCCAACGTCAACCCCGATGTGGATCACCCGCGCTGGAGCCAGGCGACGGAGCGTCGCATTGGCGAGGGCGGTATCTTCACGCCCAAGCGCAAGACGCTGATGTTCAACGGGTATGGCGAACAGGTTGCCAGCCTGTACCAGGGCATGGACCTGCGGAAATTCTTCTGATCGCTTCCCACCTTTCGAGTCGACGCGACGTGTCAGGCACTCCCTCCAAGCCCGGCGACGCCTCCCACGCTCCCCGCGCCGGCGTCGCGACTGGCCGCCGCTCGCGTACCGTGCAGCGCGGGTCGCCATGGATCAAGGTCCTGGTGTTCGCGTTGGCGCTTGCGCCGCTGCTGCGGCTCGTCGTCTACGGCCTGACGGATCGATTGGGGGCGAATCCGGTGGAGTTCATTACCCGCTCGACCGGCACCTGGACGCTCGTCCTGCTATGCGTGACGCTGGCAGTGTCGCCGGTGCGGCGCCTGTCGTCGCGCCTGGCATGGCTGCTGCGGTGCCGTCGGATGCTCGGGCTGTTCGCCTTTTTCTATGCAGCGCTGCACTTCACGACGTACTTCTGGCTGGACCAGTGGTTCGACTGGAGCGGCATTCTGCGCGACGTCTCGGGCAAGCGGCCGTTCATTACCGTGGGATTTGCCGCGTTCGTGCTGATGGTGCCGCTCGCGCTGACATCGCCGCATGCGATGGTGCGATGGCTCGGCGGGCGGCGCTGGCAGCGTCTGCACCGCCTGATCTACGTGATCGCCGTGCTGGCGATCCTGCACTATTGGTGGATGAAGGCGGGCAAGAACGATCTTGCCCAGCCGGCGATCTATGCGATCGTGGTGGCGGGCCTGCTGGGCGCACGTCTGGTGGGGTTCGGGCGCCGCGGGGCGTCCCGGGCAGCGCAAACGGACTGAGCGCGGGCAGGCCAGTCCGTGCGCGCGAACTCAGGCGTTGCCGGGCAGCAGCCGTTCGCCCGCGAACAGCGATTCGATCGTCTCGCGTTCGCGCACGAGATAGGCTTCGATGCCGTCGACCATCACTTCGGCGGCGCGCGGACGCGTGTTGTAGTTCGAGCTCATCGTGAAGCCGTAGGCGCCAGCCGAACGAATCGCGAGCAAATCGCCCGGAGCAATGGCCAGGGTGCGATCGCGGCCGAGCCAATCGCCGCTTTCGCAAACCGGACCCACGACGTCATAGGTCGCCCCGTCAGCCGACCGTCGCGTGACCGGATCGATTCCGTGATAGGCCTCGTACATCGCCGGGCGTGCGAGATCGTTCATTGCCGCGTCGACGATGGCGAAGTTCTTCGTCTCGCCGTGCTTGAGAAACTCCACTTTCGTGAGCAACACACCGGCATTGCCCACGAGCGAGCGGCCCGGTTCGAAGAGCACCTGGCGATGACCGTGGCCGCGCTTCGCGATGTGGTCGAGAACGGTGGTCGCGAATGCCGTGATGTCCGGCGGCGTTTCGTCGGTATAGGTGATGCCCAGCCCCCCGCCCACGTCGATGTGGTGCAGCGAGATGCCCGCCGCTTCGAGCCTCTCGACCAGATCGAGCACCTTGTCGGTGGCGTCGAGATACGGTGAGATTTCCGTGATCTGAGAGCCGATGTGGCAATCGATCCCGACGACTTCGAGATGCGGCATGGCTGCGGCGGCACGATAGGCGTCGAAGGCTTCTTCGTAGGCAACGCCGAATTTGTTGCCGCGCAGGCCAGTCGAGATATAAGGATGTGTCTTCGCGTCGACATTCGGATTCACGCGCAGCGACACGCGGGCGCGCTTGCCGACTTGCCCCGCCACCTCGTTGAGACGGTCCAGTTCCGGGCGCGACTCCACGTTGAAGCAGAACACGTCCTTCTCCAGTGCGTAGCGCATCTCGTCCGCATGCTTGCCCACGCCCGAGAAGACGGTGCGCTTCGGGTCGCCGCCGGCGGCGATCACGCGGGCGAGTTCGCCCGCCGAAACAATATCGAATCCCGCGCCGAGTTTCGCAAATACGCCGAGCACCGCCAGGTTCGAATTGGCCTTCGCGGCGTAATGCACCGAGGCATTCCGGCCTTCGCA
>OFTX01000754.1_pt1 | contig 14768 bp, 16 predicted proteins | sample 1775051 | NCBI WGS metagenome assembly OFTX01 (sample SAMN08195772, study PRJEB24354) | sludge metagenome | isolation source: sludge from phenol fed wastewater aerobic bioreactor A | place: India: Nagpur | collected 2016-09-15
CCACCCCCGCCCCCTTTAACCCTTGTTCCATCAAGGTGATAGCGAGGGTATCCCCCCAAGGCCGCGCTATTGACAACGCCACGACGCGCTGCGCAAAATCACATCACTTATATGACGACGTACAAGAAAGACTCACCATGGTCGACGCGGAAGGCTGGCGCGTCAGTGCCGCCTGGCGCGTCGGCCCCGAACGTCACCGGAGACAAGCGTCAGCCATGCATTTCTCGTTGAATTTCGCCCCGCTGGTGCCGTACTGGCCGGTCTTTCTTGAAGGCGCATGGCTGACGTTGAGGATGACGGCGCTGGCAGTCGTCATCGGCACGGCGCTCGGCACGCTGGTCGCCTTCGCGAAGCGCGGTCGTCATCGCTGGCTCGCGCGTTTGTGCGCGATCTATATCGAAGCGGTGCGCAACACGCCGTTCCTCGTCCAGATCTTCCTGCTGTACTTCGGCCTGGCCAGCGTGGGCGTGCACATGCCGACATTCGCCGCCGCCGTCATTGCCATGGTGATCAACATCGGCGCCTACGCGGCGGAAATCATTCGCGCGGGGCTCGAGTCGGTGCCACGCGGACAGATCGAAGCGGCCGAGTGTCTCGGCCTGTCGAAGTGGCGTATCGCATGGCATGTCATGCTGCAGCCGTCCATCGAGAAGGTCTATCCGGCCCTCACCACGCAGTTCATCCTGATGATGCAGGCTTCCGCGATGGCCTCGCAGATTTCGGCCGAGGAACTCACGGCAGTGGCCAACACGGTGCAGTCCGATACGTTTCGGTCCCTCGAGACCTACATCGTGGTCGCCGCGCTCTACCTCGTGCTTTCCCTGCTCGTAAAGCTCCTGGCGTGGGCGGCAGGCGAATACTTCTTCCGGCGCCGGCGCACGGTCAGACGCGCCGCGGCGCAAACCGCGCAGGCTGCGCGCCGTCGGGCCGCGGCGGTACGCGCGGGCAACGGCAACGGCAACGCGCCGGGCGCCGCGGGCACGGTGGGGACGGGCGGCATGGCAGATGCGTCGACCGGCAACGCCGCACAACGGAGCGCCTCATGATCGGCAACTTCTCGTGGACCTACTTCCTGTATCTCGTGCAGTCGATCGGCTGGACGCTGGTGCTCTCGCTCATTGCCTTCGTGCTCGGCAGCGCGGGCGGCTTTCTGGTGATGCTCGCGCGCATCTCGCCGCGCCGCTGGCTGCGTCTTCCCTCGCAAATCTTCATCGAGGCGATCCAGGGCATTCCACTGCTCATCCTGCTCTTCATCGTGTATTTCGGGTTGTCGGTGTATGGCTTCGAACTGCCCGCGATCGTGGCCGCCGCGCTGGCGCTGATGGTCTACACGAGCGCGTATCTCGGCGACATCTGGCGTGGCTGCGTGGAGGCGATGCCGCGCGCGCAGTGGGAGGCGGCCGAGTGCCTGTCGTTCTCACGCTGGCAGACGCTGCGCCTGATCATCATTCCCCAGGCCGTGCGGCTGTCGCTGCCGCCGACCATCGGCTTTCTGGTGCAGATCATCAAGATGACGTCGCTCGCTTCCGTGATCGGCTTCGTCGAGCTCACCCGCGCCGGGCAGATCATCAACAACTCGATTTTCCAGCCCTTCCTCGTGTTCTCGCTCGTGGGAGTGTTTTATTTCGTACTGTGCTACCCGCTCTCGCGCTGGAGCGCCGCCCTGGAGGACAGGCTCAATGTCGGCAATCGTTAAGGTCAACCAGATTCACAAGCGCTTCGGCGACAACCCGGTCCTCAAGGGCGTGTCGTTCGAAGTGGAGCGCGGCCAGATGGTCGCGATCATCGGTGCGAGCGGCTCGGGCAAGAGCACGGCCTTGCGGTGCATCGACCGGCTCGAGACCATCGACGACGGCTCGATCGAAGTGTGCGGCATCCGCGTGGAAGACCCGAAAGTCGATCTGCATCAGTTGCGCCGCGAGGTCGGCATCGTATTCCAGAGCTACAACCTGTTTCCGCATCTGAGCGTGCGCGAGAACATCATGCTCGCGCTGCGTCACGTCAAGCGCATGACACGAAGCGAGGCCGAAGACGTCGCGCGGCGTGTACTCGCTCAGGTTGGCCTCTCCGACAAGGCCGAGAGCTATCCCGAGCAACTTTCGGGTGGCCAGCAGCAACGCGTGGCGATCGCGCGTTCGCTCGCCATGTCGCCGAAGGTCATGCTGTTCGATGAAGTGACATCCGCGCTCGATCCGCAACTCACCGGCGAGGTGCTGCGTGTGATGGAAGACCTCGCCGCCGACGGCATGACGATGCTGCTCGTCACCCACGAAATGGCATTCGCGAAGCGGGTGGCGGACCAGATCATCTACATGCATCAGGGCAAGGTGTGGGAAGTCGGTCCGGGCGAGATGATCGACGATCCGCAAACGCCCGAGTTGCGGGCGTTTCTCGCCAACGGCCTGTAACCCTGGGCGCGCCGTCGCCCGCATTGCAACACAACACATCCAACGAAGGAGACCCTTGCATGAAGCTCAAGTCGTTCACGACGTTTGCCACGCAGGCATGCGCCGCCGTCCTGCTCGGTGCCATGGCGCACGCCGCGCTGGCCGATCAGCTCGACGACATCCGGAAAGCCGGGAAGATCCGGGTGGCGATCGCCATGGGCACGCCCCTGTACTCGTTCGCCGACGCGAATCTCCAGCCGGCCGGCTCGGACGTCGACACCGCCAAGTTGCTGGCGCAGGATCTGGGCGTGAAGCTCGATATCGTGTCGGTTACCAACGCGGCGCGCGTGCCCACGTTGCAGGCGAACCGGGCCGACATCGTGGTGGCCGATCTCTCGATCACGCCCGAACGCGCACAGGTGATCGACTTCTCGATTCCCTACGCCGTCATTTCCATCATCGTGGGCGGCCCGAAGAATATCGTCATCAAGGGCTATGACGATCTGAACGGCAAGCGCATCGGTCTCACGCGCGCGACCGTCAACGACACCCTCACGACGCAGAACGCCAAGGGCGCGCAAATCGTGCGTTACGAGGACGATGCGACGTTAATCACGTCGATGGTCACGGGTCAGGTCGACATCTTCTCCAGCACGCCGTCGAACCTTGGCGAGATGCAAAAGCGCGCGCCCGAGAAGCAGCTCGAACTCAAGTTCGCGCAGAAGGAATTCGATCTGGGCATCGCGCTCAACAAGAACCAGCCGGCGCTCAAGGCATGGATCAACAACTGGGTGAAGACCAACCTGAAGAACGGCAAGCTCAACGCGATCTACAAGAAGTATCACGGCCGCGACCTGCCGGAGAGCGTGATCAAGGGAGCCGCCTGATCGAATGATCCGAGGGCACGCCATTCCGGCCGCGCCCACCGGAATCGAACCTCGTCGATGTTCGACGCGCAACGCCAGCGACGCCTCGAGGGCGCGCTGGCGTTTTTCATGACAGGTCGGACGGGGGGATGCGTGGGTAGGCGAGTCCGGCCTCGGCGACAATCGACGGTCGCGACAGGATGTCGCACCGCGCGAATTGAGATTCGCTGGCCGCGCAACCGGGAAAGGCGTAACTTAGCGGATTGTCTTTCACGCCGCTTTTTCCGCACCTCATGATGACCGCCCGAACCGCACTCCCGACCCTGCGCCTGCGCCCCCGTCTGACGCGTGTTCGCCGTGGTTGCGGCATGCTGGCTGGCGCGCTCGCGGCCCTCGCGTCCCTCGCGGTCATCCCGGCGACTGCGCGAGCGGCCGGCGACGTCGAGGCGGGCAAGGCGCTGTTCGGTGCCCGGTGTGCGTCGTGCCATTCGATCGGACCGATGGCGGCGTCCGGGTTCGGACCGCAACTCAACGGCGTGGTCAACCGGCGCGCCGGCAGTCTGGCGGACTTCGACTACTCGAAGGAGATGAAACAGTCCGGGATCGTGTGGGATGACAGGACGCTCGCCGCATTCATCGCCAACCCGGGCAAGACCGTGCCTGGGACCAGGATGCGCTTCTGGGGCATCGGCAACGAACGCAAGGTTGCCGACCTCATTGCCTATCTGCGCACGTTCAAGTGATATTTCGCGGGGGCGAAACCCAGCGACGACGACAGCGTATCGTGGTATCGGTCTTCAGGCGACCGTGTCGGGACACGAAAGCCCCCATCCGGTCGATCTCCCGAGTCGTATAAATCGCAGTTTCGGCGCGCAGGCATCAGCGCGATACTGCGTTCAACGGCTCACGCAATCACGCGCAAAGCCGAACTCAAGGAGAATCGCCATGCCGCTGCTTCCCGTTCTCGCCGAAGGCGCCATGTACGTACTCGGACTGCTCTCGGCCGCCTCCCCCATGTTCCAGTGAGCCGGCGACGCAACGCACCGGACCGAAGACAAATGCCCCGGGATGTCGGGGCATCGATCGTTTTGCCCGGTTTGCTTCGCCATGCGCTGTCGTGCTTCTTCCGAGCGATATCGCGACGCAGGCGACGCGCCGTCAGCGTTGTTGTTCGCTATCGAGTTCGGCCAGAAGCGCGGGTGCGTACCGCCCCCCGGCCGCCGCGCCCTTGGGAATCGCCCGCTCGATGGCGGCAAGATCAGCCGCGTCGAGCGTGAGCCCGACGGCGCCCAGCGCCTCATGGAGACGCTCTCGCGTGCGCGCGCCGACGAGCGGCACGATGTCCGCGCCCTGTGCCGCGACCCAACCAATGGCGAGCTGGGCAACCGTTACCCCCTTGCGATCAGCCATCGAGCGAAGCGCGTCGACCAGCGCCAGGTTGTGCGCAACATTCTCGCCCTGAAAGCGCGGGCTGGCGGCACGGAAGTCATTCGGCTTCGCGCCCGCTTGCCAATGACCACTGATCAGGCCGCGAGAGAGCACGCCGTAGGCCGTGATGCCAACGCCGAGTTCGCGGCATACAGGCAGGATGGCGTCTTCGATGCCGCGGGAAATCAGCGAGTATTCGATCTGCAGGTCGCTGATCGGATGCACGCTTGCCGCACGTCGGATCGAATCGGCGCTCAGCTCGGACAAGCCGATGTGGCGCACATATCCCGCCTTGACCAGATCGGCAATCGCCCCCACGGTCTCTTCGATCGGCACCGCCGGGTCCAGTCGTGCCGGACGGTAGATGTCGATATGGTCCACACCGAGCCGTTGCAGCGAATAGGCGACGAAATTCCGCACGGCCTGCGGGCGGGCATCATACCCATGCCAGCCGCTCGCGGGATCGCGCAACGCACCGAACTTCACACTGATGACGGCCGTATCCCGGCGTGACGGCGGCAACGTCGACAAGGCATCGCGGATAAGCATTTCGTTGTGCCCCATGCCGTAGAAATCGCCCGTGTCGAGGAGCGTGACGCCGGCTTCGAGCGCGGCGTGGATGGTCGCGATGCTTTCGCGACGGTCGGCCGGCCCGTACAAATCGGACATGCCCATGCAACCCAGCCCGATGGCCGACGTGACAGGACCTTTCTGGCCGAGATGTCGAATCTTCATGAGAATTCTCCGTGACGTTTCGTTGGACCTTGGGTCAGTAAACCCGGGGGCGAAGCAATTCGGACATGCCGACGCGATGCAGCATTTCGGCCCTGAGACGATCGAGTACAGCAAAACCCACATCCGCACCGTCCTGCGCCGGATCGATGTGCACCCGGAACGGACGCTGCCCGAACGGCGTGTCGACCACCTTGGCGATAGCGTTAGCGACGTCGCTTGCGTCGGCCTCGGGCGGCACGATGGCGGCGAACGCGTTCTGAATTCGCTCGCCCCATCCTGCGCAAGGACCGCTTTCGTACTCGTCCAGCACGCCCTGATCGTCGGGGCGACCGGCGTGCGCGAAGTGATTCGTGCCCGACGTGAATGCGCCCGGCACGACGATCGATGTCTCGACGCCCCACACCGCGAGTTCGCGCGCATATTGAACGGCGAGCGAGTCCATCGCCGCTTTCGCGGCGAAATACGGCGCGAGGTAGGGCGGCGTTCCCCCGGCGGAGCTGCTGCTCGACACCCACAGCAGGAGCCCGCGCTTTTGCGCTCGCATGTGTGGGAGCACCGCCCGATTGACGCGTTGGGCGCCCACGACGTTCGTGTCGTACAGCTGCGCGAACTGCTCCGGCAGGAAGGCTTCGGCCGGACCGAAGGCCATATGGCCGGCGTTATGGACGACGACGTCGATGCGCCCCGCTTGCTCGACGATTTGCCCGATGCCCTGGTCGACCGAGACTTGCGATGCCACGTCGAGCTCGACGGTACGAAGGTCCAAGCCGTGGGTGCCGGCGAATTCCGCCATCGATGCCACAACTGCCGCATTCCGGCCCTCGGTCGCGCGCATGCTTGCATACACCGTGTGGCCCGCCTGCGCGAGCGCTTCCGCCGTCAGGCGGCCGAAGCCGCTCGAAGCACCGGTCACTACGATCACTTGCTTCATTTGGATCTCCTTGTTCGTGATTGCCGTGACCGGGTTCAGATGATGCCGCCGTTGACACGAATGGTCTGGCCGTCGATCCAGCTCGCCGCCTTGCTCACGAGGAAGGCGACCACCTCGGAGATGTCTTCCGGCTCGCCGAGGCGCTCCATCGGCGGCGCCTTGGCGATGCGGTCGATCTGCTCCGGCGTCTTGTCCTTGAGGAAGAGTTCCGTGGCCGTCGGGCCCGGCGCCACGGCGTTGACGGCGATGTTCCGGCCGCGCAGCTCCTTGGCGAAGATGTTGGTCATCGTCTCGACAGCGGCCTTCGTTGCCGCATAGACCGAGTAACCGGGCTGCGAGAGGCCGTTCATGCTGCTCGAGAAATTGACGATGCGACCGCCCGGACGCATCTTCCTGGCCGCGGCGCGCAACGTGTTGAAGGTGCCCTTCAGGTTGATGCCAACCAGACGATCGAACAGGGCGTCGTCGGTGTCGACGAGTGCGACCAGCCCGGGCTGCATGATCCCGGCGTTGTTCACAAGAATGTCGACTCCGCCGAACATCGTGACGGCCGTATCGAACATCGCCGCCACCTGCGCAGGAACCGTCACATCGGCGCGCACCGCCGCCGCACGACCGCCCGCCGCCTGGATCGATTGCACCACGCGCAAGGCGTCGGCTTCGCGTCCGGCGTAGTTCACGACGACCGCAATGCCGTCCGCCGCGAGGCGCCGCGCAATGGCGGCGCCAATACCGCGGGAGGCGCCCGTGACGATCGCGACCTTGGCAAATTCCGTGTTGTGGGCTTGGGTGTTCATGGCAAATCTCCTTGAGAAAACATCGTGGGTTGACTGCGATGAGTGAATTCTCGCGGGACACCTGGTTAAACGGTAGCCGAATAATCCAAATATCGGTTATGCTTTTTTTGTATGAGCATCTTCGACAATCTCGACCTTCTTCGCGCCTTTGTCGCCATCGTCGACAGTGGCAGCATTTCTTCGGCCGCCCGTCGGCTGCGGGTGAGCCAGCCCACGCTGAGCCGCCAGTTGCGGGCGCTCGAGACCGCGGCCGGCGCCGAGCTTCTGCGCCGCGACACGCACCGCATGAGTCTGACCGACACGGGTCAGCAAATCCTTGCCGACGCTCGCGCGTTACTCTCGATGGCCGAGGAATTCGAGGCCCGGTTGCACACGAGTGAGACCACATTGAGCGGACGGATTCGCGTCTTCTCCACCATCGACTTCGGTCAGTCGGTGGTAAGCCGCCTGATCAGCAGCTTCCTTCAGGCCAACCCGGCGGTACGCATCGAACTGGGGTACACGAACCGGCCCTTGCACATGATCGAAGAGGGATGCGACGCAGGCATTCTTGCCGGCACGTTGACCGACGATCGGGTCGTGGCGCGCTCGCTGGGCGAGATCCGGCGATTCGTCGTCGCGTCACCGTCGCTCCTCAAGGACCATGCAAAGGTGGGCCATCCTGATGCGTTGGTCAGGCTTCCGTGGATCGGGTTGTCAGGGAGTCAGTTCGGGGGGCCAAGGCAGGTCGCGCTGCACTCGGGGTCTGTGAGTCGTACTCTCGAAATGGAGCCATTGTTCGTCACGGAGGGCAGTGCCAGCATTCGCGAAGCGGTGCGAATGGGGCTCGGCGTCGCGGTGCTGCCCGAGTGGCTCGTGGAAGAAGACTTGCAGTCGGGAAGCGTCGCGCGGGTGCTGCCCAAATGGCACGCGACGCCGCTCGAAGCGCACATCGTCTATCCCGCGCAACGCGCGATGCCGATGCGAGTGAGGGCGTTTGTCGACTTCGCGACGCAATACATGGCGTCGGTGCTCAAGCCTCGGGGCGCGAAATAGCGCAAACGCCGACGTGCCTCGCGTTCGTCGGCACGACGTCGCATCGGTCAAGCCTCCTGCCGGAGTGGCCGAATGGCGGGAAACGCGCCGGGGGAAGGCGATCACTTGCGGGGATGATCGCGCGTCACGCGCTGCCGCCCAACAACTCGACCATCAGAACGTCCGTGTCGCTCAATGCGGTGAGCGACAAGTTGTCTTCGTCCATCGCCAGCGCACCGTCGCGTGCATCGAGCCGTACCCCCGCGAGGTCGATTCCGCCGTGATCGGGCACGAAGTACGCCGCATGAGGCGACGCCAGGGCCACGCGAATCGATGCCCCTTCGCGCAGGGTGGCAATCCTCACGCGCGCGTCGGCGTCGATCGGTAACGCCCCTGCCCGCACATCGGCAGGATCGCCGCTAGCGAGCGTCACGAAGCGTCCGTCACGCCGCCCCGGGCAGCAGCTCCGCATCGTCCAGCTCGGCGTGCCGCCGGGCGCACGGGGCCGCAGCCAGATTTGAAACATCCGCGCCGGTACCGCCTCCTCATTGCGCTCGGCGTGGTGAATGCCCGTGCCTGCGTGCATGGCCTGCACGCTGCCGGCAACCAGACGCGCACGATTGCCCGCATCGTCTTCGTGCGTGATGGCACCCGAGCGCACCCACGTGACGATTTCCATGTCGCGATGCGAATGCAGCCCGAAGCCTGAGCGCGGCGCCACTTCGTCGTCGTTCCACACCAACAACGGCGCCGGGGCGCAATGTTTCGGGTGACCGGAATTGCCCACGCGGAAGTGCAGTCGGGCCTTGAGCCAATCACGCGAGAGCGTGGACAACGTCGCAAACGGGCGATGTTCGATCATGATGCGTCCTCTGGCGCCGCCCGGTTGCGCCACCACGCGTCGTGCGCAGTCGGCCACCGGGCTCGGCGCTCATCCCGTTCAGATCTGTTGTTGGCCGCCGTCGACGAACAACTCGGCGCCGTTGACGAAGCTGGCGTCGTCGGAGGCGAGGAACAGGGCCGCGCTGGCAATTTCCGTGGGCTCGCCCAGGCGTCCCAGCGGGATCTGCGCGGCGAGGTAATCGGCCAGCCCCTGGCGTTGTGCGGCGTCGTCACCGGCCAGATCCAGCAGGCCGGGCGTGCGGGTCGCCCCCGGGCTGATCGTGTTCACGCGGATGTGACGCGGCTTCAGGTCGAGAATCCAGTTGCGGGCAAATGCGCGCACTGCCGCCTTCGACGCCGAGTACACGCTGAACGCCGCCGTGCCGGAGCTGCCGGCCGTGGAGCCGGTCAGGATCACCGACGCGCCGTCCGCCAGCAGCGGCAGCGCCTTCTGTACCGTGAACAGCACGGCCTTCACGTTGCGATCGAACGTTTCGTCGTAGTGCGCTTCGGTAATGTCGCCGAAGGCGAGCATCGAGCCGCCGCCGGCATTGGCGAACAGCACGTCGAGACGCCCGTGGGCTTTGGCGATTTGCGCGTAGAGCGCATCGAGTTCGTCGAGCTTCGTCGAATCGATGCGCAGGCCGGTGGCCGCGCCGCCGGCGTCGCGAATCGATGCGACGGCCGCGTCGAGTTCGGCCTGACGGCGACCGGTCAGATAAACGTGCGCGCCTTCGGCGGCAAAGCGCTGGGCGGTGGCGAGACCGATACCGCTGGTGGCGCCGGTGACGAGTGCGATTTTGTTTTCGAGCTTGCGTGCCATGGTGTAACTCCTTCGTTTCGGTGATGTCGATGGTTGCGCCGGGTTTCGGGTTTCGGCGTTCGCGGCGAGTTGTTTGCTGCGATGTGTGAAGAATATCGACGGACCGATGATTTCGAAATAGAATCAATTGCAAATCAGCGTTGCAAATTTGAAATGAAGAGTGATCATGTCGAAGCTGCCTGATTTCGAAGGACTCGCGATGTTCGCCAAGGTGGCCGAGGAAGGCTCGTTCGCGGCTGCGGCACGCGAGATGGGGGTGTCGGTCGCCACGGTGTCGCGCGGCGTTGCGCGTCTGGAGGAGCGTTTGGGTGCGCGGTTGCTCAATCGCACATCGCGCCAGCTCGCGTTGACCGAGTTTGGCCGGACGCTATGCGAGAAGGCGGGAGAGATCTATCGGCAGGCCGAGGCTGCCGAGGGTGCGGCACGCGAGTTGTCGGTGCAGCCGCGCGGGCTCGTGCGACTTGCGGTGCCGATGTCGTTCGGGCTGCGCTGGGTCGCGCCGCTGATGCCAGAGTTCTTCCGCCGTTACCCGGACGTGCAGGTCGATCTGCATCTGGCCGACTCGACCGTCGATCTGGTGGCCGACGGGTTCGATGCGGCACTGCGCATCGCCGCTTTACCCGATTCGTCGCTGGTGGCGCGGCGTCTGTGCGCGGTCACGCAATATGTGGTCGCCTCGCCCGGCTATCTAGCCCGCGAGGGACGACCCATGCATCCGCGCGAGCTGGTGGACCGGCCTTGCATGTCTTATGCCTATCGCGCGCGCAGCGATGTATGGCGCTTCGTCAACGACGCCGGCGACGAGGAACCTGTGCTGCCGAACGGCCCGCTGCGCGTGACGAATTCCGATGCCTTGTTACCGATGCTGCTCGAAGGTCTGGCGATTGCCGAGTTGCCGGAATTCATCGCGGCGGAGTATCTGAGCGATGGCCGGCTCGAAGCGATTCTGACCGACTGGTCGTTGACGAAAGGCGGGCTGTATTTCGTCACACCGTCGGCGCGCGCGCGCCCGGCCAAGGTGAGCGCTTTGTCGGACTACTTTGCCGAACACCTGAGCGAACCGACCTGGCGATGGCCGAAGTGATTGCCGGATGCGCCCGAGAGCGATCATTTCAATAACGCAACAATAAATTTCAATCTTTTCTATTTCGAGAATCATGTCAGGTATCTATTCTGGACGCCATGGACTTCACAGTCGTCCTTGAACACGCTTTGATACTTGATCGGATTCATCATGAAAAACGCTACCCAACTGCTTACCGACTACCTCCAGGCCATTCGTGATCCACGTAAGGCCGCTGCGCTGTTCGCCGATGACGGCGTACTGGAGTTGCCATATTTGAAATCGCTCGGCATCGATGCGCATGCCCGGGGTACTGAAGCGATCGAGCGTTTCATCGCGTCGTTGCTTACGAAGGTGCCCGACTTCCGATTTCACAACGCACGCTTTCTGATCGAGACACCTGAGCAGGTGTTTGCCGAGTACGAAGTCGAAGCTCTGGTTCCGTCGACGGGAAAAATCTACCGCCAGATGTACGCGGGACGACTTGTCGCGCGAGACGGAAAGATTGCACTGCTTCGCGAAGCGCTCGACACCGTCGCTGCGGCAACGGCGTTCTCGCCCGCCTGAGCGTCGTCTTGCTCGCGCCCGCCCAGCGAAGCCCAACCCGGTCGACTTCATCGGAGCCCAACATGCACCCATCTACCATTCCCGGCGATTACAGCGCGCAGTTTCCCGACCACGGGCGATCGCCGGCGGATCATGACAAGAACGTCTCGACAGGCATTGTCGTCACCGCTTACTACCGCGTGCATCCTTCGGATCGGCAGACCTTCATCGACGTCGTCATTCCGGAAATGACGGCCGCAAGGCGGATGCCGGGATGCGTCTACTACGCATTTGCGGCTGATCTTACGGACCCCAACCTCTTTCATCTGGTCGAGGGCTGGGTCGATCAGGCGGCATACGAGCGGCACGGGCGCGCCGACACCTTCCTCACTGCGTTGGCGTTGGTGGTGAAGCACGTGCGAATACAGGATCGCCAGGGCGTCCGATACGAAATCGCGCAGCAATTCATCGACGATCCGCGTGCAAAGGTGGCTTGAGACGTTTGAAAAATCGGCGCACGTTTGGTGCACCGTTGCGGAAGTGATCACCGTGGGAAATGCTCGTCACGGATGACTGCTTCCGACCCTGAGCGGTCGGTCACCAACGTAGATAGCTCACAGGAAAGCGGTCAGTCAATGACTGAGTTCACCGGCTGCCGAAATGGAGCGCCAGCGCGTTTCGTAGTATACGAAGCCAGTATTTAGGCTTAGAGCCGATAGAAATTTGATACGAATACAGTCGATCTCGAATAAGGCAAGCCCCATCAAGCAAGACCATTTGGCCGGCCACCAAGCGCTGAACCGGATTCCAGTGGTGGGCGAATTCGGCATGGCAGTGCGGACACTTCGGATTTGCACCAGGACGGAATTGCCCTCCGCAAGGGCACTTCGGCAAAGTGGTCGCGATACGGTCAAGCAGTTCTTGCGTGGGCTCTGATGAATACACGAGTTCCTTATCTTGTTCGCGGTGGACAACATTTGAGCAGCTATCGCAATGAAAGTGAGGAAAACTCTCGCTCATGCCACTGGACTGCCACGCAGGCGTCAATCGTGTGCACGACGGACACTTCATTGAACCTACCCAAGGCGCGTTTTCTGCGTAGTAGACAACCTTCATTACGCTCTACCGGGTAGTAGTGTTTTGGTCATTCTTATTTCGTCCCGTTGGATAACTCGCTCAGCCTACCCGAAAGCCGACATTCGTGACAGGCAGTAACTGGCCGATTGCGGCCGGTCACGAGAGCCCATTTCCGACCCAGCCGAGTCACTTGACACACGGCCGGTTGAATGGCGATTCTCGCCTGTGAAGTAGCCGTTCGGCTTCCGGCCTCAATGGCCTTTACCTGCTCGTGGGAAGAGCCAAGGCGCACGAATGATCGACCGGACCGCCCCGTGGCCACCTCGGACGAATGCGAGCCCCGCGGATAGGCGGTTGATGCACTCGACGCGTTAGCGCCCGCTGCCAGGGCGCGGCCACTTCCACGATCGATTACAAGCCAAAAATGAGCGAGCGATGTGCCGCGACGCCCGCTGCAACGCCGGCGGCCGAGGCGAACGTCGCGTTGGACCATGCGCTCGCCGCATCGCCAGCGGCAAACACTCCCGGAACGGTGGTCTGCTTCCAGTCGTCCACGCGGATAACGGGACCTATCGGACCTTCGTCGAACTCGCATCCGAGCTGCTTTGCGAGCGGACTTGCCATCTGGGTGCGCGGCCCCACAAACAGTGCATCGATGTCGATGGCGCGGCCGTCGGCGAGACGCAATCCTGTCATGCCGGGTACGTCGCCAAGCACTTCCACGACTGGCGTCCGTTCGATTCGCACATTGCGGGCTTCGAGCAACGCAGTCTCTTCGGGCGACGGCTCGACGATGCCTTGCGAAAACCAGGTTGTCGGCCCCCAGTCGGGAACGAGCATCGCCTGATGAATCGATAATGAATGCGTCGCCAGGACGCCGAGCCGTTTGTCCGCGACTTCGTAACCGTGACAATACGGACAATGCAACACGCTGATACCCCATCGTTCATCCAGGCCGGGGAGAGAGGGCAGTTCGTCTCGAACGCCCGTCGCAAGGATCAATCGATCCGCGCTTGCGATGCTCCCACTGCTTTGCGTGACGATGAAGCCATCGTCAACACGCTCCGCCGTGCGTGCTTCGCCTGTCGCGAAGTGCGCCGTCGGATACGCCGAGAGTTGCGCCGTCGCCTCATGGATGATCTCGCCGGGCGCCTTGCCATCCTGCCCGAGAAAACCATGAGCGTGTGATGCGAATCGATTGCGTGGCGTTCTGCTATCGAGCACAAGCACACGCCGTCGCGCGCGCGCCAGCTGCATTGCGGCGGAAAGACCGGCGAAGCTGCCGCCGATCACGATGACATCGTAGTGCTCGTCCATACGTTCCCTCTCCAGATCATCACGCAACATTGAGAGTTGCATGATAGCGCCATGTTAAACTTTTACGCAACTTGAAAAGTTTCTTGAGATGAGTGCCCACGATGAAGACCGATAGCCGCATGTCTCGCGTCTTGCACGCGTTGATTCACATGAAGCATGTGGATGGTCCGCTCACCTCCGAAGCACTCGGTGAAATGCTGTGCACGAACGCCGTCGTCGTGAGGCGTTTGTTCAGCGGTCTGCGCGATATTGGATACGTCACTTCGGAGAAAGGGCACGGAGGCGGTTGGGTGCTGGCCGAACCCCTCGAAAACATCACGCTACTGGACGTCTACCATGCGGTCGGCGAACCTTCGCTTTTCTCGCATCTTGTTTCGGAGGATCATCCGGAATGTCTTGTCGAACAAGCTGTGAATGCCCATCTTTCGGCGACGCTTCTCGAAGCCGAGGCTGTCCTGCTGAAAAAGTTCGGGACGGTCACCATTGCGATGCTTGCTGGAGAGGTTGAAACTTCGGCGTTGCGGTCGAAATCGTCTCGCGCAGGGAATAAATAGCGGTCGCCGTATGCGGCCCGTCTGGTTCCACGATGCAGACCTGGGCAATTGGCAGGATTGGAATGCGAACCCGCCGCTTCGTTTAAGCGGAAGTTTTGCGGGACGGGCTAGTGACTGCAACTGGCCGAGATCTGCCTGATGCGGTTAGTCGAGATGAATTCAATGATCAGATGCGCTGGACTTCGTGGCTGCGCTTTATGTCTGTTGCAATCTCCCACGCCTTAGTTCTTAAAGCATCTATCTCATCGTTCAGTTCGAAGTACCCGGATTTCTTAGTCTCTAGCTTCAAGTGCAACACTTTGAATCGAGTAAGGTGTTGCGATGAGGAAGTACAAGCATCTGAGCGCG
>OFTX01000759.1_pt1 | contig 14588 bp, 17 predicted proteins | sample 1775051 | NCBI WGS metagenome assembly OFTX01 (sample SAMN08195772, study PRJEB24354) | sludge metagenome | isolation source: sludge from phenol fed wastewater aerobic bioreactor A | place: India: Nagpur | collected 2016-09-15
CATCACAGCGGGAAGTAAATATTGTGTTTGATTTACACTAAAAGATTTTAATACAACCATTTTAATAACAAAGCAGTAATGGCATAAATTATTGTAATGATAAAAATGCCTCTTGCTGTTTTGTCTTTTTGTGCATTGATATAAACTGTAAAAATGATGGCATTTGCCAAAAGTGAAAAACTGATCATCGCTGTAAGCAAATGCCTTTCTATTCCCAGATATTGAATGAATTCAGCAAAACTCAATCTTCTGAATTTATAAAAATAAAAACCCAGCATTCCCAATAAGGGTGCTAACAAGCCTAGTACCAATCCTAATTTCAGATTATCTTTCCTCAACATTATAATTTCCAGTTTTTTTCTAATTGCTCTTTTAGCTGATAGTTGGTTAAATCAAACTGTACAGGTACAACACTTACATAATTATTAGCCAGCGCCCAAACATCGGTGTCTTTGCCTTTATCGAAATTTACGAATTCACCTGTTAGCCAATAATACTTTTTCCCGTGTGGGTCATGTCTTTCCACAAAATCTTCTTCATATTTGGCATAAGCCTGCCTGCATATTTTAATACCTTTCATCAACTCTTCGTCCACTGCTGGGATATTTACATTCAACAAAAAGTGACTGGCAATTTTCTTTTGATGTAAAACCTGTGCTGTGATCTTTTCAACGATTTTTTTAGCAGGATTGAAATCTGCCTCCATCGAATAATCCAGTAAACTGAAACCGATGCTTGGAATACTTTCAATAGCCGCTTCCATTGCAGCGCTCATTGTGCCGCTGTAAATAACATTGATGCTGTGATTGGCGCCATGATTTATTCCGCTTAAACAGATATCCGGTTTCCGGTGCAATACTTTATCTACTGCCAGTTTTACACAATCAACAGGCGTACCGTTACAGGTATAAGCTTCTGTGCCTTCTACAAAAACGGTTTTTTGCAAACGCAGCGGATGGCCAATGGTAATGGCATGCCCCATACCGCTTTGAGGCTTGTCTGGCGCCACCACCACCACTCTGCCCAAGTGCATTACTGCTTCTGTTAATGCTTTAATGCCGGGAGCATAAATACTATCATCGTTCGTAATTAAAATAACCGGCTCTTCTTTTTTTCTGGTTGCCATGGGTGCAAGATACAAGCAAAAAACGTAGCAAAATTTTCATCAACTGCTAAATGGCTGAATCATTATGCCGTATTAAAGTTTATTTGTATACCGCTCATTCTAAATTATCACCTGTTGCCATAAGTTTATGAAACGGTTGGAATAAAATATTTTGTATAGGAGTAAAAATTTTTTTGAAAAACTAATTTTTTTAGTATTTTGCACTTGAATCTAAATTTATTAGTTATGAGTTATGCAGGAAAAAATTTTCGCTATCTCAGAAAGTTAAGAGGGTGGACTCAGGAAGAATTTGCCCAAAAGATTAATGTAAAACGATCTTTGGTAGGGGCCTATGAAGAAGAACGTGCAGAGCCACGATTAGAAGCACTGGAAGAAGTATGTACTATTTTTAAATTGAGTTTGGATGATCTATTATTAAAAGATCTCAGCGCTGCAAAAGGAAGTAGTTATATAGAACAACGCCGAAAACAAAAAATGGCTGCATTAAGTAGTGCGGAAATACAGTTTGTACCTGTAAAAGCGGCTGCAGGCTACTTGGCCGGTTATGCAGATCCTGATTTTATAGATGAATTGAATACGTTTACTTTACCAATGCTGGCTCCGGGACAATATCGTGCCTTTGAAATTATAGGTGATAGTATGTTGCCTACCCCCAGCGGCAGTGTGATTGTAGGGGAGAAGGTAGATGATCTGGAAAACCTGAAAAGCAGCAATACCTATATTGTTTTGAGCAGGAATGAAGGTGTAGTGTATAAACGGGTGATGAAGAATAATCGCACTAAGAACAAGCTTACACTTGTCAGTGATAATCCACAATATGAACCATACAATGTAAATGCAGAGGATGTATTAGAAATGTGGAAGGCGGTATACGTTTTGCAAAAAGCAAACACTATTCAACATTGGGATGTAAACTCTCTTGCCGGAATGGTCAATAATCTGCAAGAGCAGGTAAGCAGTTTAAAAAAGAAATTGAATTAGTTGGGTTAGTTAGTAATAAGGGCCGGTGTCTACCGGCCTTTATTAATAAAGGGAACCGGCTACTCTGAATGTATTGCAATGGGCTTCAACAATAGTTCTAACGTCGGGTGAATAACCGCCACCCATAGCCACTGTTACAGGAATATTATGTTTTTTCAATTGTGTGAAAACGAACGCATCTCTTTGTTTGCATTCGTCTATGCTTACTTTTAGTTTCCCGAATTTGTCTGTCTCAAGAATATCTACTCCCGATAAATAAAAAGCAAAATCGGGTTTTACTTGTTCAACTAATTGTGGTAGCGTAGTTTTTAATATTTCCAAATATTCTTTTCCTGTTGTTCCATCTTTCAATCCAATATCCAGATCACTTTTTTCTTTGTGAAACGGATAATTGTGTGCCCCATGCATGCTGAACGTGAAAACGTTTTTATTATTTTCAAAAAGCTTGGCTGTTCCGTTTCCCTGATGAACATCCAGGTCGATAATTAGAATTTGTTTCGCATCTTTTTGGTGCAATAAATAGTTTGCTGCAACGGCAAAATCATTCAACAAACAAAAGCCTTCGCCACGATTTGCAAAAGCATGGTGTGTTCCTCCGGCAATATTTAATGCCACGCCGTTTTTCATGGCATGATAACAACAAGCAATCGATCCTTGTGTGATGATTAATTCTCTTTGTGTTAATTGCGGTGACTGCGGAAAGCCGATCTTTCTTTGTTCTGATGCTGTTAATGTTTGATGTTTTAGCTTATTGAAATATTCTTCTGCATGTGTAAGCAATACAAACTCTTCTTCACATGCTCTTGGTTTAAAAATATTTTCCTGTGTAATGGTTCCTTCATGTAATAATTGTTCAGGAATCAATTCATATTTCAACATGGGAAACCGGTGCCCTTCGGGTAAAGGATGAGCATAAATGGTATCGTAAGCAATTTTAATCATTCAATGCCATTATGGTGTCATTAACTATTGCAAAAACCTTTTCATTCTTTTTTCGTTTGATGGATGCCAAACCTGTGAACCTGCTGAATGCCGGCAATACTGCATATTGTTTGGTGAAATAGAAACAAGGGAATCGCAATGTTTGTTTACTGTTGCCTTTGATGCTGATACCCGGATGAATATGCCCCGAAAAAAAGAAATTGTTTTCTTCTTCTTCAAGATTGATTTCTTCAATTGAATGCACAAAACAAAAATCTGCCATCTGTAATCTATGTTCTGTAATTTGTATTCCTGCACTTGCATACCATTCATCTTTTAAAATATCATGATTACCTTTAATGAGGTGTATATGCAAATGAGATAAATCGTTGCGCCATTTTACAAAAAGGTCCAACTCTTTATTGGCAATACTGTGAAAAAGATCTCCAACAACTATTAATTGTTCTGCTTTAAAGAAACCGATGCAATCAACCAGCCTTTGTAAGTCTTCTCTGAAAACCGCCTGTGGTATGGCTATTCCACTTTTTCTGAAATGACCGGTTTTGCCAAAATGAATATCTGAAACGATCAGTGCTTTGTGTGTTTCCCAAAAAATACATCTTTGTTCGCTAAGCCATAACTGTTGTTCTGCCAATATAAATGGTACCGGTTGCTGCATGTTGCAAATCTATTATCCACATTTCATTCAGTAATCATTTTTTGCACTTTACTATTTAAAGGAAAGCAATTACATTTAACATATTAAAATCGAAATAACAATGACCACCAATTTCAACCCTGAAGAAGGAAAGCTGCCTTCATCGCTTAATGTATTAACCATTTTAACTTTTATTGGAAGCGGTTTATTCAACCTGGCCGGAGCATTCTGGCAATTTGTTCGTGCAGATAAAGCTGTTGAAGATCTTGATAAAGCCTTAAACAGCCCCGACTTTGATAAACTTCCTGATTTTGCAAAGAAAATGATTACACCGGAAGCACTGGAACAGGCAAGGCTTGCAGCTACTAATAAGCTACCTATTTTAATTGTAACCATTGTGGGTGGTGTACTTTGTATTATTGGCGCGGTGCAAATGCGTAAACTTAAAATGCAGGGATATTATATTTGGCTGATGGGCGAAATTGTTCCGGCAATATGCACAATCGTATTGCTTGGAAAAGCAGCAGTGAGCGGATTTGGCGCTTTAATAGGGTTTGCATTTATGTTATTGTTCATTATCCTGTATACATTACAACGTAAGTATCTTACCAATAAATAATGCACACGCATTTTAAGGAGGGTAGCAGCTATTTTGTTGCTACCTTTTTTATTTGTTTAATTGTTGCTGCATCCTTTTAACCCTTTCTTCCATTTTTTCTGAAGACAGGTTGTTTCGGTTAAGCCCATCAACAACTATAGGAAAAGATAGTGGTGTAAACTTTTCAGGAAAAGTAAGCACAATCTTATTGCCCGCAATCCTGTTCAATGCACTCCTTAGCCTAAGTTCTTCCATCTGTTGTTCGAGCACTTCGTTGTATGCCTGCCTGAGTAAAATATTATTGGGCTCATATTCTTCAAATACATTGAAAAGTAACCCGGCTGAAGATTGCAGGTGCCTTGCTTTTTTATGTTCACCCGGGTATCCCTGAAAAATAAGGCCGCCTATTGCAGCAATATCTCTGAATTTTCTCCTTGCCATCTCTGTACTGTTTACGCTTTTTTGAATATCATTCAACAGATGGTTGGTAAAGAAAAGTTCATGAACATTGGTATCATCAACAGGTATGGGTTGATCGCTGAGCAGTTCAAAACCATAATCGTTCATAGCTATTGAAAAAGTAATGGGTGTTATCCGGCTTATCCTGTAAGCTATGAGTGCACTCATAGCTTCATGTACCTGCCTTCCTTCAAAAGGATATACCAAAAGATGGTAACCGTCTTTACTTTCTATCTGTTCAATTAAAGTTTCTTTATCGGATGGAATATGTGATAATTCTTGTTGAAGTTGAAAGAGCGGTTGCAAAGCTTGTAGCTCATTGCAAGAATTGCCCATTGTCAATTGTCCATTGACCATTGCTTCTGTTTCTGCAAAAGTTTCCCTTAATATTTTACCAAGGTTTGCAGATAAACTCATTCTTCCCCCCATCCAGCTGGGAACAATTGTTTTCTTGGAAGCAGATGGCTTAACAATTACATTCATATCTTTTATGCCTACCAGCTCCAGATTCCTTCCTGCCAGAGTAAAGGTGGTACCTGTTTCCAGGCGACTAACGAACCATTCCTCAATTACACCTATATATTTACCATTCAACAGTTTTACTTTAAGCATCGCATCGCTTACTATTGTGCCTATATGCATACGATGGCGCATAGCCATTCTCCTGTTCTTTATAGTGTAAACACCATCATCCGTTATCTCTATTTTCTTATAATCATCATAATGCTGTAAAGCTATGCCTCCGGTACTGAGGTGTTGTAATATTTCTTTCCATTCAGTATCGGTTATTTCTGAAAAACTATAGGTGCTCCTTATTTCGGGCAATAACTGTTCTGGTACAAATCCGTCTCCTACTGCAAGGGTACACATATACTGCATCAGTACATCAAAACATAAAACCAGTGGTTCTTTACTTTCTATTATGCGGCTGCTTACGGCTTTTTTTAAAGCAGCGGCCTCTACTAATTCCAGAGAATGTGTAGGAAGGAAATAGATTTTACTCGTATCTCCGGGTTGATGGCCGCTTCTTCCGGCACGTTGCAAAAAACGGGAAATGCCTTTAGGAGAACCTACCTGAATAACCGAATCAACCGGCCTGAAATCAACACCGAGATCCAGGCTGGCCGTACAAACAACCGCTTTAAGTTTTTTTGTATGTAAAGACTCTTCCACCCAAAGCCTTAATTCCTGTTCAATACTTCCATGATGCAAAGCAATGGCTCCTGCCAGTTGAGGGGCAATATTTAATAATGTTTGATACCACATTTCACTCATGCCTCTTGTATTAATGAATATAAGTGTGGTATTGCTTTGCTCAATTATGGGAACAATTTTTTCGGCCAGCTTTATACCCAAATGCCCGGCCCAGGGATATTTTTCTATTTCATCGGGAATGATGGAAATGATTTCCGTTTGTTTGGGAAGATTGGCCTGTACAACAAAAGTTTCTATAAGCTTAGAGCGGTGTAATGGACTTAATAATACTTCTTTAGCTTCCTCTAAATTGCCAATGGTGGCACTAATTCCCCAAACAGATACTCCCGATTTATTGTGCGCAGCAATAGGTATGATCCTGCTTAACGCCAGCTCTGTTTGCACACCTCTTTTGCTTCCCATTAACTCATGCCACTCATCTATTGCAATTGTTTCTAAAGAGGCAAAAAAAGAATGGTTGTTTTTCTGGGCCAATAGTAAATGGAGGCTTTCGGGTGTAATAATTAAAATCTCAGGTGTGTTTTTTTTCTGTCTGTTGCGTTCTGTGATAGTTGTATCTCCGTTTCTTATGCCCACTTCCCATGACATATTCAATTCAGTAATGGCTTCCTGCATTGCCCTGGCTATATCTTTGGCCAACGCTCTTAGAGGGGTGATCCAAAGTAATTGTAATCCATTATATTTTAGTTGCTGATAACTATTCGGGTGAGTATTAATAAACCGGATAATGCTCCCTAAAAAAACAGCATATGTTTTGCCGCAGCCGGTTGGTGCATTTACCAAACCACTTTCTGTTTTAAGAACATGTTGCCAGGTTTCTTCCTGAAAAGCAAATGGTTTCAGGCCTTTGCTGTGCATCCATTGTGTAACAATTCTATATCCTATGGTGTTTTGCAACATACACATCAAAAATAAGTTAAACAATTTAGTACAGGGTTCATTTACACAGGCCCAGCACTTATCTTCGCTTTATGCTAATTATCCGGTTACATCATCTTCAGTTTAAAGCATACCATGGTTTGTATGAGCAGGAAAAAATCAATGGAAACGATTTTGAGGTGAATGCAGAAATTTATCACCATCCTGTTTCTACCATTAAAAATATACAGGAAACCATTAATTACGAATTGGTGTACAGGCTGATTGAAGAAAGGATGCAAATACCCACACCTTTATTGGAAACCATTGTAATGGAAATAGCCGGGCAAATTTTACACAAATTTGAACTGGCCGAAGAAGTGACTGTTTCCATAAAAAAAATAAACCCGCCTATTGAAGGAATGAACGGTTCCGTTGGCGTGCACTATCATTTAAAAAGAAAAGCTAATGATGAAGTATAAATGGATGATATTGTTTTGTTGTATCCCTTTTTTTTCAATTGCGCAGGAAACAACTCTTTTATTTAAAGAAGCTGTTAATTTAGAAACACAGTATAAAGAACAGGAAGCATTAGATAAATACAGGCAGATTTTATTGAACGAGCCAGGTAATATGAAAGCCTTGCTTAAGGCTGTTGAGCTAAGTTGCTCAACTGGCGAACGCCTGCCGCTTAAAAACGATAAGCGAATAACATTTGAATCTGCTATGAGTTATGCTAAAAGAATGGTAACAACAGACAGTGCCAATGCAGAGGGATATTATGCAATAGCTTTGGTATCTGGCAAAATGACCGAAGTGGAAACAGAAAACAAGAAAACAGTACAGTTTGTACGTGATATTAAAATAAATGCAGATAAAGCTCTAAAATTAAACCCAAACCATGCTATGGCCAATTTTATAGAAGGGAAATGGCATTATGAAATGGTTACTTTAAACTGGGCCAAAAAATTGGCGGTAAAAACTTTGTACGGCGGATTACCTGAACCCAGCCTGGATGATGCGATTGTATATATGGAAAAGTGCAAGGCTTTAAATCCCTACTTTGTATTAAATATGCTAACGCTTGGAAAAGCATATAAAGAAAACAGGAACCCGGCAAAAGCTATGGAAACACTACAACGTTGTGTGAAGTTGCCAACAAGAACAATGGATGACCCCGCACTAAAAGCAGAAGCGCAAAAAATATTAGATAGCCTACAATAAAAATTTATGGAATTACAACACTTATTTGAAACAGCAGTAGCAGAAAGCAAAACTTTACCCGCAAAACCAGATAATGAAACATTGTTAAAATTGTATTCTCTGTACAAACAAGCCACAGAAGGAGATAATAATGGAGATGCACCTGCCAATCCTTTTGACTTTGTAGCAAAAGCAAAATACAATGCATGGCAATCTTTAAAAGGCACTTCTAAAGAAGATGCCATGCAACAATATATTAACCTGGTGAATGTATTGAAAGCCTAATAACTATTTTAACAGATATCTAAAGCCTAATCCAATAGAATTGAATGCCCCTGCTGAAAGCGAAGACGCGAATGCAATATTGGTACTCGTGCCATAATATGTTACTGTGTTGGTTGAATTATTAAAAGAACCGTTAACCGTATTTATGTAAACCTGTGCAATATTATTAAGCGTTGCTTCTAATAAAAACCTATTGCTGATTTTATAAGCAAATCCCGGGTTAAGAGAAGTGTTAATATTGAATGCTGAATATCGGGTATAAGGCCCGAAATATGGAAAATAATAATTCACATCACTTTTTGCTGTGGTATAGGTAACTGAATTATTCCAATTGATGAATACATAAAAATCTGTTGCAAGTTTTTTATAGTAGGTATTGAAGTAGTTTATGCCAAAACTAAATGCATTAGATTTTAACTCAGAAGATGAAGGCATGTTTTTTTGCTTATTACCGTTATAACCAAATACAATTCCAAAACCTTCTAACCTGTTACTCTTTTTTGCCCAGGCAATACTTGGGTTAATATTGATGGCAGTTGTATTCGTTTTTACAGGATAATTTACCGTAGAATCATTGTGTGCCTGAATTAAATTGAAACCGATACTTCCTCCCAAGATTTTTTGCCCTTTTTCAAATTGAGCATTGCTAATGGTGCAAACTGTAATTGTGATCGTTAATAGTAAAATTTTTTTCATAAACTCTTTTTGTTAACAGACAAGCCTATGGAATCAGATGATGCTTTTTAGTGATGCTTTAACTAAATATTATATCTTTTTACTTTTCCATTTATTGCTTTGCATAAACAAATATGAAGGGATGAAAGTGCATATCCAATATACCCATTCGCTACCCCAGCCAATGGCGATGGATAATTTCCACTTTTCCAGCACCAGATAAACATAGGTAATGTAAAAACTAACGGCGATCATTTCAATCAATAAATTCATTTTACTGCTTCCTGTTCCGGTAACTGCATTTAACCAAATGGTGGCAACACTCATTAAAACCAATGCAGTTGAAACAATTCTTAATACCGGCATAGCGGCAGTGATAAAACTTTCTTCCTGGCCATAAATGGACAAGAACAGATGTGGCAATAAATTTAATAACAAACAAATACAGCCGGCAAATAAAAGAGAGAGCCTTATAATTCTGTGAACAAGATAAATTACTTTATCGTGCATTCCCTGCCCGATAATATTGCTTACCATCGTATTGGTTGTAGCCGCAAAAGCCCAGGTAAAGCAACCGAAAAAGCCAAAAATATTACGCATGGTATTAGAAATGGCAAGATCCCTTGAGCCATGATGCTCAATCAATATATAAAAGAATTCCCAGGTAATAATACTTAAGGCATATTGGCCTATCAGTGGGCTCGATTGTACAAGAATAAGCCTGGTTGTTCTTTTATCAAACGCAAAGCTTTTAAATAATTGCAACTGTTGGCCTATGCCTTTTACATGCAATACAATAAAAATACTTAATAAACCTGCACCTTCTGCAATTACCGAAGCTATTGCAGCGCCATTGAAACCTAAGGATGGGAAACCTAATTTTCCATAAATAAAACAATAATCTAACACAATGTTTACAAGGGCTTCCGTTCCTGTTCCAATAATCAGGTATTTGCTTTGGTTGGTACCTACCAAAACTGCGTTACGCATTTGGTATAGGTACAAAAAAAAGAGACCAAAAATCCTTATACGCAAAAAAGCAATGGACATGTTATAAGTATCTTCATCATGAATGGCCCAGTGAAGTATTTGTGGCGCAATAAACCATGTTACGAGAATCCCCAAAAAAGCCATCACAAATGCTATTCTGATACCTTGTACAAAAAGATTTCCTATCTCATCAATCCTGTTCTCACCGGCTCTGCGGGCAATAAGCGCCTGCAAACCGTTATTCAATCCATTGCCAATTACAGCAAATATTAGATAGTAAACACCTGTAATACCGGCCACTGCCAATGCCTTTTCATTCAGCCTGCCTAAAAAAATATTATTGGTAATAAAGTTAATCTGGGGTACCAGAATGGCTAAGGCAATGGGTAATGCAATACCTAAAATCTGTTTATTGGTGATTTGTACCCTCAAATTCATTGCAGTGCTCATAGTTGGCAAAACTATGCTTTTGAGCATGTAAAAGCCGATTTATATGCTTGGTAATTATTTTTTATCATTGCATCAACTATATTTGAATAATGGTTGAGAAAAGTATTAGCAGTTATGGAGATTTAACATCGCAGTCGCCTTTTAACAGCGATAAACTGGTTGTTAATGTTGGGCCTACATACATGTGCTTTATTGTAAGGCTGCATGGAAAAGAAGAAATTGCCGCCTTTGAACTATTTGAGTTCGATAAAGTGTTGGATAACTGGTATGATGTTTTTTATAATGTAAAGAACCAGTCTAAAATATTAGACAGAAGTTACAACCATACCACTGTTTTGTATAATATGCCTGAATCTGTTTTAATACCGGCAGAAAAATATTCGGCCGAAAGCGCTTCAGATTTTCTAACCACCGTTTTCGGGGAGCATTTTAATCAACTAATTAATACGGATACTTTAAATATTAATGAACCTGTTGTGAATGCATATGGTATTAAGCGGTCTTTGTTCGATATTGTAGGCTCTAATTTTCTAATGGTAGAAGCACGGCATTATTATTCCATGTTATTAAATGTATTGTTGCATGGTTCAGTATTGCCTTCAGGCACCTTTCTCAGGTTAGAGTTTTATAAAAACACTTTAGTGTTGGTGCTTATTCATGAGCGCCGATTACAGTTGGTACAGCAGTACAGTACTGCAAATGCAGACGACATGCTGTATTATGTTTTAAGTGTACTAGAACAGTACCGGTATAAACCAAGCGAAGTGCAACTGGAAGTGGCAGGGATAATAGATACAAGAACCCAGGATTACGATTTCTTAAGAAAACTCTTTCCACATATTAGCTTCGATACACTGAATACTGCCATTGCATTGCCTGAATTGGTTGAACAATACCCCGCTCACTATTTGTCACCTTTCTTTAAAGTTTTGGCATGAGGATTATTTCAGGAAAATGGGGAGGAAGAAGAATAAGCCCTCCTGCAAAAATGCCTCACACAAGGCCTACAACTGATATTGCAAAAGAAGGTTTGTTCAATATTTTACAGAACAGGATTGATTTCACAGGTATCAAAACACTCGACCTTTTTGGCGGAACCGGTTGCATTAGCTATGAACTGGCTTCGCGTGGGGCAGAAGACCTTACTATTGTAGAGAAAGACCATATAATGTATGATTTCATAAGGAAAAACCTGGAGATGCTGGGAGCAGAAAATGCTAAAGTATTAAAGATGGATGTGTTTACTTTCTTATCAACCTGTAAAGAACAATACGATTTTATTTTTGCAGGGCCGCCTTACGCCCTGGGAGCTATAGATGAACTTCCTAAAATAATTGTTTCTCAAAAACTGATTGCAGAAGGTGGGTATTTTGTATTGGAACATACCCCCCGCAATGGTTATGAGTCTTTCAATGGATTTAAATTTGTCAGGAATTATGGAACCACTCTTTTCAGTTTTTTTACGTGTGAATCTTAGAAAAATATTCCGGCTCATAAATAACAGATAATTTTTTAATGCTAATTGCCCGTTATTGTTTATGATGACACCTATTTTTATAACAGGTATAGGAACAGATATTGGTAAAACCATTGTAAGCGCAATCATTACAGAAGCTTTGCAGGCCGACTACTGGAAGCCTGTTCAAGCTGGTTTTAATGATGGAACGGATGCCTTGCGCATAAAGGATTTACTGAGCAACAGCTTCTCAAAAATTCATCCGGAAACATACAAACTCAAAATGCCGGCTTCGCCGCATATTGCAGCCAGGGAGGAAGGTGAGGTTATCAGAATTGAAAAAATAAAATCTGCATTTTCCAGGTTACAATCAGAAAACCCTTATCTCATTATAGAAGGCGCCGGAGGGTTAATGGTTCCCATAAATGAAAAAGAATTTATTGTAGACATTATTAAAGAGTTAAATGCGAAGGTTGTTTTAGTGAGCAGGAATTATCTTGGTAGCATCAATCATTCGCTGTTAACTGCCGCTGTTTGCAGGCAATATAATATTGAAGTGTTGGGATGGGTATTTAATGATCAATATTTAGATTATGAAGAAGACATTGTTCGTTGGACGGGCATTCCATCGCTGGGAAGCATACCTTTGTTACATAATACAGATCGTAATGCTATTTACTTGCAGTCGCAAAAAATAAGAACAAAATTATTGGCTAGCATATGACGAAAAAGGAATTGAGAAATATTTACAAACAAAAACGCCTTTCATTAGAGCACAACAATAAATTGCGCCTCGATGATTTGATGCTGATCCAGTTTCAGCAACTTAATTTTCAATCTATCCACTCAGTAATGAGCTACTGGCCTATTACAAACTTTAACGAACCCAATACGCATATTTTTACTCGTTATCTGAAACATATGCTTCCCGGCTTGCAGATTGCCTATCCGGTAACCAACTTTAACAATCATTCTATGCAGGCTTATTTAACACATGATGATACTGTTTTTATAAACAACCAATATGGCCTTACAGAACCTAAGACTGGAGTAGTGATCCAGCCATTCGACATAGACCTGGTTTTTGTTCCACTAATAGCTTTTGATGAAAAAGGGTATAGGGTTGGTTATGGCAAAGGCTTTTATGACCGGTTCCTGATTAATTGCCATCAGGAAACCCTTGCCATTGGGTTTAGTTATTTTGAAGCGGTGGATCGTATAGACGATACAAACCAATTTGACGTACCTTTAGATTATTGCATTACGCCAGACAATATTTATGAATTTTAATAACCTGTTCCTTAAATCTTTTCGTGTTGTTTTATTGCCTCTGTCATTAATCTATGGTTTAATCATCATTATCAGGAACAGGCTGTTCGATAGGAACATACTTAAATCTGCAACATTTAATTTTCCTGTTATTTGTATTGGTAACCTTGCCGTTGGCGGTACAGGAAAATCTCCAATGGTTGAGTACCTTGTTCAATTACTGCATCCACAATTTAAAATTGCCACTCTGAGCCGTGGATATAAACGCAAAACAAAAGGGTATGCTCTGGCGAGTGAACAAACTACCGCGTTGGAGATAGGAGATGAGCCCATGCAATTTCATTTAAAATTCCCTGATGTTGCTGTTGCGGTTGGCGAAGAGCGTTTAGTGGCAATTCCATACCTGATAGAAGATGTAAAAGGGTTGCAGGCAATTATTTTAGACGATGCTTTTCAGCACAGGGCAGTAAAAGCAGGATTAAATATTTTATTGAGCGATTACAACAATCAATACATACACGATTTCTTCTTGCCCACAGGCGAGTTAAGAGATGAGTGGGCCTCTGCAAGAAGAGCTGATATTATTGTTATTACAAAATGCCCGCCGGATCTAAGTGCAGACAAGAAGCAAAAGATTATTAAAAGCCTGCGTTTGCAAAAAAAACAAAAAGCTTTTTTTACCACTATTCAATATGGTAAACCTTACCATATAATCCATCAGCAAAATACAATAACACTTTCTCACGAGCAGGAAGTGCTCCTGGTGAGTGGCATAGCGAACCCTGCGCCTCTAAAAAATTATATAGTAGAGCACACAGCCACTTACTACGAAAAATCTTATGGCGACCATCATATTTTTTCAATTGATGATTTGAATGAAATTAAACAGAAATTTTATGAAATGGATGCTTCGCATAAAGCCATCATTACTACTGAGAAAGATGCAGTTAGATTACATAAGTTTCGGGAAGAATTAAAAGACATTCCTTTTTATGTATTGCCCATACAACATCTTTTTTTGTTTGACGAGGCAGCACAATTTGATAGTATCGTTACCGATTTCATTCGGCATTTCACCCTTAATCAAGATTAGTTATGGTAGGGATGCGAGAACTGCACCTGCTTGGCGCGCTCCGGCGTAATGGCCAGCGAAGCAACCAGCAGATCGACCTTGTTGGTCAGCAGGAAGGGTATGCGGTTCGGGCCGGTGACCGGCACGATCTTGAGCTTGACGCCCAGGTCCTTGGCCAGCGCCTTGGCCACGTCGGCGTCATAGCCGTCGGGCTGGTTCTGCGAGTTCATGATGCCGTAGGGCGGGAAGTCCACCAGCATGCCGATGGTGAGCTCGCCCTTCTGCTTGACCTGGTCGATGGTTTCGGCGTTGGCCGCGCCGGCGCCCAGCGCCAATATGCCGACTCCGGCCAATACCGTCGCACCCATAAGA
>OFTX01000763.1_pt1 | contig 14525 bp, 12 predicted proteins | sample 1775051 | NCBI WGS metagenome assembly OFTX01 (sample SAMN08195772, study PRJEB24354) | sludge metagenome | isolation source: sludge from phenol fed wastewater aerobic bioreactor A | place: India: Nagpur | collected 2016-09-15
GGAGGGAACAGGTTCCGCCGGCTCCGGCTCGGCGGGCGTCGGGTCCGGTGCTGGCTCTTCCGGGACAGGCTGCGGCGTCGGTGCCGACGCCTCGGCCGCGATGTCCGCGCCGGTTTGCGGCGCCGGCAGCGGCCGTGCTTCCTCGGACGGCTCCGCCGCCACTTCCTTCCTACCGAAGGAAAAGACCTTCTTGATGAAGCCGAATGCCATCCTGTCCGCCCGTCCTCAGGCCGCCTGCGCGGCCGGCGCCGCCGCGATCAGCTTTTCTCCGTCATGGCCGGTGACGGCGGCCTCGACGATCTCGCCCGGGCGCCCCGCATCGACGGCGGCAAGGGTAAAGCCTTCGGTGCGGCCGATGCCCTGGCGCTCGACCAGCAGGCGCTGCACGCTGCCGACCAGCGAATCGAGATGGCGGGCATAGGCGGCCTCGCCGGCGGCGCGCAGGCGGGCGGCGCGATCCTTGATCACCGCCTTCTCGAGCTGCGGCATGCGCGCGGCCGGGGTGCCGGGGCGGGCGGAGAAGGGGAAGACGTGGGTGAAGGTCAGGCCGCAGTCCTCGACGAGTCGCACCGTGTTCTCGAACATCGCCTCGGTCTCGGTCGGGAAACCGGCGATGAGATCGGCGCCGAAGACGAGATCGGGGCGGCGGGCGCGGAGATCGGCGCAGAACCGCACCGAATCGGCGCGGCCGTGGCGCCGCTTCATGCGCTTCAGGATCAGGTCGTCGCCCGATTGCAGCGAGAGATGGAGGTGGGGCATCAGGCGCGGCTCGGCGCCGATGCGCTCGATCAGCTCGTCGTCGGCCTCGACCGAATCGATCGAGGAGATGCGCAGGCGCTCGAGCGCCGGGACCTGGTCGAGCAGCGCGCCGACGAGGCGGCCGAGCCGCGGCGCCCCCGGCAGGTCGCCCCCCCAGGAGGTGATGTCGACGCCGGTCAGCACCACCTCGCGATAGCCACGCTCGGTCAGTCCCCGGATCTGGTCGACTACGGCGCCGGCCGGCACCGAGCGCGAATTGCCGCGCCCGTAGGGGATGATGCAGAAGGTGCAGCGGTGGTCGCAGCCGTTCTGGACCTGGACGAAGGCGCGGGTGTGCTCCTCGAAACCCTGGACCATGTGGCCGGCGGTCTCGCGGACGGCGAAGATGTCGTTGACCCGGACCTTCTCGGTCGCGCCGATGCCGAAGTCGGCGAGCGCGCCCCAGGAGGCCGCCTCGAGCTTGGCGTCGTTGCCGAGCACCAGATCGACCTCGCCCATGGCGGCGAAGGTCTCGGGCTCCACCTGCGCGGCGCAGCCGGTGACGACGATGCGGGCGCCGGGACGCTCGCGACGGGTGCGGCGGATGGTCTGGCGGGCCTGACGCACCGCCTCGGCGGTGACGGCGCAGGTGTTGACGATCACGACGTCGTCGAGACCCGCGGCGCGGGCCTGCTCGCGCATGGTCTCCGATTCCGCCGTGTTCAACCGACACCCGAGCGTGACCAGTTCGACGCTCACTCCGCCGCTCCCCGCGCCGGCGCGTTGCGGACCCAGGTCAGGGTGTCGCGATCGATCACGCCCTCGAACTCGGTCTCGATCGGGCCGGTCATCATGACGTGGTCGTCGGTCTCGCGCCAATGGATGAGGAGGTCGCCGCCGGGCAGCGTCACGCGGACGCGGCGGCCGGTGCGGCGGGTGCGGGCGCTCGCGACCGCCGCGGCGCAGGCGCCGGTGCCGCAGGCGCGGGTGATGCCGGCGCCGCGTTCCCAGACCTTCAGGGTCAGGCTCTCCGGACTCGTCACGTGGGCGAGCGAGATGTTGGCGCGTTCTGGGAAGATCGGGTGATTCTCGAGCATCGGGCCGATGGTCTCGAGGTCGTAGGCCTCGACGTCGTCGACCCAGAAGATCGCGTGCGGATTGCCCATCGACACCGCCGTGGGCGAATGGAGGATCGGCGCGTCGATCGGGCCGATCTGCAGCTCGATGGCGCGGGTGTCGGCGAAGGGCTCGGCGAGCGGGATTTCGTCCCACTTCAGGCGCGGCGCCCCCATGTCGACCGTGACCATCTCCGGCGCGCCGGCGTCGGCGGCATGGAGGAGGCCGGCGCGGGTCTCGATGGTGACCGCGTCCTTGCCCTTCTCGCGCATCAGCACCCAGCCGATGCAGCGGGTGGCGTTGCCGCAGGCGGAGACCTCGCCGCCGTCGGCGTTGTCGATCCGCATGAAGGCGTCGGCGCCGGCGGGCGAGCGCTCGATGGTGATCATCTGGTCGAAGCCGATGCCGGTCCTGCGATCGGCGAGACGAGCGATCTCCTCCGGCGTCAGGCGCGGCGCGCCGGCGCGGGCGTCGAAGACGAGGAAGTCGTTGCCGAGCCCGTTCATCTTGCGAAAGGGGATCGCGGTGGTCATGGTCGCTCCAGAACTTCGAGGCGGCCGCGACGCATGCGCGACCGGGCGGCGGGCATGGCCCGTCGCCGATCCTCCACATATGGCGAAACTCCGGTGAAAAGACCAGTGCGAGGCGAGCGATGAACGAGGCGAAGAGCGCGGAAACCGGCGCGGTGAACCCGCATGGACACGGTCGGGCCTCCGATTGGATCGAGCGGCATCTGATCGGCGCGACCCCGGGCGGGACGGTGATCGACGTCGCCTGCGGCGCCGGCCGGCATCTGCGGCGGGCGCTGGCGCTCGGCCACCCGGTGGTGGGGCTCGATCGCGACGTCTCCGGCCTCGCCGATCTCGCGGGCGAGGCGGGCGTCGAGATCGTCGCGCACGACATCGAGGCGGAGGGCGGTCTCGCGCTGCCGCTCCAGGGGCGCCGCTTCGCCGGGGTGATCGTCACCAACTATCTCCACCGGCCGCTCTTCCCGGTGCTGCGCGATCTCGTCGCCGAGGACGGGATGCTGCTCTACGAGACCTTCGCGCGCGGGCAGGGCCGGCACGGCAAGCCGTCGAAGCCGGCCTTCCTGCTGGAGCCGAACGAGCTGCTCTCGCCGGCGCTGATCGAGGGTCTCGTGGTGATCGCCTTCGAGCAGGGCGAACTGCCGGCCGATCTCACCGTGACGCGCAACGCCAAGATCGTGCAGCGGATCTGCGCGGTCGGGCCGAAGCACCCGTGGGCGGAGGCGGCGCCGCGCCCGATCGGTTTCCGCTGACGTGACGTCGCGCCGGGCCTCGACGATCTCGCGAAGGCGGCGGCGGCGTGCCATGGTGCGGGCGAACGGACGATTCGGGGCCGAGCCCCCGATCGGTGGAGACGAGAGCCATGCGGTTCGACCTGCGGATGGGACTGACGAGCGTGGCCTCGGGCCTCGCGATGCTGGCGGTGGCCGGCGCGGCCGTAGCACAGACGACGGGCGCGCCGACGCTCGCCATCGAGCGTCAACCGCCGATCGGCACCCAGCCGGTCGCCCCGGCGCCGGTCCTGGTGCCGCAGGTGAGCGGTCCGCCGATGGTGACGCAGCCGCCGGTCGTTCCGGCGCCGGTGGTGGTGCCGCCCGGCCCGCCGCCGGTGGCGGTGCCCGCGCCGATCGCCCCGAGCCCGGTGTTCGTGCTGGAGACGCCGAAGACGCAAGGATCGTCGGCGCCGAAACCGGCCGAAGCCCCCGCCGCCGCGTCTACCCCCGCCCCCGCCGAGAGCGAAGCGAAGCCGGCCGAGCCGAAGCCGGCCGAAGGTACCTCCGAGCCGAAGCCGACGGCCCCCGAGTCGTCGGACCCCGCCGCGTCCGCGCCGGCTCCGGTGGCGCCCTCGACCGCCGCTCCGGCCGAGCCCCCGGCCGCCGCTCCGAAGCCCGAGGCCCCCGCCGCGACGCCGGCTCCTGCTCCCGCTCCGGCACAGCCGGTCGTCCCGCTCGCCGAACCGCCGGCCGCGCCGGCTCCGGCTCCCGCGCCCGAGGCGACCGAGACGGGGCCGACCACCGAGGAGGTCGAGATGACGCCTCGCCCGGTTCTGTTCGTGACCGGGGTCACCACGTGGGATCAGGCCGAGGAGAAGCTCGGCTCGGTCTTCGCCACCCTGGCTCAGGCGGCGAAGAAGCTCGGCATCGCCGAGCCCGGCGCGCCGCTGGTGGAATATATCGAGAGCGACAGCGACGACGTCGGCTTCCGCGCGATGCTGCCGGTCTCCGCGCCGCCCAAGGGCAAGTTGCCCAAGGGGGTGAAGGCCGGCCGATCGCCGGGCGGCAAGGCGCTCCGGTTCCGTCACAACGGGCCGCTCGACGACCTCGAGGAGGTCTACGGCCGGATCGACGACGAATTGGCCAAGCGCGGCGTCGAGGCCAAGACCATTCTCGAGCAATACGACGGGGACGCGCTCGCCTCGCCGGAGGATCGGGTGGTGGTGGACGTCTACGTCTTCGTGAAGTGAGGAGCGAGGCGCCGGGCGCGTCCCGTCGCGACCGGCGTCCCGGCACGGGCGGAGGCACCGCGTCGCGCGTGAAAATCGGCGCGGACCTTGACTCTCGGCGCGGCGGCGGGTAACCGTCGCGCCATTCTCGTCGACTCCGTCGTCGATCCGCCGACCGAGGCATACCGTCAAGACCTCGGAGGTCACCGTCCGCCAGCGCGATGCGCCCGCGGGCGCGTTTCCGCTTGGGGGTTCGCGAACGCGGGCGACGGGCCGAGACAACCGGGACCGACAGCCCATGTTCGACACCCTCTCCGAACGCCTTTCCGGCATTCTGGACAAGCTCACCCGCCGCGGCGCCCTCTCCGAGGCCGACGTGGGCGAGGCGATGCGCGAGGTGCGTCGCGCCCTGATCGAGGCGGACGTCGCCCTCGACGTGGTGAAGTCCTTCACCGACAAGGTGCGCAACCGGGCGATCGGCCACGAGGTGCTGCGCTCGGTCACCCCGGGTCAGCAGGTCATCAAGATCGTCCACGACGTGCTGGTGGAGACGCTGGGCTCGGAAGCCAAGCCGATCGATCTGCATGCGCCGGCCCCGGTCGCGATCATGATGGTCGGCCTCCAGGGCTCGGGCAAGACGACGACCTCGGCCAAGATCGGCAAGCGGCTGACCGAGCGCAACAAGGTCAAGGTGCTGCTCGCCTCGCTCGACACCCGCCGTCCGGCGGCGCAGGAGCAGCTGCGCGTCCTCGGCGAGCAGATCGGCGTCGACACGCTGCCGATCGTCGCCGGCCAGACCCCGACCCAGATCGCCGAGCGCGCCGAAATGGCCGCCCGTCTCGGCGGTTACGACGTGGTCGTGCTCGACACCGCCGGCCGCACCCACATCGACGAGCCGCTGATGCTCGAGATGGCCGAGATCAAGAAGATCGCCCGGCCGCACGAGATCCTGCTGGTCGCCGACAGCCTCACCGGCCAGGACGCGGTCAATCTCGCCAAGTCCTTCGATCAGCGCGTCGGCATCTCCGGCATCGTGTTGACCCGCATGGACGGCGACGGCCGCGGCGGCGCCGCGCTGTCGATGCGCGCGGTCACCGGCAAGCCGATCAAGCTGGTCGGCGTCGGCGAAAAGGCCGATGCGCTCGAGGATTTCGATCCCGCCCGCATCGCCGGCCGCATCCTCGGCATGGGCGACATCGTCGCGCTGGTCGAGAAGGCCGCGCAAGAGATCGACATGAAGAAGGCGGCCGACATGGCCGCCAAGATGAAGAAGGGTCAGTTCGACCTGGACGATCTCGCCGATCAGCTCGGGCAGATGAAGAAGCTCGGCGGCATGAAGGGCATCATGGGGATGCTGCCCGGCATGGGCAAGATGAAGGGCCAGCTCGACGGTCTCGACGAGAAGGTGTTCGACCGTCAGGTGGCGATCATCCGCTCGATGACGCCGAAGGAGCGCCGCAAGCCCGAACTCCTCGCCGCCAGCCGCAAGCGTCGCGTCGCCGCCGGCTCCGGCACCCGGGTCGAGGACGTCAACAAGCTCCTCAAGATGCATCGCCAGATGGCCGACATGATGAAGGCCATGGGCAAGAAGAAGGGCGGCATGTTCGGCGGGTTGGGCTCTCTGCTCGGCGGCGGCATGCCGCAGGTCGATCCGGCGGAACTGGAAGCCATGGCCAAGTCCGGCCAGATGCCGCAGCTGCCGCCCGGTGGCCTCGGCGGGATGGGCGGCCTGCCGACCCTGCCGAAGGGCATGGGGCTTCCGGGCATGGGACTGCCGAAGGGCCCGCTGCCCCCGGGGTTCAGGAAGAAGTGAGTTTCTCCCGCCGATCCACTCGCGAGCGTCGCTCGGAGCGGGCGGCGGGGTGGAAGGTTTCGGAATTCCCCGAACCTCGGTTCGGGTCACACGAACAGTCGAAGATCACAAGAAAGGAAGAGCCATGTCGCTCAAGATCCGTCTCGCCCGTGGTGGCTCCAAGAAGCGCCCGGTCTATCGCATCGTCGTCGCCGACGCGCGTTCGCCCCGCGACGGCCGCTTCATCGAGAAGGTCGGCACCTACAACCCGATGCTGGCCAAGGATTCGGCCGATCGCGTGTCCCTGGTCGCCGAGCGCATCACCCATTGGCTGTCCGTCGGCGCCCAGCCGACCGATCGCGTCGCCCGCTTCCTCGACACCGCCGGCCTGATGAAGCGCGAGGCCCGCAACAACCCGCAGGCCGCCGTCCCGGGCAAGAAGGCCCAGGAGCGCGCCGCCGAGAAGGCCAAGAAGGCCGAGGCGCTGGCCGCCGCCACCGCCGAGTGAGCGATCGACCGGGGCGACGAGGGCGAGGTGAACCGTCATGAGCGATGAACCGATCCTCGTCGGCCGCGTCGGCGCCGCCCACGGCATTCGCGGCGAAGTGCGGGTCAAGGCCTTCACCGAGCCGATGGACGCCATCGGCGACTACGGCCCGCTGTCGCTTCCCGACGGCCGGCGACTGACGATCGAGCGGATGCGGACCCAAGGCGACATGCTGGTGGTCAAGTTCCGCGAGGTCACCGATCGCAACGCCGCCGAGGCGCTCACCAACCGCGATCTCACCATCCCCCGTTCGGCGCTGCCGGAGACGGAGGACGAGGAGACCTTCTACCACGCCGACCTGATCGGGCTCGCCGTGGTCGACGCGGCCGGGGCGACGATCGGGACGATCGTGGCGGTGCCGGACTACGGCGCCGGCGATCTCCTGGAGATCCGCCCGGCGGCGGGCGCCAGCTTCTACCTGCCGTTCACCCGGGCCTTCGTGCCGGTGGTGGACGTGAAGGCGGGACGGGTGGTGGCCGAGCTGCCGGAGGGCTTCCTCGCGGAGGCGAAGCCGGAAGCGGGCGAGGACGGGGCCGACCCGTCCGCGTCCGAGGGGGAGCGTGGGGCGTGACCGGATTTTCCGCGACCGTGCTCACGCTCTATCCGGAGATGTTCCCGGGGCCGCTCGGTTCGGCTCTGGCGGGCAAGGCGCTGGAGAAGGGGATCTGGGGGCTCGAGACCGTTCAGATCCGCGACTTCGCCACCGATCGTCATCGCTCCGTCGACGATACGCCGGCGGGCGGGGGACCGGGGATGGTGCTCAGGGCCGACGTGGTCGGCCGGGCGCTGGACTCGATCGGCGCCGACGACCGTCCGAGGCTCCTGATGAGCCCGCGCGGCCGGCCGCTGACGCAAGGCTTCGTTCGCGACCTGGCGGCGGGACCCGGTCTCGTCGCTCTGTGCGGACGCTTCGAGGGCGTCGACGAGCGGGTGATCGAGGGGCGCGAGCTGATCGAGGTCTCGGTCGGCGACTACGTGCTCTCCGGCGGGGAGGTCGCGGCGATGATCGTGCTCGACGCGGTCGTCCGCCTCCTCGACGGGGTGATGGGACAACGCGAGTCCGGTTGCGAGGAGAGCTTCGAGACCGGGCTCCTGGAATATCCGCACTACACCCGGCCCCAGGTCTGGGAGGAGCGGAGGATCCCGGAGGTGCTCACCTCGGGCGATCACAAGGCGATCACGCGCTGGCGACACGCGCAGTCGGAGGCGATCACCCGGGACCGGCGCCCGGACCTGTGGCGGGCGTGGGAAGCCGCGCACGCGACGGGTGGGACCAGGAAATGACGAATCACGGCCTTCTCGGCCCCAAAGTCACGACGGGGGCATGACAAGGCGACGGACTTCGAGTATAGGCAACGCAAATTCCGAACAGGTGACGACCATGAACATCATCGAACAGCTCGAGGCCGAGCAGGCCGCGGCCATCGCCGAAAAGCGCAAGATCCCCGACTTCGCGCCGGGCGACACCGTCCGCGTCAACGTGCGCGTCGTCGAAGGCTCGCGCACCCGCGTGCAGGCCTACGAGGGCGTCTGCATCGCCCGCGCCGGCTCCGGTCTCAACGAGAGCTTCACCGTCCGCAAGATCTCTTACGGCGAGGGCGTCGAGCGCGTGTTCCCGTGCTACACCCCTCTCATCGAGGGCGTCGAGGTGGTCCGTCGCGGCAAGGTGCGTCGCGCCAAGCTCTATTACCTGCGCGGCCTGACCGGCAAGAAGGCTCGTATCGTCGAGCGCCAGGACAAGAAGACCGTCGCCGCCGCCGAGTGATCGGCGCCGCGATCGACATTCTTCGAAAGGGCCGGAGCGATCCGGCCCTTTTCGCGTTGGCGGGGCTTCCACCGGCTTCGACGGAGCGCGAACGCAAAAGGCCGGCGGGGTGAGCGCCGGCCTTCGTCGTCTCTCGTTCGGGATCGCCGGTCAGGAGAACAGGCGGAACCGCTTCGGTGCCGGCGGCGTCTCGGTCAGATCGGGGCCGGGATCGTCGGGCATGTGCGGCTGAAGCTCGACGATCTCGGCGCTCGGCCGGGCCGGGTTCGCGGGAGCCGCCTTCGGCGCCGACGTGGCCTCGGGGGCGGACGGCTCGGCACTCGCGACGGGGGCCTCGGCCGGGGTCTCGGGCGGGGCGGCCGGCGGTTCGACGACGGTCACCGGCGCGGGGGCCGCAGTCGGAGTCGAAGCCGGGGCCTGAGCCACGGGGGCCGGTTCGGGCGCGGGCGGCGCGGCGGCGGGCTCGACGGCGGTGCGGACCGTCTCGACCGGCACGATCGAGCCGGAGAGCGCGAGCGTCTCGTCGGCCTCGTCGGCGGGATCCTCCCAGGCGAGGGCGGCGACGTCCTCGGGCGGGATCTTCCATTCGAAGGCGTCGAGACGGCCGTTGATCGGCGAGACCGCGGCCCAATGGTCGGAGACGAAGCCGTCGGCGACCCAGGCGGCATCGCGGGGGGCGTGGACCGCGCGGGTCAGCCAGCCGCGCACGGCGCCGGGGGTGCCGCCCTCGCCCTCCTCGATCCGGGCCATCAACAGGCAGACCCGGCGGGTGGCGCCGTCGGCGAGGATCGGCTTCAGCGCGGCGCGGGCGGCGGCGAAGTCCTGAGCCTCGATCTGGGCGCGGGCGAGCGCGATCACGCCTTCGGGGTGATTGGCGCGGATCTCGGTCAGCTTGGTGACCCGGGCGAGGCGATCGCGAGCGCCGTCGCCGGGCCGCAGATGAGCGTAGGCCTCGGCGATCTCGGGATGGGGCGCGACCTTCCAGGCGGCCTCGAGGACGCGGCCGGCCTTGCGCAGATCGCCGGCGCGGGCGCAGAGCCGCGCGGCGAGGGTCGCCGCCGGCACCAGATCGGGGGCGAGGCCGTGCGCCTCGAGGGCGGTGCCGCGCACCACGTCGGGGGCGGAGCTCTCGCGCTCGAGCCCATCGGCGGTCAGCACCACGGCGCGCAGGCGGCGGGCGGCGGGCTTGTCGATGATGCCGTGGCGGCGGTTCTGATCGATCGCCTCGAGGGCGCCCTGCCAGTCGCGGCCGCGGGTGCGATATTCGACCAGGGCCTGACCGGCCCAGGCGAGACGCGGGGCGGCGCGGTGGGCGGCCTCGGCGTAATGGGCGGCGCCGGGGCCGTCGCCCCAGCGCACCGCCTCGACATAGAGGCCGCGCAGGCCGAGGAGGCGGGTGCGGGGATCGTCGAGCATGGTCTCGAAGGCGCGGCGGGCGGTGCCGCGATCGCCGAGGAGCTGGGCCTGCTGCGCCTCGAGCAGGAGCGCCAGCGGCTCGTCGCCGAGATGGGCGCGGGCATCGGCGGAGGCCTTGACGGCGGTGCCGAGGTCGCCGGCGCCGACGGCGATCATGCCGCGCGACAGGGCCGCCCAGCCCTTTTCGCGGCGGCGGCGGCCGAAGAAGGAGCCGATCGAGCCGGGGGCGTTCCAGATCAGGCGGACGATCGCCAGGACGATCAGAACGACGACGACCAACACCACCAGACCGATGCCGAGCGTGGTCGTGTCGGTCTCGACGCGCTGGCCGAACCAGGTGATCGAGGCCTCGCCGGGATGGTCGGCGAGCCAGGAGAAGCCGAAGGCGAGGCCGACGAGGGCGGCGAGGAAGACGAGCAGACGGATCATCTTCGGACCCTCACTTCGGTTGGGACAATTTGGAGACGACACCGGCGGTCTGGGCGGCCAGCGCGGCGTCGACGGCGACACGGGCCTCGAGCGCGGCGCCCCATTTCGCCGAGACCGCGCGGGCGCCGTCGGGCAGGGCCTTCCAGGCGGCCAGCGCGGCGGGAAGATCGCCGCTCGCCAGCCGGCTCTCGATCCGCGAGACCTTGGCGGAGAGGCTCTCGCCGGCGCTCTCGCCGGCCGGCCGGACGCGGACGATCGAGGCGGCGTGGCTCATCATCCGGTCGAGGAAGCCGGAGCCGGCGCTCGCCGCCTCGTCGGCCTCGACCATGGCGCGGGCGACCTTGGGCAGGTCCTCGCGCAGTTTCGTCGGCGAGGGCACGCCGGTGGCGACGAAGGCTTCGAGCGGAGCGAGCGTCGGAACGCCCTCGGGGGCGGCGCGCTTCACCACCTCCCATTCGGGGCCGAAGGGGCGGCCGGCGTCGACGGCGGATTTGAGGTCGGCCAGGGCGACGGCGAAGACCGCCTCGGCCTGGGCCTTGGTGGCGGCCTCGGCGCCGGCCTCGATCTTGGCGAGCTTCGATTCCATCGAGCCGACGCGGCCCTCGGTCGCCTCGAGCGTCTGGTCGAGGCTCTCGGCGATGCGGCCGCGATCGGCCTTGGCCTCGGTGTTGGAGGTCTCGAGACCACCGAGACGGCCGACGAGCCCGTCGACCTCGGCGCGCAGGCCCTCGACGCCACCGAGGCGCTGGCGCATGCCGTCGAGGGCGGCGGCGACCTCGGCCTTCTGCTTCTCGACCTCGGCGGCGAGGCGGGTGGCGGCGTCGGCGAGCGCGGCCTTGGCGGCCTCGCCTCCGTCGGCGCCGCGCGCCTTCAGATCCTCGCGGGTGGCGTCGAGACGGGCGGAGAGCGCGGCGACCTCGGCGGCGGCGCTCTCGCGGGCGGCGGCGATGGCGGCGTCGACCCGGGAGGCGAGATCGGCGAGGGTGGCGCCGTCGGCGGCCGGTAATTTGGCGAGACCCTCGGCGACCGAGGTCTTGGCGGCGGCGAGGCGCTCCTCGGCCGCCTTCTGCAGCGTGTCGACGCGGGCGGCGAGGTCGGCGGGAAGCTTCAGGGCGGGCGCGGCCTCGATCGCGGCGATGCGCTTCTCGATCGGGGCGAGGTCGACGACGGGCGTCTCGGCCACCTTCTTCTCGTCGGCGGCGACCTTGGCCTCGAGCGCGGCGAGACGATCGGTCGCAGCCTTCAGGGCGGGGTCGGGGGTCTTCGCGGCCGGGCCGAGCAGGGCGTCGACCTGCGGGGCCAAAACGCGGGCGCCGCCGATGCCGATCACGCCGCCGGCGAGCGCGGCGACGATCGTGACGGGCGTCGAGATGACAAGGGCACCAGGGCAGGCGATCACGAGCAGCACGAGGGCGCGATAGAACCAGACCTCCCAGCCACCACCGAGCAACACCGGCGGGAGGAGAAAGATGGCGATCGCGAGCGCCATCACGACGGGCGTATAGACGCGCGCGAACTTCTCGACCCACTGCTCGCTTGGTGCCCGCCGGCTCTGTGCGGAGCCCACCATGCGGATGATTTGCGCAAGCGTCGTGTCGCTCGCCGCCTTGGTGGTCACGACATCAAGGGCGCCTTCGCCGTTGATGGTGCCGGCGAACACCTCGTCCCCTAGGGATTTGTAGACGGGAACGCTTTCACCAGTGATCGGTGCCTGATTGATTTCGCTCTCGCCGGCGGAAACGCGACCGTCGAGCGGAACCTTGTCGCCCGGTCGAACAACGATGTGCGAGCCAACACGAACCTCCGCTGCCGGCACGTCGCGCTCGGTGCTGTCTTCGAGCCTGATGCGCGCCGTCGGCGGCGCGAGCTCCATGAGGGCGGCCACCGCTCGCCGCGCTCGGCCGAGACTCCACGCCTCCAACGCCAGTGCCAAGGCGAAGAAGAAGGCGACCGTTGCGGCTTCAAACCACGCGCCGATACCGATCGCGCCCACAACGGCAACCACCATCAAGAGGTTCATGTCGGGACGCAGGCGCCTGGCCGCGAGCCAAGCCTTCGGGGCGACGTAACGCACAGCACAAAGCACGGCGAGCGTATAGAGAATGACGCTTAGCAGCGGCGTTGCACCTGCACCATGTTCGCCTGCCTCGAAGGCCGCGATGATTCCACCTCCATCCCAGGCGTGAGCCGCAAATCCGATCGCGACGAACAGGCCGCTCGCAGCAGTCAGCCATGATTGAATGCGTCTGCGCCGCTCTTCTGCCCGTGCCCCTTCGCTGGTGGCGCCCTCGGTCCAGGGCTCCGCCTGCAGGCCGGCGCGTACAACGGCCTTCTCGATCTTGGCCTCCAAGGCGGCGTCAGGCGCCATGTCGATCGACATGCGGCCGTTAAGAAGGTCGAAAGCGAGCTTGTCCTCACCAACGAGCGGGCCGACTTCGCGCTTCAGGGCGGCGATCTCGTCGGCACAATCCATGCCATGGATTCGATAGACAACGCCGCCAGGCAGATTGATCGGCGGCGGGCTGAGGGCTTCCTGGACGTCGGTCGTACAACCGCATGCGGATCCTGCGGCATCGCAGGCTGCCTGCTCAGCAGCCATCGGCGCCGCCCACGGCTCAGCCCGCATCCCGGTTCGCGCGACCGCCTGTTCGATCTCTTGGAGGGTTGTCCCGCTCTGAGGTGCAATGGTCATCGCACCCTGCGAAGTGTCGAAGGCGAGCTTATCCTCGCCAACGAGCGGTCCCAGTTCCCTGGTCAGAGCAGCCACCTCATTCTTGCAGTCGAGGCCGCGCACACGCAGGAGCATGGTTTCGGCCGAACCATCCTGGATGAGAGAGCCTGACATCCCGGTTCTTGAGATGCCGCTCACGAGTTCGTCGATCGAGGCACGGTGCTGAGGCGCGACCGTCATCAACCCCTTTGCTGTGTCGAAGGCGAGCTGGTCGTCACCGCCAACGAGAGGGCCGATTTCGCGCTTGAGCAGCGCGACCTCGTTTTTGCAATCGAGGCCCTCGACCTTGAACAACCACGCCGACCCGGAGGACTTATCCGGCCCAGCCAGCAACTCTGCCCGCATTCCGGTGGTGGCGACCGCCTGTTGGATGGTATCGAGTGCCGGAGCGGTCAGGCCCGCGACCTCCATGACACCGCCCTTGGTGTCGAACGACAACTTGTCCTCGCCACCGACGACGGGACCGACCGCGGCACGAAGCATCCGAACTTCGTTCTGGCAATCCAAGCCCTCGACCTTGAAGCGCAGCGTGCCCAAGGTGCTTCCAGTCTCGGCTTCCATGGTCATTGCGGTCTCCTAATTTGCATATTCTCTCGAGCTCGGCTCGAATCCTTTCAGGCACCATACATTCTGTAGTCGCTACAGGAGCAAGAGGCCTTCAAACCGTTTTTTGCCGTCCAAGCGAGCGACGGATGTCAGCGCCCGGCCGCTATCAGCCCGACCACAATTCCATAGCTCGCGATCGTTGAGGCACCGGTGAGCGCCATGCCAAATGCCCGGCCTGAGGCTCGTCTGGCGTAGCCGAATGCAAAGGCTATGCGGCCAACCAGAAACAGAGCAACCAGCAGCGGTATGAGCACCAGTTCGGTTCCTCGAAGGAGCGCTGCTAGAGCTAGATGTGCACCAAAAGCCAGTACCGTCTGCTCCAGTGAATTCTGCAGCACCGCAGCACGTACGGCGATTGCCGGGCTAGGCTTGCCGAACGCCGAGCCCCGTATATCCGCCGGCGAATAGAACCTGCCTCTGCTAACCGCGCCGACGCAGCCGGCCAGCCAGAGAAACATGAGAATACTCGCCTTCAACGTGAACGCGATCCGCTCACCGAAGTCCATCTCTGGGCTGAGGCCGAACAATTCAGGAGGCAGCCAGGCATAGCCAACCACAAGGACGACCGCCGCGAAGGCGAGCGTGACGGCAGAGGCTCGGATAATGCCAACCTGGTCGGAACTGAGCCCCTTGAACATTTTCCTCGCTCCTTGTCGCCCTCCGCCGCGTGGCTGTTGTGATGAAAGACCGGGGGCGATCGCTAATCGCGCGTGGGTTCACACGCCCCGATCACAGGTATATAAATCCTGTAGTGACTACAGAATCAACCCTTGCGAAGGGTCGAGGCCGCGCTTGAACCAGGTCGCCGTAACGGCGGTCAAGGCCGCTTGGCTCCTGTCGACATCGCGCCTCGCAAGAACAGGAGATGAGACTGGCGGATGAGCTTCTATTCTATCTATCAGCAGGGCTTCGTTCG
>OFTX01000767.1_pt1 | contig 14409 bp, 10 predicted proteins | sample 1775051 | NCBI WGS metagenome assembly OFTX01 (sample SAMN08195772, study PRJEB24354) | sludge metagenome | isolation source: sludge from phenol fed wastewater aerobic bioreactor A | place: India: Nagpur | collected 2016-09-15
AGAAATTATAATCTCAGTGTTATTAATCATAAATATTTAATGGGTCAGTTATGAAAAGAATAATCATTCAAATTCTATTCGGTTTTTTACCTGTATTGGCATGGGCGCATGGTGGTGACGACCACGGCGATGCTAAAAAAACTACGGTAACGCCTTCCAGCTATTTTTCTTCAGAAGCCGCTTCTGAAATTTATGAAGTGTTGCTGAAATACAGCCCGATTGTTCCGGGAAAGGAATCCACACTTCGGTTGTATTTAAGCGAATACAACAACAACAAACCCATTGACAGTGCCAAACTGGAAATAACAGTAGCTGGTAATCCCAACATAAAGATTACGACCACAAGGGTTGATAAAGGGGTATTTGAATTAAAAGTAAATTTTCCTGAAAAGAAAGCTTATAACCTTGTTGTAAACATAAACAGCTATGCAGGCATTGATTTAATTCAGCTAAATAATGTTGAATCCGGTAAAGAACTGGTTGCCCCAGCAACAGAAGCAAAGCCGCATTCACACTGGTACAGCAGTAATTGGTTTTTTGGCTTGATTGGTCTTTTGATTGGATTGCTTGTAATGTTTTTTATAAATAAAAGCAGGAGCCGAAAAATGATTACGGCTGCTATTATTCTTTTTTGCCTTTTGCCCACTGCCACTTATAATCCTGCCTATGCACATGATGGGCATGATGAAACCGGAGCTAAAAGTACAGGAGGGGCAACAACATTTATCGTAGAAAAAGAAACACAATTCCTTTTCAACATTCAAACCGTAAAAATTGGAACCGGCGACTTTAATGAATCAACTGTATTTCTTGGTACAGTAACCGCAGCTCCGCAAGGAAGGGCTGTAATACAATCGCCGCAGGCGGGAAAAATTATTTCATTAAATGTTGCGCCAGGCCAGAAGGTTGGAAAAGGACAGGTAGTTGCTGTAGTGGAACAGCAGGTAGATGCAGGAACACAAATCAGTATCGTTTCTCAAAGCAATAGCATAAATGTGGAATACGAAGCTGCCAAAGCACAATATGAGAGGCTGATGGCAATAGAAGATATCGCTGCAAAAAAAGATATAACTGAAGCAAAAGCCAGGTATGAAAGTGCTAAAAAGAATAAAGCCTTGTTTGATGCAAACACAGGAAGAAATAAAGGCAGTTCAAAACTGATAACCCTTACCTCTCCGGTAAGTGGTGTTGTGGGAACATTTAATTATTCCATTGGCGCAGTTGTAAACAGCGGTCAAACCTTATTTGAAATAACCAACCTTAACCAGGTTTTTGTAGAAGCACAGGTATTCGCTGCCGATGTGGAGAGCATGAAATCCGCCACAGCTTTTACAACCATTTCCAATACAGATACACTAATGTATAAATTGAAAATGATTAGTGCTGCACAAACAGTAAATGCAGGCAACCAGTCACAGAAAGTTGTATTTGAAATTATAAACTCCAATGGCCAGTTTAAGATTGGAGAAAATGTAAATGTTCGGATGACCGGAGGCAATGTCACAAGGCAGGTGGTATTACCTAACGAAGCAATTACGGATGTAAACGGTAAACCTGCCGTATTTGTTAAAGATAAAGCTGAGCAATATACTATCAGCTTTATTGCAAAAGGCCAGAGCAATGATAAGTTTACCGTCATCAGTAAAGGCGCCGAAGAGGGTGAACGGGTGGTAACAGCTAATGTGTATCAGATGAAAATGATGTATTTAAATCAATAACAAAAACAACAATCAAAAATGAGAAAACTACTAATGATGTTTATGCTGCTGATGACAAGTGCTGCAGCGTTTTCACAAACAGGCGACAAAGAAGCTGTAAAAAATGTGCTCAACAGCTACAAAACAGCAATTGAAAAACTAGATACCACCGGCGTAGTAACCCTTTTCGTGAAAGATTCGAAGATATATGAACAGGCAAGCGATGAGGGCACTATTGGCCACTATCTGGAACACCACCTGGGCCCTGAATTAAAAGAGTTCAAAACTTTCAAATTCAGTGATTACAAAGTAGATGTAACAATAGCTGGTGACTATGCCTTTTCAACCGAGACGTATATCTACACCATCATATTGGCGAAGGATGCTAAGGAAATAAAAAGCCAGGGTGTAGCCACTTCCGTTTTGAAGAAAACAAAGGACGGTTGGAAGATTGTGCAGACACATTCCTCCTTCAGAAAAGCAAAATAAACTCTTAACTATAAAAAGAAAAAAATGAAAAAAATCAAATCAATGATGCTGTTGCTGATAGCCAGTCTTGCTTTCACAGCAGGTAAAGCACAGGACACAAAAACAGACACATTCAAAGTTTGGGGAAACTGTGGTATGTGTAAACGAACCATTGAAAAAGCAGCAAAGGCTGAAGGAGTTGAAAAAGCAGAATGGAACAAGGAAACAAAAGTTTTTATTCTGGTGTACAACCCTGCCGTTACCAGCAATGAAAAAATACAGAAAGCTATTGCGGCGGCCGGATACGACACTGAAAAATTCACAGGCGATGATAAAGCCTACGAAAAATTACCAGGCTGTTGTCAGTATGAAAGAAAGAAAAAGGATTATCAATAATTATTTATTTAAACAAACCAATTAAAAACAATGAAACAAATATTTAAAATTTCAATCGCTGTAGTATCCATTGGTGCTATTGCTTTTTTTGCAGCTTGCAATAACAATGGTTCTGCAAAATCCGGGGGAACCGATACAACACACACTGAAGCAGCACATAACGGCGAACATGTATATGCCTGCCCTATGCATCCTGATGTGACGGGTAAGGAAGGCGACACCTGCCCTAAATGCGGTATGAAACTGGAACATAACGATAATGCTGTTTCGCCGGTAATGGTAAGTATGCAATTCAGTACCAATCCGTCCACCATTGAGCCTAACCAGGAAGTAACACTTTCTTTAACACCCAAAAAGAAAGACGACCCGAATGCACAAGTGCCTTTAGATGTAGAGCATGAAAAGAAAATACACCTGATTGTGGTAAGCAACGACCTGAGTTGGTTCAATCATATTCATCCTGAATTAGGAGCTGATGGCGCATACACCGTGAAAGAAAAGTTTCCTTCGCCCGGTGTATATACATTGTTTGCAGACTACAAACCCAGCGGCGCTAATCACACTGTTGATAAACTGAATGTTACAGTATCGGGAACTCCGGCTGCACCCAAGAAGTTTGGAGCCAATAAATTAACAGGCGATGCTGGAGATGGTTTTTCAGTAAGCCTTACACCAGAGGGCGGTAAATTTTTGACCAATATGTCCATGCATATCGCTGGCATGCTGATGCAGAATGGCAAAGAAGTGGATGTAAATACATTAGAAAATTATCTCGGTGCTAAAGCCCACATGGTAATCGTGAGCCTGAGTGATAGAGAATATCTGCATGTGCATCCAAATGTAGAGGGTGGAAAATTTGACTTGCATACCACATTTACGAAACCGGGTGTTTACCGTGGTTGGATACAGTTTCAATCCAAAGGGAAATTATACACCAGCGATTTTGTAATCAATGTCGCAGAAGGAAACCCAATAGACATGAAGGATATGAAAAAAGAGGAGCATGAAAATCACTAATTATTTAACAATAAAAATTACAAGTATGAAAAAGATGTATTTCACAGTACTGCTGGCAGTGCTGGCAGTATTAGGAGTCAATGCCCAGGACCACAAGCATGGTTCGCCCCATGGCGGTACCGTTAAATCAGCCGGCGATTTTCACATTGAAGTAAGTGTAAAAGACGGAATGGTGATGGCTTATTTGCTTGATGGAAAAGAAAAGGCGATGGCAAATACTGGTGTAACTGGTACTGCACTCATTCAAACTGCCGATGGACAAACCTCAACCATTACGTTAATTCCGAGTGGTAAGGAAGGATTTATGTACACATTGGATAAAGGAAAGAAGTATAATAAGGCTATTGTAACATTTGTAAGTGCTGGTAAAACTGCATCAGCATCCTTTGACCTGGCATCAAAGCCTAAACCTGCGGCTGATGGCCACAATCATCAGCACTAAAAGTAAAACAAAATCATAGCAGACATTGTGTCTGCTATGATTTAAAAATCTAATGCTCCTACATACCATAATGGTAATTAAAGAATTTATTTTATGCTGAACAGACTCATTCATTTCTCGCTTAAAAACAGGCTACTGGTAGTTTCAATAGCAGCCCTCCTGATGGTATATGGAGTTTTTACACTGATAAAACTTCCTGTGGATGTTTTGCCTGATTTGAACCGGCCACGGGTAACGATTTTTTTGGAAGCTAACGGAATGGCTCCTGAAGAAATAGAAGCCCAGGTGTTGTTGCCCGTGGAAACTTCACTTAACGGTGCTCCCGGAGTAGAAGTGGTTCGTTCAGTGGCTTCACCGGGGCTTGGTCTTGTTTTCGTGGAGTTTGACTGGAATACCGACATCTACCGTGCCCGCCAGTTAACAGCGGAAAAAATACAAACAGTACAACTGCCTAATAAAATTGTACCTGTAATGGGCCCTATCAGTTCCGTAATGGGTCAGTTTATGATGATAGCCGTTACAGGCGACAGCACTTCACCTGCTGATTTAAGAACACTCAGTGATTTCGTTATCAGACGAAGGCTGATGAGTGTGAAGGGAATTGCACAGGTAATCCCGATTGGTGGTATCCGTATGCAGTATCAGGCACTAATATCACCGGAGAAATTACGCCAGTTTGGATTGTCTGTTAATGATATTGACAATGCCCTGCAGCTTACTAATATCAATACAACAGGCGGTTTTGTAAATGATAACAAAGGTTCAGAAGTATTGGTACGGAATATTGCCCGTGCCAGTACACTTGATGACCTTGCAAACACCGTGGTGGCTAACAGAAACGGGGCACCGGTTCTTCTTCGCCAGGTAGCCCATGTAGAGTTTGGTGGGCCTGTTAAACGTGGTGACGGGTCATTAAATGGCGTGCCTGCTGTTATCCTGAGTATAGAGAAACAACCCAATGCCAATACTGTTACCTTAACCTCTGAAATTATAAAAGCGGTTGATGAAATAAAGAAATCAGTTCCAGCCGATGTGAAAATAAATACGGATGTATTTCAGCAAAAACAGTTTATTGAAAATTCACTGACCAACGTGGAAGAAGCGCTGAGAGACGGTTTCATCCTGGTAGTTATTATTCTGTTTTTATTTCTGCTGAATTTCCGGACTACGATTATAACGTTAACTGCTATACCCCTCTCACTCATCATTACGGCCATTGTGTTTAAGATGTTTGGCATTTCTATCAATACGCTGACATTAGGAGGATTGGCCATTGCCATCGGAGAACTGGTAGATGATGCTATAGTAGATGTAGAAAATGTTTTCCGCCGTTTAAAGGAAAACTGGCTAAGTGCAGAGCCACGGCCTTTATTAAAGGTTATTTATGAGGCCAGCAGCGAAGTGCGAAATTCTATTGTATATGCAACTGTGATAGTAGTGCTTGTTTTTATTCCCTTATTTTCTTTACAGGGTATAGAAGGCAGAATTTTTGCACCATTAGGAATAGCCTATATAACCTCTATTGTCGCCTCACTGGCTGTTTCATTAACTGTAACACCTGCACTATGTAGTTATCTGCTTGGCAGGAAGAAACATTTGAATCATATTAACCTTGCTTTTTGGAAAAAGAAGAAACATATTGACACATTTGAAGAAGCTGAAACACACAAACCACAGGCAAAAACAATGGAAGAGGAAGCAGTGCTTGCTTCTTCACATGACGATAGTGGCTTTGTAAAATTTTTAAAACGCCAGGATATTAAACTATTAAAGTTTGGTCTAAAAAGACCAAAATTGATTATTGGTATTGCTGGTATTTTGATTGTGGCATCTATCAGCATTGTCCCCTTTTTCGGTACAGAATTTCTGCCCCCATTTAATGAGGGAAGTTTTACAATTAACCTGTCAATGCCCCCGGGAACTTCACTTGAAGAAGCGAATAAAGTGGGCAGTATAGCTGAAAAAGAGATTTTAAAAGTACCCGGAGTAGAGCTAACAGCGAGACGTACCGGCCGTGCGGAATTAGATGAACATGCGGAGCCGCCAAGCAACTCCGAAATTGAAGTAGCCCTGCAACCCGATAAAATTAGTAACAGGGATAAAATACAGGCATCAATAAGAGAAAGGCTTTCAGTTTTGAAAGGTGTAACGATTAATATCGGTCAGCCTATTTCTCACCGGCTTGACCATCTACTTTCCGGCGTAAGAGCTCAAATAGCCATCAAGATATTTGGAAACGATTTGGGTGAATTACGCAGTAATGCAAACCGTTTAAAAGATATAATCAGCGCTGTGCCCGGCGCTGTGGATGTACAGGTAGAAAAGCAGGTACTTGTGCCGCAGTTAAGTATTAAAATTGACAGGAATGCAGTGCAGCGTTATGGCCTCCAGGTGGGGAAAGTGGCTGAAGACATTGAAATATTTTATAACGGAAAAGTAAGCACCCAAATCTTAGACGGTCAGAAAACATTTGATATTATGCTGCGTACATCAGACAGTGTAAGAAATGATATAACTGCGATAGGTAATACACAAATTGCAACCTCTGATGGGTCATTGATACCGTTAAACCAAATTGCCAAAATTGAATTGGAAAGCGGCGTCAATTCCGTTTATCATGAAAATACACTCCGGAGAATTGTAGTTTCTGCCAATGTACAAGACCGTGACCTTGGAAGCACTGTAAAGGAGATGCAGCAAAAGGTAAATGAGCAACTTCAACTTCCGCAAGGTTATTTTTTACAATGGAGTGGTCAGTTTGAAAGCCAGCAATCGGCCTCAAAATTAATTACCATACTCAGTATATTTTCCATTGCAGGCATCTTCCTCGTACTATACAGTCATTTTAAGAGCAGCCGCATCACACTTCAAATTATGCTGAACATACCACTGGCTCTTATTGGAAGTGTGATAGCAGTTATTCTTACCGGTGGAGTATTTTCCATTGCCACTATGGTTGGTTTTATTACACTTACCGGTATTGCATCCAGAAACGGGATTATGATGATTAGCCATTACATACATCTGGTGCAGCATGAAGGCGAAATATTCAATGATAAGATGATTATAAGAGGGTCATTAGAAAGACTGGTGCCCGTATTGATGACAGCTTTGGTTGCGGCACTTGCATTAATTCCACTCACATTAGATGCAACAGCGCCGGGTAAGGAAATTCTTTATCCCGTTGCTACGGTGATATTAGGAGGATTAGTAAGCTCTACATTGCTTGATATGATTGTTACACCTGTGGTATTTAAACAATTTGGTAAAAAAGCGTTGGACAGATATGTTGAAACACATCAAAACAAAGATTTAGAATAAACATTTTAAAATGCGCTGTGGCAAAAGCTAAATTCATACCGGCTCTCAGGTTTAAATGGCTAACGCCATTGTATGACTTCTTTCTTGGGATAACAATGCCGGAAATAAAAATGCTCTTATTGAATATGCCTCCATCAGTAAAAATTCAAAAGTGCTGGATTTGGGGTGCGGCACAGGCACTTTAACTATCATGGTAAAGGAGTATCAACCCGAAGCAAATGTTTCAGGCGTTGACTTAGATCTTCAAGTATTAAATATGGCAATGGCTAAAACCGAACAAAAAGGGCTCGACATTTTTCTTATTGACTATGATGGTTCAAAACTTCCTTTTGCACATAACAATCTTGACAATATTGTTTCCTGCCTGGTATTTCATCATTTGAATACGTTTAAGAAACAACAGATTCTGGCAGAATGTTTCAGGGTTTTGAAAAAAAATGGCCGCCTCGCTATAGCGGATTTTGGCCGTTCAAAGTCGTGGCTGCAACGTTTACTTTTTAATATCATCCGGGGGTTAGATGGTTTTAAACCAACAGAGGCAAATGCAAAAGGCTTATTGCCTCAACTTATTTCAGAAGCTGGGTTTGAAAATGTAGCCATAAAAAAACGATTTAAAACCTTTTTTGGAGAAGTACAAATTATTACTGCTGAAAAAATATAAAAGAGCAAACTGTGATGGCATAAGAAAAATTTTGTTCCGTTTAAAGTAACTACTAAATCAATCAACATGAAAATATTATTAACTGCACTAACTTCTTTTATTATTATTTCTTCATCTGCACAAAGCAGCCAGACCGGAACAGAAAGGGAAGCTATAAAGCAGTTTATGAGTGGTAAGGATACTATGCCTGATTTTCGCCAGGCTAAAAATGTTGAACTGGCAAAGAGCTTATTAAAACGTTATAAGACCGCAATTGAATCTCTGGATGTAACAGGTACTGAAAGGTTCTTTACCACTGATTCTAGAATTTATGAATCAGGTAGCAGCGAAGGAACTTATATCCATTATTTAGAATATCATCTTGCTCCTGAATTGAAAGGTTTCAAATCATTTACATTCAGTGATTATATGGCAGAGGTTCAAATAGATGGTAACTATGCTTTTGCTACTGAGACATACAACTACACAGTAGTAACCACTAAGGAGAATACAGAAATAAAACGAATAGGGATTACAACCTCCGTGTTAAAAAAGATAAAAGGTGAATGGAAAATTATGATGAGCCATAGTTCATCAAGAAAATAAAAAAATTTATATGGAGCATACACACCAACCGCTGTACTACACTTGCCCAATGCATCTTGAAGTTATTCAGAGTACTCCCGGCATTTGCCCAAAATGCGGGATGAAGCTTGTACTTATTAACGGGCAGCCTGACGAGGGCCATTCGGGTCATCATCATGCAGCGGCAAAAGAAGAAATTCATTCCGTTCATGAACAACAGCCTGCGCCTGTTATAAGTATCAATAAAACAGTGGGGTTAAGTAAATACACCTGCCCTATGCATCCGCAAATTATACAGGATGGACCGGGTAAGTGCCCTTTGTGTGGAATGACATTGGTTCCTCTTTCAAAGTCAGCCACACATGACGGTCACCAGGCACATGCTTCTGGTATTGCTGATTTTAAAAGACGTTTCTATGTAGTATTAGTATTGACAATACCTATCATGCTGCTATCAGAAATGATACAACACTGGCTGAATATTCATTTCAGTTTTCCCGGTTCAAAATATGTACTGCTCACTTTATCATCCATAGTTTTCTTTTATGGTGGATGGCCTTTTCTTACAGGGTTAATTGGTGAAATACGGGTAAAAAATCCCGGCATGATGACTTTGATTGGATTTGCCATTTCAGTGGCATATATCTACAGTGTGGCTACAGTATTCGGATTAAAGGGAATGGATTTCTTTTGGGAGCTGGCAACGCTTATTCTTATAATGTTATTAGGGCATTGGATAGAAATGAAATCAGTTGCAGGTGCATCAAGAGAACTCGAACTACTCGTTCAGCTAATGCCGGATGAAGCACATTTAGTACAAGGTGAACAGGTGACAGATGTAAAAACAGAAACATTAAGGGAGAAGGACATAATTCTCATCAAACCCGGGGAAAAAGTCGCTGCTGATGGAATAATTACACAAGGTGAAAGTTATTTAAATGAATCTATGCTTACTGGTGAAAGCAAACCGGTACAAAAAATAAAAGGCGACAAGGTTATAGCAGGCTCAATCAATGGTAATGGCGCAATAAGAGTATCAGTTGAACATGGAGCAAAAGATTCCTACTTATCACAGGTGATAAAACTGGTACAGGATGCACAAAAATCAAAATCAAAAACACAGCTGATTGCAGACAAAGCAGCCCGATGGCTGACACTTATTGCTATTGTTGCAGGTATTACCACATTTCTTGTATGGTACTTGTCAGGTAAAGACCTGGCTTTTTCAATTGAAAGAATGGTAACAGTAATTGTTATTTGTTGTCCGCATGCCTTGGGGCTGGCAGTGCCATTGGTTGTTGCCAAATCAACTGCATTATCTGCCAAACATGGTCTGCTAATCAAAAACAGAACCGCTTTTGAAAATGCAAGAAAAATAACTACACTGGTATTTGATAAAACAGGAACACTGACGGTTGGTAAATTTCAGGTAGTAAGATATGTAACCCACAGTGATAAATACACCCCTTACCAGATTTTACAGTATGCTGCTGCATTGGAACAAAATTCAGGACATCCTATTGCATCGGGAATTCTTGATAAAGCAAAAGAATTGGGTATGACTCTTCCAACTGTTGTGGGGTTTGAAGCTATTACAGGCAAAGGGGTTATCGGTATTATTGACAGAAAAGATGTGATGGTGGTCAGCCCTGGCTATTTACAGGAGAAGTTTACCTTCCTTACAAAAGATGATACGGTAAAGGCAGAAGAAACACTTGTATTTGTCTTAATAGACGATGATATAGCTGGTTCAATTGCCCTGGCAGATGAAATTAGGTCTGAGTCATACGATGCCATAAAAATATTGCATCAAAATAATATCAAAGCTATTCTGCTTACAGGTGATAATGCAACAGTAGCAAAAGGTGTAAGCGAACGATTAGGAATGGACAGCTTTATTGCTGAAGTATTACCACACCAAAAACTCCAGAAAATAAAAGAGCTTCAGGATAAAGGCGAGTATGTTGCCATGACAGGTGATGGCGTAAATGATGCCCCTGCACTGGCTCAAGCCAATGTAGGAATTGCAGTAGGTTCAGGTTCTGATATCGCCGCCGAAACAGCAGGGATTGTGTTGGTTAACAGCAATCCCAAAGATGTTGTTTCATTGATTCAATTTGGCAAAGCCACTTACAGAAAGATGATTCAGAATTTGATTTGGGCAACAGGGTATAATGTGGTGGCTTTGCCTTTGGCGGCGGGTGTATTGTACAAGATGGGCATATTGTTAAGTCCTGCTGCGGGGGCTGTATTGATGAGTGTAAGTACGGTGGTGGTTGCTATTAACGCAAGTCTTTTAAAAGTAAAATAAAACCTCTCCAACAACCAAACTGTTTATGGCAAAAAGCAAACACTATTACATCCGCAAAACACACCGTTGGCTCGGTGTTATTCTTGGAATTCAGTTTCTACTTTGGACAATTGGTGGCCTTTACTTCAGTTGGAGTAATATGGATGAAGTGCACGGTGATTTTCAAAAGAAAAATGCGCCCCTGCTTTCTTCCAATATTTCATTGGTAAGTCCGGCAATGGTATTAGATAGTATAAAACAAATTCACCGTGTAGATTCAGTGGTATCAATTCAATTAATTGAGATATTAGGAAAACCATTTTATCAGGTTCGTTGTGTAAGTGTATTGCAGAATGAACCCGGTCATCGGCATGAGATGCAATCTATGAATCATCTTGCCAACGCTGAAACTGGTCAGCTTCGTGGGCCGTTGACACAAGAAGAAGCGATTGAAGTGGCTAAGATGCGATTTAGCGGTGAGCCCAAAGTAGCATCAATTAAATATTTCACTACAACCAATGGTCATCATGAATACCGGGAAAGTCCGTTACCTGCTTACGCCATTACATTTGAACATCCATCAAAAACTACTGTGTATGTTGCCAGTGAATTGGGGACTATACAAAAATTCCGTAACAGCAAATGGAGAATATTTGATTTTTTATGGATGATGCACACAATGGACTATGAAAGCAGGGACCATATCGGTAACTGGCTGCTCAGGGCTTTTTCAATTTTTGGGTTGGTAACAGTATTAAGCGGTTTTGCTTTGTTCTTTGTTAGTTCAAAATGGAGGAGAAAAAAAATCATCAATTACTTTCCAGATATAAATAGTAAAATGTAGGTAACGGTATATTCTTGCTATGAAAAAAAAGAAGCAACCGGCTACAAAAGGAAAGACTAAGAAAGAAAACAGGAGCCTTCTTTCTAAAATTATCCGCTATGCCCTTTTGATACTACTGTGTCTTTTTCTGCTGGCTCTTTTTGTTCTAGTTATCTTTATGCAGCATATTAATCTTAAACACAAATGACAATAGGTATCGCTGAAAAAGGTGAGCATTCATCAAAGCGGTATGGCGGTTAAATTTCTGACAATGTTATGGCTATGCTCCCTTCGAAATAAGAAAATTTACCCATTAAACTACTGATTTGCAACAGTATTACTATTTTAGCGGGACGCAGGTCTGATTTTTGCAGCAAAATGCCCTATTTTTGCAACCAATGAAATTTTCAGCGCTTATACTATCATTTATTGTTCTTGTACTGAGCTGTATGCCTTGCAGGGATGATGTAGCTTTAGCGGCTGGAAAAAATAAAATCGAGTTTGCGAAATCTTCAAACAGTCAGCAAGAAAATCATAAAGCAGATGCCTGCTCTCCCTTTTGTATCTGTTCCTGCTGTACCGGTGTAAATTTTTCTTTTACACAATTATCTGTTGATAATATAGTCCTCTATAACACTAAGCACATTTCTGCATTCATACCTTCTTCTGTTAGAAAGGTTGCATTACCTATTTGGCAACCTCCGCAATTAGTCGCTTAATACTTTCTATTGTGCTGTGATACACAGTACAATTTGTTCATCATTTTTTTTCATTTATTAGTTACTGTGGTTATGACTAAAAAAAAGTCATCAACCCGCTATATAGCCCCAGGTAAAATTTGGAATAAGAAAAAACCATTTTGGATGCGTATTACTAAACTCATAACAGTAATTCTGCTTTCCATCGTATTGCTAATGGCTATTGCAGGTATCATGATTAAATACTATCGTCTCGTAAACTATAAATAGGCTATGCTTAATAAAATCATTCAATTCTCCATAAAAAATAAACTGGTAATTGGCCTGTTCACACTGGCCCTGATTATCTGGGGTGTTTACTCGGCAAAAAAACTGCCGATTGATGCTGTACCAGACATCACCAATAACCAGGTACAGATTATTACCCTAAGCCCTTCATTAGCGGCGCAGGAGGTAGAGCAGTTAATCTCTTTCCCGGTAGAGCAAACAATGGCTACCATTCCAGAAATAAAAGAAATCCGTTCCATTTCGAGGTTTGGATTGTCAGTAGTAACAGTGGTATTTCATGATGATGCCAATATCTACTGGGCAAGGCAACAGGTAGGTGAACGCCTTATTGAAGCAAGAAATCAAATACCAAATAATATTGGTAATCCCGAAATGGCTCCTATTTCTACCGGTCTTGGTGAAATCTATCAGTACGTCTTACATGCCAAAAAAGGATATGAAGATAAATACGATGCCATGTCATTACGAACCATTCAGGATTGGATTGTGAGGCGGCAATTACTTGGCACACCCGGCATAGCAGATGTAAGCAGCTTCGGTGGTCTTTTAAAGCAATATGAGATTGCCCTTAACACAGATAAACTAAGGAGCTATAACCTTTCCGTTGCTGACATCTTTAATGCCCTTGAAAAAAATAATCAGAATACCGGCGGAGCCTACATTGACAAGAAACCCAATGCTTATTTTATCCGCAGCGAGGGGTTTATTAAAACAATCAATGATATAGAAAAAATTGTGGTAAAAAGAACAGAGGCGGGCATACCAGTTTTGATAAGGGATATTGCTACCGTTCAATTAGGACATGCCACGCAGTATGGAGCACTTACCCGTAATGCTGAAGGTGAAGTTGTAGGCGGTATTGTGTTGATGCTGAAAGGCGCTAATTCTAGCATCGTTATTAGCAGTGTAAAAGAGAAGATAGCGCAGATACAAAAAGGCCTGCCCGAAGGTTTAGTCATTGAACCGTTTCTCGACAGAAGCGCTTTGGTAAGTAGGGCCATTGGAACAGTAAAAACAAACCTTATTGAGGGGGCTTTGATTGTAATTTTTGTATTAGTGCTTTTTCTCGGCAATTTCCGCTCAGGCCTTATAGTAGCTTCCGTTATTCCATTGGCCATGCTTTTCGCCATTGCTCTTATGAATATGTTTGGTGTATCCGGCAACCTGATGAGTTTGGGTGCAATTGATTTTGGTTTGATAGTGGACGGCGCAGTTATCATCGTAGAAGCAACCATGCACCAATTAGGGCATCGAAAACCGGGCAGATTGACACAGGAACAATTGGATGATGAAGTATATAAGTCGGCGGGAAAAATGATGAACTCGGCTGCCTTTGGACAAATTATTATTTTAATTGTGTACCTGCCGATTCTTGCACTCGTAGGCATTGAAGGAAAAATGTTTGGCCCGATGGCTCAAACCGTTTCATTCGCTATTCTTGGTGCATTTCTTTTGTCTCTTACTTATGTGCCGATGATGAGTGCTTTGTTCCTGAACAAGAAAATCAGTCACAAGGAAAATCTTTCCGATAAAATGATGAAGTTCTTACAGCGGCTTTATTCTCCGTTGATAAGGGGTGCATTAAAAATGAAATTGCTTGTGGGGAGTATTGCAGTGGGTTTATTTGCCATCAGCCTGATTATTTTTAAAACCCTGGGCGGTGAGTTTATACCTACATTGGAAGAGGGTGATTTTGCTGTGGAAACAAGATTAATTACAGGTAGTTCACTTACCCAGACAATAG
>OFTX01000769.1_pt1 | contig 14387 bp, 11 predicted proteins | sample 1775051 | NCBI WGS metagenome assembly OFTX01 (sample SAMN08195772, study PRJEB24354) | sludge metagenome | isolation source: sludge from phenol fed wastewater aerobic bioreactor A | place: India: Nagpur | collected 2016-09-15
GGCGGCCGGCGAATCCGGGCCGCCGGTCGACGTACCGGCAGCAGAGGACGTGCCGGCCGGGGGCCTGCCAGCATCCGCCGCGGCGCCGGGGAGCGGCGTCACCGCCCGTGCCGCCAGGTCGGCGGCGTACGCCCGCGCGTTGCGCGCGGTCTCGGCAACCGCGTCACCGCCGAACTTCTCCAGCACCGCGTCGGCGACCACCAGCGCGACCATCGCCTCCGCCACCACGCCGGCGGCCGGTACCGCGCACACGTCGCTGCGCTGGTTGATCGCCACCGCCGGTTCACCGGTGACGACGTCCACCGTCGCCAGCGCACGCGGGACGGTGGAGATCGGCTTCATGGCGGCACGGACGCGGAGCACCTCGCCGTTGGTCATGCCGCCCTCCGTGCCCCCGGCGCGGTTCGATCGCCGGGTGATCACCCCGTCCGGGCCGTCGATCTCGTCGTGCGCGGCCGACCCGCGGCGCCGGGCGGTGGCGAATCCGTCGCCGACCTCCACGCCCTTGATCGCCTGGATGCCCATCAGGGCCCCGGCCAGCCGGGCGTCGATGCGACGATCCCCGTGCACGTAGGAGCCCAACCCCGGTGGCAGCCCGTACACCAGCACCTCGACGACGCCGCCCAGCGTGTCGCCGTCGGCCCTGGCCGCATCCACCTCGGCGACCATGGCGGCCGTGGAGTCCGGATGCAACGCGCGCACCGGGGAGGCGTCGATCGCGTCCCGGTCGGCGGGCGTCGGCAGTGGGCCGTCCACCGCGTCCGCTGCGCCGATCGACACCACGTGCGAGACCAACTCGGCGCTCACCACCTCTCGCAGGAACTGCTGGGCGATGGCGCCCAGCGCGACCCGGGCGGCCGTCTCCCGGGCGGACGCCCGCTCCAGCACCGGCCGGGCGTCGTCGAAGCCGTACTTCTGCATGCCGGCCAGGTCGGCGTGTCCGGGTCGCGGCCTGGTCAGCGGCGCGTTCCGTGCCAGGCCCGCCAGCGACTCCGGGTCGACCGGGTCGGCGGACATGATCTCCCGCCACTTCGGCCACTCGGTGTTGCCCACCTGCACCGCGATCGGGCCGCCGAGGGTGCGCCCGTGCCGGACGCCGCCGAGGATCTCCACCGCGTCCTGCTCGAACTTCATCCGCGCGCCGCGGCCGTAGCCCAGCCGCCGGCGAGCCAGCTGGGCGGCGATGTCGCCGGTGGTCACGGGCACGCCGGCAGGCAGTCCCTCCAGCACGGCGACCAGGGCGGGACCGTGCGACTCTCCGGCGGTGATCCAGCGCAGCACACCGTCATCCTCCCACGGCCCCGCATGATGGAGCGGGCGCGGTCCCCAGCGGGGAGATCCCGGCCGATCAGGCCGTAGCGCCGCGGCGCGGTCCCCGTGGCGATGGCGCACCGCCGGGGCAGTCACCCGGCGCCCCGGCCGGCCCCGGACGTCAGTGCGCGTCCTCCCAGGCCTTGTACGACTCGTGCACCACCGTGATCATCTCGTCGATCGAGTCGGTGACGCGCAGCAGGTCCAGATCCCCCGGCGAGATGGTGCCCTCGCCCAGCAGGGACTGCTTGATCCACTCCACCAGCCCGCCCCAGTACTCCGAGCCGTAGAGCACCACCGGGAACTTGGTGACCTTCTTGGTCTGCACCAGCACCAGCGCCTCGGTCAGCTCGTCCAGCGTGCCGAACCCGCCGGGGAGGCAGATCAGCGCCTGCGAGTACTTGACGAACATCATCTTGCGGGCGAAGAAGTACCGGAATGTCATGCCCACATCGAGGTAATCGTTCAGCTTCTCCTCGAACTGCAGCTCGATGCCCAGCCCCACGGAGAGCCCGCCTGCCTCCTGCGCTCCGCGGTTCGCCGCCTCCATGCTGCCGGGGCCGCCCCCGGTGATCACGGCGAAGCCTGCGCGGGCGAGCGCCTCGCCGATGCGCCGCCCGTCCTGGTATGCCTGCGAATCGCGGGGCGTGCGAGCGCTTCCCCACACCGCCACCGCGCGCGGCAGGTCCGCGAGGGTGTGGAAGCCCTCGATGAACTCCGCCTGGATACGTTGCACGCGCCACGGATCGGTATGCACCCACTCCCGTGGGCCGCGGGAATCGAGCAGTCGCTCGTCGGCCGTGATCCTCAGGGCTTCCTTGCTGCGCTGAACGGCTGCCCACCGTTCCTCGTCGGTCGCAGGCCGATGGAAGCGCCCCTGCAGCAGCGAGTCGTCGTAATCGCGCCGACGGTTCTGGCGCCGCTGCCCGTCGCCGAACGAATGTCCGGCATCGTTGTTATGGCTCACCACGCCCATCCTTCGCTCCGCATTCCGCTCCTCGGGCCTGTGACTCCATTCACGCACGACCCTAGACGGGACGCCGTCACCTGCGGCGGACGCGTGCCACGATGCGGCGCGCCGCAGCCGTGCACACGCGACCTGCTACCCACCGACGAAGGCCCGTAGCACGGCCGTCATCTCCCGCACCTGGGTCGCCGAGACGTGCTCACCCGGCGTGTGCGCCAGCCCCGGATCACCCGGCCCGAAGTTCACCGCCGGAATACCGAGCGCCGCGAACCGCGCCACGTCCGTCCACCCGTACTTCGCGACCGCGAGACCGCCTGCCGCCGCGACGAACTCGGCCGCAGCGGGCGCCGAGAGCCCGGGCCGGGCCGCTGGAGCCGCATCCGTCACGACGACATCAAACCCGTCGAACACCTCCCGCACATGCGCTTCGGCGCCGGCGAGATCGCGGTCCGGCGCGAACCGGAAGTTCAGCCGAACAACGCACTCCTCGGGGACGACGTTATTCGCGATCCCGGCCCCGATCGCAACGGCGTTCAGCCCCTCCCGATACTCGCACCCGTCGACGTCGACCGTGCGAGGCCGGTAGTCGACCAGCCGCGCCAGGATCGGCGCCGCGCGGTGGATCGCGTTCTCCCCGAGCCAGGACCGGGCCGCGTGGGCCCGCGTGCCGCGCGTGGTGATGGTAAAGGACAGCGTCCCCTGGCAGCCTGCCTCGATGCGGCCGTCCGTCGGCTCGGCGAGGATCGCCAGATCGCCGGTCAGCCAGTCCGGCAGTTCGCGCTGCACGTGCGTCAGCCCGTTGCGGGCGTACTCGACCTCCTCGCATTCGTAGAACACGAGGGTGAGGTCCTTGGACGGCTCCGGGACGGTGGCGGCGACGTGCAGCAGCATCGCGTCGCCGGCCTTCATATCCGTTGCGCCGCAACCATAGAGGACGTCGCCGGCCCACCGCGACGGCACGTTATCGGCGGTGGGCACCGTGTCGATATGTCCGGCGAGCACGACGCGCCCGCCGCGGCCGAGGTGGGTGCGCGCCAGCACCGTGTTCCCGATTCGCGCGATCTCGAACCGGCCGAGTGCACCCAGCGCGCGCTCGATGGCGTCGGCCAGCGCCGCTTCGTCGCCGGAGACCGACTCGATGTCGATGAGCGCGGCGGCGAGAAGTGCCGGGTCGTCGGACAGCGCGAGGTCGGCGAACAACGTCATAAACGCCAGTCTCTCAGGCGCAACCGCCCGGCACCCACGTCACCCCCGCCCGCAGCCGGGCCCCCGCGGCAATGCTGGGGGCGTGACCCCGGCCGGTTCGGACCGGGTTCACGCTTGTGTTTGCCTCGCGACGCTCGACCACCTGGTCCCGGTCTGCTCGAGTTCTTCTCTGGTGTCAGGGACGCCGATCGAAGCGTCGACGACAGTGAAGCCCCAGTTTCAGGATGAACAGGCAAGCCTTGATCGGCCACCACACAAAAATCGGGACTTTCGACCCTGGCGCGTTTGACAACTCGCAGGGGCATAGTACGTAAAACGGAATCAGAGGAGGTCGCGAGGATACGTACAATTCTGGTCCGCGGGCTGGTGGTGTTGGCGTTGGCGCTCGGGGCGTTCGCGCCAGCTTATATAGCTACAGCACCCATTGCGTCTGCTAGCCTATTCACCTGCACCGCCAGTGCTGACAATCCGCATTTCTCCGTCGGTGCGGGCGGTATCATCGCTAAGGCGCGTTGGTCTTGCACATCGAGTCCGAAGCCGATCGGATATACACTAACGCTATGGGTATGTCCGAACCCGCCGAGCGGGTATCAGTGGAGTTGGCGAGGACAGGGCTGTCTGATTAGGGACCAATTCAATGGTAGCGCTACTTACAGCGGAAAGGAGATCGTCCAGTACATTCCGCGCGCAGGCAAGCCTGGATTGCACGGCACCGGTTATTGGAAGTCATGCAACACATGGGTTGTGCTCCCGGACCAAGAGGACGTCGAGGAGATTCATAGCCAAGCCGTCTACATAAGCGCCTAGCCAGCCCGCTTACTGATTACGCGTATACAGGTGGTGGGACCAGAATGAAGCTGTCGCGCCTGAATGCGAACAATGTGCGTTCTAATCTCCTCGTCGAGCGTCCGCGCTACCGTGTGATTCTGTGGGAGCAGATTCAACCGGGTCTGAGTTCTCCGCCGGCCTATCGGTCCCACGAATTCGAAATCGAGGATGCAGACGCACCCGAGGTGATCGAGTGGTCCCGCGGGCAGGTCGAAAAGTACGCGGGCGGCGAGTCTGTCGTTTATGTGGTAGTGATGATCGGATCGGACACCTGCCTAGTTCGAATCCACGGCTCTGATCCGACCCAGACTGTCGAGTTCGACGTCGGTTGAGCACTCCGTATTTGGTCGCGCACGAGCGGGGACGGGCCGTGAGCGGGAGCGGACGCGCGCACGGCGGCGCCGCGCCCCTACCATGGCCGTCATGCGCCGCAGCCGGATCGTCGTCATCGCCGCTGCTGCGGCCGTCCTCGTCGCGGGCGCCACGACGACCGGGATCCTGCTGCTGCGCGGCCCGGGGCCCGAGTGCACCGTGCCGCGGCCGGCGATCAATGCCGCGGCGGAGATCGCCCCAGGCACACGCGCAGGCCCGGCGACCGGCACACCGTCAAGCGCAGCGATGGACACAGCATCGCCGCCCACCGGGCCGCTCACGCTGGATGCCGTGCAACTGCAGCACGCATCCACCATCAACGCGGTCGGTATGGCACGGGGCCTTCCCGAACGAGCCCGGATCATCGCGATCGCGACTGCCTGGCAGGAGTCGAACCTGCGGAACCTCGACCACGGAGACCTGGACTCGCTGGGCTTGTTCCAGCAACGCTCCAGCCAGGGCTGGGGCGATCCGGCCGAGTTGATGGACCCGGTGTACGCCGCCGGGCAGTTCTACGACCACCTCGTGAAAGTCCCCGGATGGCAAGAGATGTCGCTCACCAAGGCCGCGCAGGCCGTGCAGCGGTCGGCCTATCCGGACGCCTACGCGAAATGGGAACCGGACGCGACGGCGCTCGCCGAGCAACTGGGCGGGACGGTTCCGGTGGCGCTGACGTGCCGTGCCGGCGCGCTGGCATCGACCGCGACGGCGTCTACCCGTGCCCCGGTGCCCGGGCTCGGCGGCGCGACACCGGGCCTCGTCAACCTCGCCGCGGCCGCGCAAGCCGAGTTGACCGGCCTGACCGTGGTCTCGGTATCACGCGACGGCGACACGGCCACGATCGACGTAGCGCTACCGAATACCGGCGCCGCGGACGCGGGCCGAGCGCTCGCCGCGTGGACCGTCGCCCATGCCACGTCGATGCGAGTCGCCACCGTCCAGGTGTTGGACCAGCAGTGGCGTGGGCACGCTTGGCGGACGGGTCTTCCGGACTCGCTCCCCGCCGGAGAGGTGACGATCGCGCTCGCCCCGTAGCAGGCACGCTCGACTCCGGGATGCTCGGGACCAACGGCCCTGGCCCGACGCCGGCGCACCTGGAGACACTGAAGGCGCCCCCGAACCGACGAGGAACGGAACGAAGATGAGCGCCGCGAATCTTGCCCTGGTCAAGCCCGGCACGTCCATCAAGGCGGTGATGCGTACCCCAGTCGCCACGGTGACCACGGACGTCTCGCTGGCCGACGTCGTCGAAATCCTCGCGAGCAACGAGATCGGTGCGGTCGCCGTCGTCCGTCGCGGCATCGTGATCGGCGTGATATCCGAGCGGGACATCGTCGCCCAGGTCGCCATGCACGTCGATTTCGACGTGACGACGGCGGGGGATGTGATGAGCACCGATCTGTTGACGGTCGGTACCGCCGAGACGATCATCTCCGCTGCCGAGCGAGCGAACGCGGCCCTGGTGCGGCATCTCCCGGTGGTGGACGACCACGGCGAGGCGGTCGGCTTCGTGTCGGTGCGCGATCTGCTCACGGTGCTGATCGCAGCGGCAGCAGCGGCCGCGGACGCCGCACCCGGATCCTGATCGGACGCCGCACCCGGAACCTGATCGGCCGCTGGCTATCCTGACCGGCGTGATCGATATCGCTCCAGTCATGTGCGGCGCCGCAGCGCTCGGCCTGGCTACCGTTGCACCGGACGGCGCCGTGCTCGACGTCTGGTACCCGTCGCCGCGCCTCACCGCCGATCCCGAGCGGCTGGGGGGGAAGGACGAGCCGGCGGCGTCACCCGGCACCGCTCATGAGGCCCTCCGCGCCGCGGAGCGCGACGATCCGATCCGCGGCGTGCGAACGGTGGTCACCGACACACGGATCGACTCGCTGGCAGACCCCCCCGCCACGGTCGAGGACGCGTACCTGCGCCTGCATCTGCTCTCGGCGCGGTTGGTCAAGCCGAGGTCCATCAACCTCGACGGGATCTTCGCGATCCTGCCCAACAACGCGTGGACATCCCTCGGGGCAGCGGCGCCGGACGACGTCACCGCGGTCCGCCTGCGCGCGCACGCGGCGGGCATGCCGCTCGAGGTGCACGGCGTGGACCGCTTCCCGCGCATGACGGACTACGTGGTGCCGGACGGCGTGCGCATCGCCGACGCCGACCGGGTCCGGCTCGGCGCGTACCTGTCCCCCGGCACCGTGGTGATGCACGAGGGGTTCTGCAACTACAACGCCGGCACGCTCGGCGCGTCGATGGTCGAAGGCCGCATTTCGCAAGGGGTGGTGGTCGGCGACGGCAGCGACATCGGCGGCGGCGCATCGATCATGGGCACACTCTCGGGCGGGGGCACGGTGCAGGTGACGATCGGCGAGCGATGCCTGATCGGCGCGAATGCCGGCGTCGGGATCCCGCTGGGCGACGATTGCGTCATCGAAGCCGGTCTGTACATCACGGCCGGCACGAAGGTCGCCGTGCTGGCCGACGGCGGCCGGACCGTGATGGTGGCACGCGACCTGACGGGAGTCTCGGGGCTGCTCTTCCGCCGGCACTCGCTCAGCGGCGAGGTGCAGGCGGTGCCGCACACCGGAAGCTGGGCCGGGCTCAACGCCGCGCTGCACGCCGCGACCTGATCCCCCGCGCGGCGCTGCTAGTGCGCCAGCCGCGCGGCGACCGCAGCAACCCGCTCATCGGTCGCCGTCAGCGCGACGCGAACGTGCCGAGCGCCCGCGGGCCCGTAGAACGTGCCGGGCGCCACCAGAATGCCGCGGGCCGCGAGGTACGCCACCGAGTCGAGCGCCGCCTCCCCGCGCGTGCACCACAGATACAGCCCCGCCGCCGAGTGCTCGATCGTGAACCCGGCGCGGCCCAGTGCTGCGGTGAGCGCGTCCCGGCGCGCGGCATAGCGGCTGCGTTGCGCCATCACCGGCGCATCGTCGGTGAGCGCGGCGACACCGGCCGACTGGATCGGCCCCGGCACGATGAGCCCGAGGTGCTTGCGCAGCGCCGTGAGCCGCGCCACGAGCGCCGGGTCGCCGGAGACGAAACCCAATCGGTATCCCGCGAGGTTGGACCGTTTGGACAACGAGTGCACGGCGAGCAGCCCGGTGTGGTCCCCCCCGGAGACCTCCGCGTCCAGGATCGACTGCGGCGTCACGTCCCAACCGAGGTCGATGTAGCACTCGTCGGATGCGACGATCACGCCGCGCGCCCTTGCCCAGGCCACCACCCGCGCCATCTCCGCCGACGACAGCACGGCACCGGTCGGGTTCGACGGCGAGTTCAGCCAGATCATCGAGACCGGCTTTCCCGCAACGAGATTCGCGGTAGCAAGATCCGCCGCGTCGCCGCGAACCAGCGTCGCGCCCGCCATCCGAACGCCTACCTCGTATGTCGGGTACGCGAGCTCCGGGATCACCACCGCGTCGCCGGCGCCCAGCCCGAGTTGTCCGGGCAGCGATGCCACGAGCTCCTTCGACCCGATCGTCGGCAGCACGTTCGCCGGGTCGACCGCGACCCCGTGCGCGCGTGCCAGCCACGCCGCGTACGCCCCGCGCAATTCCCGGGTGCCGGCCACCTGCGGATAGCCCGGCGAGTCCGAGCCGTCGGCGAGCGCAGTGCGCACCGCAACGGGCACCCTATCCACCGGGGACCCCACCGACAGGTCGATGAGGCCGTCGGGGTGCTGCGCCGCGAGGTCCTTGTACTCGGCGATGGTGTCCCACGGGAACGAGGGAAGCGCATCGGCCGGTGCCGCATGCGCAGGAGGCTGTGCCACGGTGATCAACGAGAGTCCTTCACATCGGGTATGACGCTGTTCGCGGCGCCGCCTTCGGCGTCGCCGGTGCGCCGGTTCCGGGCGCGTGTGCCGTTCACGATCGTCACATCCCTGCTAGCAGATCGGTCGCCCCCGGCGAAACGGGCGGACCGGACAGCATCCGAAAATACTCGACGGGTAGCAATGGTTGCGCCTTGAGGTTGGTGAGCGCAAACCCGTCCACCGATCCCGCCCACACCGTGAGCTGGGTGGCATGCGCCGCCATGGCCGCGCGACGGGCCGCGGCCCACGGACCGACCGGGATCCCGACATCCCATTCGTCATCACCGACGAGGGTGCCGAGCTCGCCGAGTGCCGGACGCTCGAAGCCTTCGGGAAGTGGCCCCGCCCAGAGCTTTTCGAGCGCGTCGCGCACCGCCGTGCGGGGCCGCACCACCTCCAGCAGGCGGCAGGCCGGGACCGAGCGAGCGATGTAGTGGGCGGAGGCGGCCACGGTGACGTCATGGGCCGCGATGTGGTCGGGGTGGCCGTATCCGCCCGTCGCGTCGTAGGTGAGCACCGCGCGTGGCCGCAGCTCGTCGAGCACCTGCGCCAACGCGGCCACCGCCTCGTCGTGCCGAGGCCCCCCGGTCTGCGCACCGATGAACGCTCGCGGATGCGCAGCCGACGGCTCCCCGGCCATGCCGGAATCCCGGAAACACCCGAGGCCGCCGAGCATCCGCCGGTCGCCGACGCCCATCGCCCGGCAGGCCCGTTCGAGTTCGCCGAGCCGGTATCCCCCGAGCTGATCGGCATGGTCGGCGTCCAGCCCGCCGCACCAGCCGTACATCAGCTCGCCCTGTTCGCCGAGCGTGGCCGTGACCAGCGTGACGGGCACACCGATGGCCGCGTAGTGGGCGAGGGTCGCGCCCATGGTGATCGACTCGTCGTCGGGATGGGCGTGCACGGCGACGATCCCGCCGGTTACTGCCGTCACATCGATCCCCCTGTCACGAATCCCGCCGGCGTTCCGCCTCAAGTTCAGCGCGCTTGTCTGTGTGAGGTGGCGTCATGACGCCACCTCACACACAAGGCTAGATGGATGGGGATCGGAGGAGGGATAGCGACGGGGAGTCGCTCAACCGGAGAAGACCTCGTAGTCCTTCTCGTCCTCGTTCAGACCGACCCCGGCCGCGATGATCGCGTCCCGTTGGGCGCGGCGCTCAGCCTGCTCCTGCGGGTCGGGTACCGGGACCGCGGCGAGCAAGCGCTGCGTGTACGGGTCGATGGGGTCGCCGAGAATCTGTGCCGTGGTGCCCATCTCGGCCAGCTCGCCGTGGTGCATCACCGCGATCCGGCGGGCCAGGATCTCCACCACCGCGAGATCGTGCGTCACGAACAGGCACGCGAATCCTGCCTCCCGCTGTAGCTCCTGGAAGAGTTCCAGCACGGTCGCCTGCACCGACACGTCGAGCGCCGAGGTCGGCTCGTCCGCGATCAGCAGCTTCGGGTTCAGCGCCAGCGCCCGCGCGATACCGACGCGTTGCCGCTGTCCGCCGGACAGCTCATGCGGATACCGGTTCCGCATCGACCGGGAGAGCTTCACCTGGTCGAGCAGCGCCTCGACCCGCCGGGACAGCGCCGCACCCTTGGCGATCTTGTGCAGCAGCAGCGGCTCACCGATCGACTCGCCGATCGGCAGCCGCGGGTTGAGCGACGACCCGGGGTCCTGGAACACGATCGACAGCCCCCGACGCATCTGCCGCAGCGCCCCGCCGTGCGCCTTGATGATGTCGGTGCCCAGCACCGTTGCCGTGCCCTCCACGAACGGCAGCAGCCCCACCAGCGCGCGCCCGATGGTCGTCTTGCCGGAGCCGGACTCGCCGACCAGGCCCACCACCTCGCCGACCCCGATCTGCAGGTCGAATCCGGAGACAGCCCGGAACGCCGGCGTGCGGCCCCGCCGCGGGTACTCCACCGCGACCCCCGCCAGGTCGACGACGAGGTCCGTGTCGGGCGCGGCCCGCCGACGCGGATCGACCTGCGCGGACGCGCCGAACTCGCCGGGCGCCAGCGCGCGTTCCGCGAGTTCCAGCGTGGCGCCGCCAGCCGTCGCCGCGCCGAGGTGCGGCACCGCGTCCAGCAACTGCTGGGTGTACGGGTGCTGCGGCCGGTGGAAGATCTGGTCGGCCGTGCCGGATTCCACCAGCTTGCCGTCCTTCATCACCAGGATCCGGTCGGCCATGTCGGCGACCACGCCCATGTCGTGGGTGATCAGGATGATGGCGGAGTGCAGGTGGTCGCGCAGGTTGCGCATGAGGTCGAGGATCTCGGCCTGCACCGTGACGTCGAGCGCGGTCGTCGGCTCGTCCGCGATGAGCAGCGCCGGGTCGCACGCCAGCGACTGGGCGATCATCGCGCGCTGCCGCTGGCCACCGGACAGCTGGTGCGGGTAGGCGTCGACCCGCCGCTCGGGATCCGGGATCTCCACCATCCGCAACAGCTCGATGGCGCGTCCGCGGGCCGCCTTGGGCGACATCGCATTGTGACTGCGCAGCATTTCGGCGATCTGGAAACCGATGGTGTACACCGGGTTCAGGGCCGTCATCGGCTCCTGGAAGATGACCGCGATGTCCTCGCCGCGCAGGTGACGCATCACCCGGCCCGGCGCGCCGACCACCTGCCTGTCGCCGATCTTGATCGACCCGGCGACGTGCGAGTTGGACGGCAGCAGGCCCATCAGGCTCATGGCGATGGTGGACTTGCCGGAACCGGACTCGCCCACGATCGCCAGCACCTCGCCGGCGTCCAGTCCGAACGAGACACCCTCGACCGCCGGATACCAGGTGCCGTCCACCCAGAAGTCGATCGAGAGGTCATCGACGCGCAGCACCGGCCCGCCCGGTTGCCGCGTCGTTGCCGCGGCAGCCATCGTTGAACTCATGCGCGGTACCGTCCTGTCGTCATCCGCTGCGATGCCATGATGGCGCCATGACTTCTGCGCCCGGCCCTTCGGTGTTCCGGCCCCTGTTCGGCCGGGTCCTGGCGGGCGCGATCGTCGGACTGTGCCTGTTCGCTCTGATCGTGTCCCTCGTCCATGACGGAGTGTCCGCGGTGTGGACCGTCGGACCGTGGTTGGCACTGGTGGCCCTCGCCGTCTGGGCCAGCTACTGGCGGCCGCAGGTGGCGGTTGACGATGCCGGCGTGCATGTGGTCAACGTGTTGCGCACTATCGATCTGCCCTGGCCGGCGATCCAGCGCATCGACACGAAATGGGCGCTGACCCTCGTCACGGCATACGGAAAGTACACCGCGTGGGCAGCACCGGCCCCCGGGGGCATCGCCACCGCCCGTGCCGCCAGCCGCGGGTCGACGAAGGGGCTGCCCGAGTCCACCTATGGGCCGGGCGGGTCGATCCGGCCGGGCGACGTTCCCAGCAGCCCGTCCGGTGCCGCGGCCGCCGCGGTGCGCCGGCGCTGGGAGGAACTCCGCGATGGCGGGCATCTCGACGATCCACGCCTGGAGTTCGAGCGGGTGCCGGTGCGCTGGCATTGGCCGGTGATCGTCGCCGCACCCGCGCTCATCTTGATCGGCGTGCTGGCTGCGGCCATGGCCTGACAGCGGGGCGCAGCCCAGCACTGCGGTTCCCACGACGCGCACGATGGTCACTGCTCGCCGTTCTCGTCGGCGACCGAGCTGATCGAACCCCCGGCGATCCCGACAGATATCGCACCGACAGCCGCACGGGTCACGCGCAGGTCCCGCGCCTTGGGGATGCGGCGCTGGCGCGGATCGAACGCGTCGCGCAGGCCGTCGCCGACGAAGTTCAGGCACAGCACGATCAGGATGATGAACACGCCCGGCCAGATGAACAGCCAGGGCTGCCCGGACAGCATCGCCGTCTGGTACTCCGAGATCAGCGACCCGAGCGACACGTCCGGGTATTGGATGCCGAAGCCGAGGAAGGAGAGTGCAGCCTCGGCGAGGATGCCGCCGGACATCACCAGCGTCATGTTCACCACGATGACGCCGATCGCGTTCGGCAAGATGTGCTTGAAGATGATGCGCATATCGGAGGCGCCGGCCACCTTCGCCGCGTCGACGAACTCCCGCTCCCGCAGCGACAGGAACTCGGCTCGCACCAGGCGCGCCAGGCCGGTCCAGGACAGCAGCCCTAGACAAGTTCCTACGATCAACACCCCGTGCGCCCCGAACACGAACCCGAGCACCGCCGTCACCAGGATGATCGGCAGCGTGATCATCAGGTCGGTGAACCGCATGATCACCGACTCGATCCAGCCGCGGTAGTACCCGGCGACCGCGCCCAGCACTGTCCCGATGAAGGTCGTGAGCAGACCCATGATGAGGATCACGACGAGCGTCTGCTGGATGCCGCGCATCACCCGGGCGAAGGCGTCGTAGCCGAGCTGATCGGCGCCGAACGGGAACTCGCCGAGAGCGAACCGAAGACCGTCCCCGGAGAGGAACGGGACGGCAAGCGTCGGGGCCTGATTCGGTGGCGCGACCAGCGTGGCGGCGTAGCTCCACTTCCACCAGTGCGGGATCGGCCCCCAGCCGATGCTCGTCGACGCCAGGATCACGACCAGGACCAACGCCACCAGCGAGACGACCGCGGCCCGGTGGTGCATGAACCGGCGCCAGACGATCTGCCCCTGGGAGAGCCCCTCGACCTCCTTCGCCCGGAAGTCGCGCTCCTCCCGGAACTCCGTCATATCCGGCTCGGCGATCCCGGTATCGACCGTCAGTTCGGAGACGCCGACCAGTTCCTCCGCGCCGCTCATCTCGGTGATCTCGCCCGAGTATCCGTCCGTCATCACTTCACCCGGATCCTGGGATCGAGCGCGCCGTACGCGATGTCGGCGAGCAGATTGGCGAGCACCGCGATCACCGCCGCGACGACGAAGAACGCCATGACGGGATTCGGGTCGGTCTGTACGAGCCCGTCCTGGAACAGCTTGCCCATCGCCTTCCAGCCGAAGACGGTCTCCGTCAGCACCGCGCCCGCAATCAGTCCGGCGATGTCGAAGGACACCACCGTCGCGAGCGGGATGAGCGCGTTGCGGAAGGCGTGTCGCATCACCACGGTCCGCTCGGTCAGCCCCTTGGACCGAGCGGTGCGGATGTAGTCCTGGTTCAGCACCTCGAGCATCGACGCCCGCGCGAACCGCGAGTGCGTCGCCAGCGAGATCAGCATCAGCGTGACGGTCGGCAGCAGCAGATGGGTGAATACGTCGGTCGTCTGGATCCAGAAGTCCCCTTTGAGCAGCGGCGTCGCCGGCAGCGTCAGCTTGATCGGACGCCCGTTGATCTGCGGGTTCGTCATGTAGGAGTGCCAGGCCCGCATCATACGGTCGGTGAAGATGATGAATGACGTCGTGACGGCTGTGATGGCGCCGGTGCGGGCGGACAGGCCCTTGTCGTCCCCGCCGTAGAGGTAGCCAATGACGATGCCGACCGCGATCGCGATGAGGAGCAGCAGCATCAGCTTCCAGAAGCTGAAGTCCTGGTAGAAGTAAAACTGCAGCGGATACCACAACGCGGCGCCGACGGCGACCGTCGTCATCGACGTGAGCAGCGCCTTGCGGTTGCGGAGGCCGGCGGTCAGCACGGTGACGCCGAGGCCCATCGCCGCGGAGATGACGATGATCAGGACGATGCCCAGGCTCGGATTGAGCAGCCAGTGGGTGACGGTGATGTAGTACATCGCGCCGAAGGTGACGACGGCCGTCACCCCGCCCGTGACGAGCCGCCGGTAGAGCTGGCCGCCGAACAGCGAGTAGGCGATCACGCCCATCAGCAGCGCGACGATGACGATGGCGCGCCAGGAGAACGCGCCGTGGTCCTGCTGCAGGAAGTCGTTGAACCGGATGCCGAGGCCGTCCTTCAGGATCACGCCGAACCAGAAGACCGGCAGCGAGAAGAACAGGAACG
>OFTX01000770.1_pt1 | contig 14383 bp, 16 predicted proteins | sample 1775051 | NCBI WGS metagenome assembly OFTX01 (sample SAMN08195772, study PRJEB24354) | sludge metagenome | isolation source: sludge from phenol fed wastewater aerobic bioreactor A | place: India: Nagpur | collected 2016-09-15
GTTCGGCGACAGTCCACCTTGATCGGTGCGACGGCCCGCGAGAGGGCCTCGTCCGGGCCCCGACATGTTGGGTCACGGAACACCCCGGCCGCTCGTTCGAGGTGGTCGACCTGGGCGATCGCGCCACGAAGATCGCGCTCTACGAATGCTGTCTGACGAAGGGGACGTCGTGCGCGATCTATCGATGGGTGAATCTCGACGATCTGGTCGAGTTGTGGCCCGAGCTTCGGCTGCCACCGGCGGTTCGCGCGGAATGGGAGGGAGCGCTGACGGCCGCCGGGCTGTTGCAGCGGCACCGGCTCGCCGGATAACGGCCCCAGGCCCTGCCCGCGGGTAACGCGAGCATGGCTCAGGCGTCCCGAGCGCAGCCCGGTGGTACATCGATGTGACCTGCGGTGATGGAGGGCGCCCCCGGCAGGATTCGAACCTGCGCACCCGCCTCCGGAGGGCGCCTGGGCGTGCTGGTCCGAGACCCAAATAAAGCCTGAGCTGCGGAAATACATCACGGTAGTTCACCGGAGACCACCGGAATCACCGGCAAGTGTGGGCAAAATGTGGGCACGGGAACGATCTTGGTCATGAGGCGTCGTGCGGCCAATGGAGCTTCGCGCCAGCCGAGGCAGGCTCGCAACGGATCGATCGTCGCGGTATCTCGTCGCCATTCACCCGGCGAAGTCGTCGCTCTCTGTTTGACGGGCGCGCCCCGGGACGGTGAGCCGGACAGATCCTGCGGGGCGGGCGGCCATCGCCAAGCCCGATTTCCCGCGATTTGGGTGCTGCGTCCCGGTTGTGGTTCGGCCTGCGGTGAGGCGCGATACCGGCAGCGGGTTCGGACGTTTCGAGGAGGCCAAAAGATTTGCATCGCGGCGTCGATGCCTGTTTGCGGGTATGACGACCATGCGCGTTCACTCTTCCGACGCAAGATCGCGCGGCCCCGGGTGGAGCTACTTGTGGGTGTGCTCACCGCGCATCATGAACATCATCATCGCCATCATGATGAGGCAGCCGAGCGCCCACAGCAGGGCGCCGGAGCCGGCGACTCCGGTGGTGACTAGGAGTACCGCTACTGCGATCATCGGAATGCAGCAGATCAGCATCGCCAGCCTGTGGCCGCCGTGCGTGTTGTGGCGGGCGTGGTCGGAGGGCGCCTGCTCGCCGAGGCTGGGGTACGCATCTGCCTGCCCGATGGCGCCGCCGCGGTCGGCGGGATAGGGCATCCGGCTGTTGTGTTCGTTGGCGGTGGTGTTCATGACTCCTTCTTCCTTAATGAAGCTGGAATGTGGCCGAGCTTGGCATATAGCGGGCAGTGGCCCGTGGCACCGGTAACGACGAGGTCGAGCCCTGCCACCACGAGCATCAGTTCGAGCACGACCCCGATCGCCGAAGATGCCGAGCTCACTAGGATCGCCCCAAGAATCACACTGAATGCGCCGACCAGGATGCGGGCGGCCCGTTCGGTCGGGGTGATGTTCACCTTCCAGCGGCTACTCATTGTTGGCTCCCTCCTGCGGACCGAACCAGGTGATTCCGGATCGTCATCACCCACTGTGCCGCCTGCACATGAACGTCTCCGCGCTTCTTCCATGAACGTTCGATCAACCCCGATCGGGCGCGCATCGTATCAGCGGGCTCGCGCGTGACGGTCGATCTCAGCCGTGGTGCCCGGCGTGTATGTCGGGAGACAGTTCCGGGACCGGAATCTGCGCGGTTGGCTCGTTCCCGTTGATGGCCGGTCCGATGATGAGGGCGGAGATTAGAAACATGATTGCGAAGACCCCGATCGCGATCGTGGGCGCCTTCCATGTGCCGAAGCGGCGATACAGCCGGCGTAGCAGCGGGATGGACAGGACCATCCCGATTGCCCCAAAAAGAAGATTGCCCGCGGCGCCCGTGACGACGAACGCTCCGGCGAACAAACCGATGTGGTGCAGAACATGTGGGGCGATCCCGGCCACGGCCGCGATCAGCGCGGTCGTTGCGTTCCATAGCCCGACCCACACGCGCGGCCGCCGGCCAGGGTCCGTGGCCGACGGCCGCGCGGGAGGGCGGGCGGGCGCCCGAACGCGGTCGGTCGCCATGCTCAGTGGGCGGCCGAACGAAGCACGTCCACGCGTGCGTGGTACTCGATTTCGTCGATCTCGCCGCGCGCGAAGCGCTGATCGAGGATGTCGAGCGTCGTTTCCTTCCCCTGACCGGTACGCTCGACGCGGCTCGATCTAAAGATCGCCACCACCGCGAATACCACCAGCCCCCAGAACGCAGCCATGCTGAGCGCCATCACCAGCCAGCCGCCCCAGCCAATTCCGTCGTGATACCAGCCCATCATCGCCCTCAGCTCCTTCGCCGCCGATGTTGCTGTCATTCACGGTGATGCCGGACGCCCGCGCATGGGGTCGACATTTCGTGAAGGTTCGCTGAAGAACGGCGCTGGCAGGCTCAGGCGTTCGTGTCGGGCACGTGCGGCTGCAACGATGAAAGGTATGGGAGTCCCGGAATCCGCTCATGCCGCCGATCGCCCACTCGCGCCGCCTGGACTGCGCGCCCTAGTCGTCGAGGACGAGGCGCAGCTCGCTGCACTTGTCGGCAGCTACCTGGAACGCGACGGCTTCGAGGTGACACTCATCCACGACGGACTGCAAGCGGTCACCAGCGCCCGGGAGGTCGACCCCGACGTGGTCGTTCTCGACCTCGGGCTGCCCAGCTTGGACGGCGTGGAGGTGTGCCGGCGGATCCGTACGTTCTCCGACTGTTACGTGGTGATGCTGACCGCGCGGGCGGAGGAGATCGACACGTTGATCGGCCTGTCCGTCGGCGCGGACGACTATATGACCAAACCGTTCAGCCCCCGCGAACTGATCGCCCGGATCACCGCCATGCTGCGACGACCCCGTGCCACGACGGGAACACCGGATGGCGCGGAAGGGCAGTCGTTCGGGGAGCTGACCATCGATATTCAGGGCAGGGACGTGTGGCTGGGCGGGGAACTGGTCCGGCTGACGCGAACGGAATTCGACGTGCTCGCCGCGCTGGCGGAGCGCCCGCGCATGGCGTTCTCACGGCGTCAACTCATCGAACGCGTGTGGGGTGAGGCGTGGGTAGGCGACGAACATCTGGTCGACGTGCACGTCGGTCACCTGCGCAGAAAGCTCGGTGACGACGCCAACCAGGGCAAATATGTGCGCACGGTGCGCGGGGTCGGCTATCGGATGGGCACCGGCCAGTGAACACCACGCCGCACGGCGACCCGGTCGCGACCGGAAAGCCCCGGCGCGGCGGATTCGCGACGAGGCTGCTACTGGCGCAGGGTCTGGTATTGATCGCCGGGGCATTAACGACTTGGCTGGTCGCCACTGCCGTCGGCCCGAGCATTTTTCATGATCACCTCGCCCAGGCGGGTGTTCCGCGAACCGAGACGGAGACCCGTCACATCGAGGAGGCCTTCGCGTCGGCCCTGCTGATCTCGCTGGGTGTCGCCCTGCTGACGGCGGTGGTCGCCGCGCTCGCGGTGTCATGGTACTTCAGCAGGCGGGTGCAGCGGTCGCTGGGTCAGGTGACGGCCGCGGCCGCGCAGATCGCCGGCGGTCGCTATGCGGCGCGAGTCTCCGCACCGGGCCTCGGCGCCGAGTTCGCCACCCTGGCCGACGCCTACAACGCGTTGGCGGACAAGCTGGAGTCGACCGAGGCGACCCGACGCCGGATGCTCGCGGATCTGGCGCACGAGATGCGCACCCCACTGGCCACGGTCGATGCACATCTGGAGGCCGTCGAGGACGGCGTTCGCGACCTCGATACGGAGACGCTGTCGGTGCTGCGCGAGTCCACCCGGCGGCTGCGCAGGCTCGCCGAGGACATTGGGGCCGTCTCTCGCGCCGAAGAGGGACATCTCGACCTCCAGCCGCACTCCGTCGATGCCGCGTCACTGGCCACCAGCGCTGTCGCCGCCGCCGCCGACCGATACGCCGCCAAAGGCGTCGCACTGCGCAGCGACGTGAGACCAGCCGGCTTTCTGACGGTGGATTCCGAACGGATCGGCCAGGTACTCGGCAATCTCCTCGACAATGCGCTGCGACATACTCCGCAGGGCGGCCGGGTCACCGTCGCATGTCGCCGGCTCGACCACTGGGTCGAATACACCGTCGCCGATAACGGGGTCGGCATCGCCGCCGAGCATCTGCCGCACCTGTTCGACCGGTTCTACCGGATCGACACCGCCCGCGATCGGGACCACGGCGGCTCCGGCATAGGACTGGCGATCGCCAAAGCACTCGCCGAGGCCCACGGCGGCGGCCTGTCCGCCAGCAGCCGCGGTCCGGGCCAGGGAGCTACCTTCACCCTTCGGCTGCCACGCTGAGGCGGGCGGCCGCGGGCGACGAATCCTCAGGCCGCGGTCCTTCACCGAACCTTCACCAAACCGGCGTCGGAACCATTGGGGCGGCCCGCGACAGTGGACGGTGCCACGCACCGACAACCACGTCAGGGGGTGCCCATGCGCACTCGACCACCAGGGGCCAGTGGCCCCAGCATCACGGGCCCGAGCCCATCCCCGGCGCACGTGACGGTGGTGGAGTCCGAGGCGTGCCATTTCTGCATCGACGCACAGCGGGCTCTCCTGGGGGCGGCGGCCAACTACCCAGTCGAGGTGCGCACCGTCGATGTGCGCAGCGCGGAGGGTGAGAAACTGATGCAGAGACACCGGGCCACCATGAGTCCCCTGGTGCTCATGGACGGCGTCTTCTTCTCCACCGGTCGGCTGCCGCGCCGCAAGCTGGCGCAGGTGCTGGCGCAGCGCTTCGAGGCACCAACCGCCGGCGATCTTGCTGCGCGCGGCGGTGCCAACCATGGGTGACCTGCTGACCACCGGCTCGGTGCTGGCGGCGTTCTTCGCCGGCGGGGTCGCGCTTTTCGCCCCCTGCTGCATCGTGTTCCTGGCCCCGTCGTATCTGGCGGTCGCGGTCAAGAATCGCCGCTGGCGTCTGCTGCCCCTGACCTTCGTGTTCGCCGCGGGCCTGGCCTTGGTGCTGGTTCCGATCACGCTCGGCATGAGCCTGGTCGCCTCCACCATCGCCAACTACCACCGGCCGCTTTACTTCGCCGGCGGCGTACTGATGCTTGCCCTGGCCGCGCTCAGCCTGTCGGGGCGGATGATCGCCCTGCCCTCCTTCCTGCGCGCCCCGGACACCCGCGCCGGCGACACGGGCAGCTTCTTCGCCCTCGGCGTCTTTTCCGGCATCGCCAGTTCCTGCTGCGCCCCGGTGCTCGCCGGAGTCATGACGCTCTCCGCGCTGTCCGGCTCGGCGATCGGCGGACTTGCGCTGGGTCTGGCCTACACCTTCGGCATGGTGTTCCCATTGTTCGTGATGGCCTTGCTGTGGGACCGCTATCGGCTCGGCGAGCGACGCTGGATGCGCGCCAAACCGATCCGGTTCCGGCTCGCCGGCCGGGTATTCGCCACCAACACCCTGAATCTCGCGGTGGCGGTCTGATTCGCGGCGATGGGCGGCTTCGTCCTTTACCTCGCCAACACCGCCCAGATGACCGGCGGCCCCGGCTTCCAGGTCGCCATCGGCCAAGGCCTGAGGCGCGTCTTCAGTCGCATCGAGGTCTGGACCGATCCAATCCCCGAACCCATCCTCGGCTTGGCCGTCCTGGCCCTCGCCGCCGTCTTCGTCATCGTCACGCTCCGCGGACGAGGCCGGCGCGACGGCGACGAAGAACCCGACGGCGCCTGCCACGACGCGCAGCCGGCCGACACCGCCGACCAGCAGGCGCTGAACAACACAGATCTTTAGGAGGGTCGATGCCGCACAACACCGCGAAAAAAGCCCGTGCCCGACGTCGCGTCGCGCGAGCCATGAAGAAGCAACGCCGCGCACAGGGGCGGCTCATCTGGCTGATCGCCGCGCTCGTGGTCGTCGCGATCGTCGCGACGATGGTGCTCACCTCACGCCCGGGCTCCTCCGACATGGCCCGCACCGCGCCGGACTTCACGCTCACCGACACCGCCGGCGTCACCCACCGACTCTCGCAGCACCGCGGCGGCAACGTCCTGCTGTACTTCTCCGAAGGGGCCGGCTGCCAATCCTGCCTGGTCCAGATCGGTGCGATCGAGAAGGTGGGCGACCGGTTCGCAGACCGGGACATCACGGTCCTGCCGATCGTGATGAACACCAAGGACCAGATCGCCCGCGACATGCAGCTCAACGGCGTAACGACGCCGTTCCTGCTGGACGATGGCACGGTCTCCAGCGAGTACGGCACGCTGGGCAAGGGCATGCACGCCGGCCTGCCCGGGCACAGCTTCGTGCTCATCGACGCCTCCGGTCAGCAGCGCTGGTACGGCGAGTACCCGTCCATGTGGCTCAGCCCCGCCGATTTGCTCGCCGAGGTCGACAGCAGGCTCGGCGGCTGACCCGGGGCACACGAAGTGGGCCATCGCATGAAGGTTCGGTGAAGGATCCCGTCGTATCCTTTGCACATATACCCCGCGGGGGTATCGTCGAAGTCGAGATACACCCACCGGGTATACGCCGTGAAGGGGGCTTCCGATGACCGCCGAACCCGGGTACATCACCGAGAAGCAAGCGGTGCTGACCCGACTGCGCCGAATCGAGGGACAGATCCGCGGCCTGCAACGCCTGGTTGACGAGGAGCAGTACTGCATCGACATCCTCACCCAGGTCTCCGCGGCCACCAAGGCCCTCGAAGGCGTCGCGCTGCTGCTGCTCGACCAGCACCTTCGGCGCTGCCTCACCCACGCCACCGACACCGCGGAGGCCCAACGCAAGGTGACGGACGCCTCCGTCGCGATCCGACGACTTGTCCGCTCATGACAACCACCCCCACGAAGGAGACCACCATGACCAACCAGACCTACGCCGTCACCGGTATGACATGCGGCCACTGCGCCGGCGCCGTCACCAGCGAGCTCACCGCACTGAACGGCGTCACCGACGTTCGGGTCGACCTCGTCGCCGGCGGCGCCTCCACCGTGACCGTCACCAGCGACCACCCCCTCGACGACGCCCAGGTCGCCACGGCACTCGAGGACGCGGGCGAATACCAGCTCGCTTGACACACTGCACGCTGCCCCTTTCACGACGCCCCGCCGGTCACACCGTTGGGGCAAAGGAGTCCAGGAACCATGACGCAGGACACCACCACCAGCCGGACCAGCGCGCCGGGCCGGCCAAACCAGATCGAGCTGAACATCGGTGGGATGACCTGCGCGTCATGCGCCAACCGGATCGAGCGCAAGCTGAACAAGGTGGACGGCGTCACCGCGGCAGTCAACTACGCCACCGAAAAGGCGAAAGTCAGCTACACGGACGAGCTCACCGCCGAGGACCTGGTCGCGATCGTCGAGGCCACCGGCTACACCGCCACCCTCCCGACGCCGCCCGCGCGCGACGACGCCGCGGCCGAGGGTGCGTCGGACGGCGAGCATGACGAGGCCGCGCGGTGGTGGCAGCGGCTGAGTGTCTCGGCAGTGCTGACGCTGCCGGTACTGCTGCTCGCGATGATCCCGGCGCTGCAATTCGACAACTGGCAGTGGATCTCGCTCACTCTGGCATCGCCGGTCGTGGTGTGGGGCGCCTTTCCGTTCCACAAGGCCGCGGTGGTCAACGCCCGGCACGGCGCCGCCACCATGGACACTCTGATTTCCGTCGGCGTCACCGCGGCGTGGCTGTGGTCACTGTGGGCGCTGCTGTTCACCCACGCCGGCGAGACCAGCATGCGCATGCCCTTTCAGCTACTTCCGAACGGCAGCGGCGAGGCGCACATCTATCTCGAGGTGGCGGCGGCGGTAACGACCTTCATCCTCGCTGGCCGGTACTTCGAAGCCCGCGCCAAGCGGCAGTCCGGGGCGGCCCTCAAAGCCCTACTGGACATGGGCGCCAAGGACGTCGCGGTTCTGCGGGACGGCGTCGAAGTCCGTCTGCCGGCCGTGCAGCTCAAGGTCGGTGACCGGTTCGTCGTGCGGCCCGGGGAAAAAATCGCCACCGACGGCGTCGTGGAGTCGGGCACCTCAGCCGTGGACGCCTCGATGCTGACCGGTGAACCGGTTCCTGTCGAGGTCGGCCCCGGTGACGCCGTCGTCGGCGCCACGGTGAACGCCGGCGGCCGGATCAGCGTGCGCGCCACCCGCATCGGCGCCGACACCCAGCTGGCCCAGATGGCCAAGCTGGTGGAGGAGGCCCAGAACGGCAAGGCCAAGGTGCAACGGCTCGCCGACCGCATCTCCGGCATCTTCGTCCCCATCGTGATCGGGCTTGCGCTGCTCACCCTCACAATCTGGCTGCTCACCGGCCACACCGCCACCACCGCCTTCACCGCGGCGGTCGCGGTACTCATCATCGCCTGCCCCTGCGCCCTCGGCCTGGCAACACCCACCGCGCTGCTCGTCGGCACCGGCCGCGGCGCCCAGATCGGCGTCCTGATCAAGGGCCCCGAAGTGCTGGAATCCACCCGCGTCGTCGACACCATCGTGCTCGACAAGACCGGCACCGTGACCACAGGCCACATGAAACTGGTCGACACCGCGACTTCGGCCGGCACGACCGTGATGCAGCTACTGCGGCTGGCCGGAGCGGTCGAGCACGCCTCGGAGCATCCCATCGCCCAAGCGATCGCCAACGGCGCCCGCGAACGACTCAATGAGGCGCTGCCCACCGTGGAAGGATTCACCGCCACCCAAGGACTCGGCGTCGCCGGCACGGTCGACGGTCACGCCGTCGTGGCAGGACGCGCCGAATGGCTGCGACGCGAATGGAACCAGCCGCTCGACGCGCACCTCGCCGCCGTGGTGGACCGGGCCCAGGACGGCGGCCGTACGGCGATCGTCGTCGGCTGGGACGGCGCGGCTCGTGGTGTCCTCGTCGTATCCGACACACTGAAGCCCACCAGCAGGCAGGCCGTCTCCGAACTCAAGCAGCTCGGCTTGCGGCCGGTGCTGCTGACCGGGGACAACCAGAAGGCGGCCCGCGCGGTCGCCGCCGCAGTCGGGATCGACGAGGTGATAGCCGAGGTCCTGCCGGCGGACAAGGTCGCTGTCGTCCGGCGTCTGCAGTCCGAGGGGCGCACCGTGGCCATGGTCGGCGACGGAGTCAACGACGCGGCTGCGCTCGCGACCGCCGACCTGGGGATCAGCATGGGCACCGGCACCGACGTCGCCATCGAGGCCTCCGACCTGACCCTGGTCCGCGGTGATCTGCGCACCTCCGTCGACGCCATCCGGCTCTCGCGCCGCACCCTGGCCACCATCAAGGGCAACCTCTTCTGGGCGTTCGCCTACAACGTGGCGGCGTTGCCGCTGGCGGCATTCGGGCTGCTCAACCCGCTCATCGCCGGTGCGGCGATGGCGTTCTCCTCGGTGTTCGTAGTCTCCAACAGCCTCCGGCTCCGCCGATTCCAAGCGGTCTCGCTGGCGCCCACCGCGGAAAGCGCCGCCGCCGAACCCGGCACGACGCGCCGGTCCGTCACCTCGGCCGGCTGACCACTGGCCGCCCGGTCAATTTTGAGGAGCGAAGATGGCATACCAGGTCCACCAGGCGCGATCGGGTGACGGCCGCCGCACGGTTGTGCTCGAGGTCTCCGGCGTGGGGTGGGCGACGAGCAAGAACGTCGCCGAAGCCGTCCTGTCCCGCCGTCCCGGCGTCCTGGCCGTGGCCGCCAACCCGGTCGCCCAGACCGCGACGGTCAGCTACGACCCGGCCGTCACCAGCCTCGCCGCGCTACGGGACTGGGTGCGAGACTGCGGCTACCACTGCGCCGGACAGTCGGTGCCCCAGCACATGTGCGACCCGATGACCGAGTCGGGACGCACCGACGCCGCACCGGACCACCACGAGGCCGTTGACCACGGGACACACCCGGACCACGGCGCGCACCCGGCTGCGGCGCCCCTGGCGTCGCCGCATGACACGATGGGCCATGGCGGCCACGGGACGATGTCGATGGCCGACATGGCCCGCGACATGCGCAACCGGTTCATCCTCGCGCTGATCCTCACGGTGCCGATCTCGCTGTACTCGCCGATGGGTCGCGACATGCTCGGGTTCTCGGTCGCCGCGCCCTTCGGGCTCCGCGATGACGTGTTCACCCTGCTGCTGTCCCTGCCGGTCGTCTTCTACTCCGGCTGGATCTTCTTCGACGGCGCCTGGCGTGCCCTGCGCGCTCGCACGCTGGACATGATGGTGCTGGTCGCCGTGGCCATCGGCGCCGGGTGGCTGTACTCGGTGGGCGTCACGGTGACCGGCGGCGGGGACGTGTTCTACGAGGCCGCCGCGATGCTCACCGTGTTCGTGCTGCTGGGTCACTGGTTCGAAATGAGGGCCCGCGGCGGCGCGAACGACGCGATCCGCAGCCTGCTCGACCTCGCACCGCCCATGGCGACGGTCCTTCGCGACGGCGAACCGGTGGAGGTGCCGACCTCCGGGGTCCAGGTCGGCGACCTGCTGCTGGTGCGCCCGGGTGCCAAGATCGCCACCGACGGCGTCGTCGAGGAAGGTGACTCCGAGGTCGACGAATCCATGGTCACCGGCGAGAGCCTGCCGGTGCACAAAGCGCCCGGTCACTCCGTCATCGGCGCCACCGTCAACGCCAGCGGCACGCTGCGTGTCCGCGCGACCAAGGTTGGCGCGGATACCGCGCTGGCCCAGATCGTGGCCCTGGTGCAGCAGGCTCAGAACTCCAAGGCTCCCGGGCAACGGTTGGCCGATAGGGCCGCGTTCTGGCTCGTCCTGGTGGCCCTGGTCGGCGGTGTGGCCACCTTCCTGATCTGGCTGGCCGCGGGTGCCGGTGTGCAGGCCGCGCTGCTGTTCGCCATCACCGTCGTGGTCATCACCTGCCCCGACGCGCTCGGCCTGGCCACCCCGACCGCGATCATGGTCGGTTCCGGCCTCGGTGCCAGGCGCGGGATCCTGTTCAAGACCGCCACCGCGATCGAGGCCTCCGCCCGCATCGACACCGTCGTGTTCGACAAGACCGGCACGCTGACCAAGGGCGAACCCGAGGTCACCGATGTGGTCGTCGGCGACATCGACCGCGACCGGCTGCTCGCCGTGGCCGCGGCCGTGGAGCGGGAGTCGGAGCACCCGCTGGCCCAGGCGATCGTGCGGTATGTGGACGCCACCGACGCCCCTCGCCTGCGAGCCTCCGGGTTTCGCAATGTCACCGGGATCGGCGCGCTGGCCGAGGTCGACGGACGCCGGGTGGCCATCGGCAACCGACGACTGATGGAATCCGAAGGCATCCCCGTCGGCGACCTCGGCGCCCGGCGCGACGAGATCGCCGCGGGAGGTCGCACCGCCGTCTTCGTCGGCGTCGACGGCCGAACCGTCGGCGTCATCGGTATCGCCGACGCCGCCCGCGACACCTCCGCGGCCGCCGTCGCGGCCTTGCACGAGGTCGGCATCACAGTTGTTATGCTCACCGGCGACAACCACGCGACGGCCCAGCGGATCGCCGACGAACTCGGCATCGACACCGTGATCGCCGAAGTCCTCCCACGGGACAAGGCCGACCAGGTCAAGAAGCTGCAAGCCGAAGGACGCGTGGTCGCGATGGTCGGCGACGGCGTCAACGACTCGCCGTCCCTGGTCCAGGCCGATGTCGGCATCGCGGTCGGCGCCGGCACCGACGTCGCCATCGAGGCTGCCGACGTCGTCTTGATGCGGTCCGATCCGCTAGATGTACCGGTGGCGCTCACCATCGGTCGCGGAACCCTGCGCAAGATGCGGCAGAACCTCGGCTGGGCGATCGGCTACAACGCCATCGCCCTGCCAATTGCCGCCGGGGTCTTCCAGCCCGCCTTCGGGTTCGTGCTGCGACCCGAGATCGCCGCCCTGGCCATGTCCGGCTCCAGCTTCCTGGTCGCGGTCAACGCGCTACTCCTCAAACGGCTGCGGCTACCCGCACAGTCTTCTGGTGGGGAGCCGGCGAAGCGCGAGGAGCTTCAACCGGTCGCCTGAACGCGCGGGTTCTAAAGCGCGGAAAACGACTTCCACTGGCTGTAGGGCACGGACCAGTCCCAGATGTAGTCGGCCTGGGTCATCGGTACGCCGGTGTCTTCGACGTCGACGGGTACGCCGTAATAGACCATGTTGTAGAAGGTTTCGGCGTCTTTCAGGCTCATGTTGACGCAGCCGTGGGAGACGTTTTTCTTGCCGAGAAGTCCCTTGTCGGCGACTTCCTGATTGGCGTGGATGAATTCGCCGTTATTATTGATGCGCACGGCCCAATACGCTTTGAATCCGCAATAGCCGTACTTGGGATTGCACATGATCTTCAGGTCGAGTTTCTCGGTGATGACGTGGACGCCGGAGACCGTGGTGCGGCCGTCGTCGACGGAGGCGGGCACGCCGTAGTAGACTGGGAGGTTCTTGATCACGGCGTCGTCTTGGACGAGTAGCCGGTGCGAATTCACGTCGGCCTTGACGACAAGGTACGGTGATCGGGTCGGCGGGGGCCACGCCGGTGGCGCCGCTGGCCGGGGTCATCGTCATGCGAGCGGGGTTGGCGGCTGTCGAGGCGCTGGTGGTCGGCGTGGATGTGGCGACGGAGGACGGAGCACTGTGCGTGGCTCGACCCGTGGGGCCGGATGTGCCGCCGAGGTCGGTCGATGACAGGGTGGTGGTCACCGTGACGGTGGGGGCCGTGCCGGTGGAGCAGGCGGCCAGCGCTGCCGTAGCGGTCAAGCCGAGCCCGCTGAGCAGGACCTGGCGGCCTGAAATACTGGTCATGGCTTCCTTTGGGTCGATGCGCGGTGGCCGGCCGCGACGCTGGTGCAGGGCACTCAGCGGTTGGCCGGCCACGCACGGCCACTAGCCCGATAGTAGGGACAGGCGCCGGTGACGGCGCGAGCGGGCAGGCGGTGCCGGTCAAAGCCGGCGGGCCGTCCGCGGCCGGGGCGGCGTCATGGCACGAGGACCGTGGTCGTGGCGCCTTCGTCGATGGTTTGCCGGACGGTGGTACCGACGGAGAAGATGATCTCGACGCGCCCGTCCGCGTCGCGGCTGGCTGAAAGTGTGTCCAGGGCGGGAAGGGTGTTAGGGCCGAGCGCCCAGGTTGCGCCGGCGTCGCTGCTGGTGGCGAGCTTGCCGCCGGTGGTGGCGATGACGATGGTCTGCTCATCTGCCCATGCCGCCAGCGCGGCGGGCTGCGGTGGGGTGAGGGTCTGCCAGGTTTCGGCATGGTCCTCGCTGAGCAGCAGGCCGGCCTCGGTGGTGGCCAATAGCGTCCCGGTATCGGGGGACGCGGCCAGGCTGCGGGGCGGGGCTGGAATGCCGCGGGCGCTCCACGAGGCGCGGTCGCTGCTCGTCAGCAGTGTCCCATCGAAGCCGGTCACGGTGTCGGGGCCGACGGTCAGGGCGTGGAAGTCGGACTGGCCTCCGCGGGACGCGATCTGCCAGGTCTGCCCGGAGTCTTTCGAGGTGATCAGTCCGACCGGCTGCGGCAGGTCGACGCCGGCGCCGGGGTGGCCGGACGCGTAATAGGTGCCGTCCGCGTCGATAGCGAAGCTCATCAGGTCGATGGGCGGCCCGACCTGCCGTAGACCGTCGCCGGTTTGCCGGAACAGACCTGCATGGGTGGCCAGCAGCAGGTCCCCGGTGGCTGGTTCGCGCATCGCACCGTGGATGTGCATCAGCAGCGGCGCGGACGTGGCCGGGACTGCCGTGTCGCCGGCGGGCGCCGACGTGTCGCCGCAGGCGGCGAGCAATCCGATCGTGACGGTCGCGGCGGCGACGAGGGCCGTGAACGTGGCGCGGCGGCGCACGGTTCGGGTCGTCATGGCGCGTACTTCAGGGCGATCATCATGCCGGTCTCTGCGTGATAGATGTTGTGGCAGTGGATCATCCAGTTTCCTTCGTTGTCGGCGTCCAGGTCGAGCGGGATGCGCTGCATCGGCGCCATGAGCACGGTGTCCTTGCGTAGCCCGGAGGGCAGGGCGAAGGTGTGCCCGTGCACATGGAGCGGGTGGGTCATCATCGTCATGTTCACCGCGTCGATGCGCAGGCGCTGTCCGGCGGCGACCGCCAGTGGTTGGTTTTCGCCGTACGGGGCCCCGTTGATGCCCCACCGGTACGGGTTCATGGAACCCTGCAATGTGAGCTGCTCGGCGGCGTCCGTCGGCCTGTCGGGCAGCCGGGCGGATTCGGCGGGGATGAGCTCGGAGCCGATCACCGTGCGGCCGCCGAGCTCGGCAGGAGTGACGTCCGCAGCGGGGGCGGCGCCGCCCCCGCTGCGGATCAGGGCCAGGCCCTGGCCGCCGGCGGACTTGCCGAACGGCCGGGCCACCAAGGGGAAGGCCCCGTCTTTGAGGGTGACGGTCGCGTCGTAGCGTTCGCCCATGCCGATATAGAGGGCGTCGGTTTCGGTGGGTTGC
>OFTX01000777.1_pt1 | contig 14314 bp, 12 predicted proteins | sample 1775051 | NCBI WGS metagenome assembly OFTX01 (sample SAMN08195772, study PRJEB24354) | sludge metagenome | isolation source: sludge from phenol fed wastewater aerobic bioreactor A | place: India: Nagpur | collected 2016-09-15
CGCGCGAAATCGAAGGGCTCCATGTCGAGCGCGGCCACGAAGCCCGCCGTCTCGGGGTACTGCCAGGTCCACAGGTCGCGGTCCTCCACATGGCGCACCAGGTCGGGCAGCGGCGCCTCGGGGTGGAAGAACTCCCAGGCCAGGCGCGCGCCGGTCGCGTCTGCCAACTCGCCGACGGCGGTGAGCAGTCCCGGCACCTCGGCCGCGCGCTCCCCCACCAGGATCACGGCGCCGTCGGTGCGGAGCCCCGCCGGGTCGTCCGCGCCGGCCAGCGCGGCGACCGCGGCGTTCTCGGCTCCCGGCGCCGCGGGGATCAGCACGCCGCCCATCTTGTGCAATCCATAGCTGGCGTACGGCGCGACGGCGGTGATCTGGGTCCCGTGCCGGCGCGCCGCCTTGCGCAGCCGCAGGAAGACGATCGGGCACTCCTCCTCAGGTTCGAGGGCCACCAGCAGCACGTGCTTGGCCGCCTCCAGCCCGCGATAGGTGACGCCGCCGGTCTTCGGTGAGACGCCGACGACGCGCCGGGCGAGGAAGTCGAGCTCCTCGGCGGAGTGGGCACGGGCGCGGAAGTCGACGTCGTTCGTGCCGAGCGCGACGCGCGCGAACTTGCCGTACGCGTAGGCGTCTGTGACGGTGAGCCGGCCGCCGGCGAGCACACCGACCCCGCCGGCCGCCTTCGCCCTCGCGAGGCCGGCGGCCGCGGCCGTCATCGCGTCGGTCCAGGATGCGGGAGCAAGGCTGCCATCGGTGCCGCGGACCAGCGGAGTACGCAGCCGGTCGTCGCCGGTGACGTACCGGAACGCGAAGCGGCCCTTATCGCAGTTCCACTCCTCGTTCACATCGCCGTTCTCGCCCGCGTAGCGCCGCAAGATCTTGCCGGAGCGGTGGTCGGTACGCAGTTCGCAGCCGGCGGAGCACAGTTCGCAGATCGTCGGCGCGGACTTGAGGTCGAACGCGCGGGACCGGAACCGATACGCGGTCGAGGTGAGCGCGCCGACCGGGCAGATCTGGATGGTGTTGCCGGAGAAGTACGACTGGAACGGCACCTCGGGCCCGGTGCCGACCTGCTGCCGGACGCCGCGCCCGAGCATGTCGATGAACGGGTCGCCGGCGATCTCCTCGGAGAACCGCGTGCACCGGTAGCACAGGATGCAACGGTCCCGGTCAAGCAGGATCTCGGTCGAGATGGCGATCGGCTTGACGAAGGTGCGCTTGGCCTCCTTGAAGCGCGATTCGCCCGGCCCGTGGGCCAGGTCCTGGTTCTGCAGCGGGCATTCGCCGCCCTTGTCGCACATGGGGCAGTCGAGCGGATGGTTCGTGAGGATGAACTCGACGTTCGCCCACTGGGCCCTGGCCGCCACCGCACTGGTGCGCTGCGTGTGGACCACGAGCCCGTCGGCCACCGCGACCGCGCAGGCCGGCTGGGGCTTGGGCATCATGCGCCCGCCCATCTCCATCTCCACCAGGCACTGCCGGCAGGCGGCGATCGGCTCGAGCAGCGGGTGGTCGCAGAAACGGGTGATCTCGATGCCCATGCGCTCGCAGGTGCGGATCACCATCTCGCCCTTCGGCGCGACGACGTCCTGACCGTCGATCACGAACTTGACGTAGCCGTCCGGCGCGGGGGCGTCGGCATCCCAGGCGGGGCCCAGGATGGCCGGGGTTTCCGTCGCGGGGAGTGTTGCTGTCATCTCGCAATTACCGCCATATCACCAGGTGCGCAGAGCGCGCGAAGTGTCGACTTCCCCGTCATAGCTGAACATGTCATCGCCGTACGTGTCATGTCAGTGCATCTCGATCAGATCGGCCTGGGTCGACGGTGCCGGCGTGACCCCGGTGACCATATCGACGAACTCCTGCCGGAAGCGCTGGATCGCACTGGACACCGATGTCGCCGCACCGTCGCCGAGCGCGCAGAACGCCCGGCCGAAGATGTTGTACGCCGTATCCTCCAGCGTGTCGATGTCCTCGAGGGTGCCGCGCCCGGTGATGATGCGGCGCAACGTCTTGGACATCCAGGCGGTGCCCTCGCGGCACGGTGCGCACTTGCCGCAGGACTCGTGCCGGTAGAAGTCTGCCCAGCGGGCGACCGCCCACGGCACGGACGCCGTCTGGTTGAATACCTGCAGCGCCGTGGTGCCGAGCAGCGAGCCGGCGGCGGCCACATCGTCATAGGTGAGCGGAACATCGAGCTTGTCGTCGCCGAACAGCGGGACGGACGAGCCGCCCGGCGTCCAGAACTTGATGGGGATGCCGTCCTTCATGCCGCCGGCCAGGTCGATCAACTGCCGCAGCGTCGTGCCGAGCGGCGCCTCGTACTGGCCCGGCCGCTCCACGTGGCCGGACAGCGAGAAGATCTTGGTGCCGGGCGACTTGTCGGTGCCGAACCTGCGGTACCAGTCGACGCCGCCGGAAATGATGCTAGGCACCGACGCGATGGTCTCGACGTTGTTCACCACCGTGGGCGCGGCGTACAGCCCCTCCACCGCGGGGAACGGCGGCTTGAGACGCGGCTGGCCGCGGTAGCCCTCGAGCGAGGAGAGCAGCGCGGTCTCTTCGCCGCAGATGTAGGCGCCCGCTCCGGCGTGCACCACGATATCAAGGTCGTAGCCGGTGCCGAGGATGTTCTTGCCCAGGTACCCGGCCGCGTAGGCCTCCTTGACGGCGCTCCGCACCCGCCGGATCGGGTGGATCAGCTCGCCCCGGATGTAGATGACGCAGTAGTGCGAGCGGATCGCGTAGCTGGTGATGATGCAGCCCTCGACCAGAAGGTGCGGGTCGGCCATCATCAGCGGGATGTCCTTGCAGGTGCCCGGCTCGGATTCGTCGCCGTTGACCACGAGATAGCGCGGCTTCGCGCCGAGCGGCGGCAGGAACGACCACTTGAGCCCGGTCGGGAAGCCGGCGCCGCCGCGGCCGCGCAGCCCGGAGGACTTCATCAGCTCCACGAGCTGTTCGGGCTGGGCCGTGATCGCCGTCCGCAGCGCTCCGTAGCCGCCGAGCTGCTCGTAGGTGTCCCGGCGCCACGACCGCGGCGAGAGCCAGCTCCGGGTGAGCACCGGGGTCAACGGATCGAGTCCCGCATTGATCTGGGGCGGGGTGGTGTCGTCAGCCATCGATCGTCACCCTCACTTCTTCTCCGGCAGCGGCGGGAAGGCCGGCGGCACCTCCGGCATCGCGGGCGCCGTCCATCCGCGTTCCGACGCCAGTTGGGCCCCGCGGAGCGACTGTGGCGACGCCGACGGAGCGTCGACCTCCGCGGCGTCGTCGTCCAGGAACCCGGCGAGTTCCAGTTCGGCGTGCCTGAAGTCCGTCAGCGCGGCGCCGCGCGTCGGATGCGGGCGTTCGCCGCGGCGCAGCGCCTGCACCAGCTCGACCGCGGACTGCACGGTCTGGTTGTCGAAGATCTCGTAGTTGACGGTGAGCACGGGTCCGTGGTCGCAGCACGCCAGGCACTCGACGTGCTCGAGCGTCACCGATCCGGGGGTGCCGGGCTCGCCGGCCGTCTGCTCGTGGTCGACGCCGAGCTCGCTCCTGAGCGCCTGGTAGATCGCATCCCCACCGAGCGCCGCGCACATGGTGTTGGTGCACACCGAGACGATGTGCTCTCCCACCGGCTCACGCTTGTACATGTTGTAGAAGGTGGACACGCCGCTGACTTCGGACTCCTGCACGTCGAGAAGCCCTGCCACGAAAGCGATCCCGTCCTTCGACACGAAGCCCTCGAACGATTGCACGAGGTGCAGCAGCGGCATGACGGCGCTGCGCTTGTGTGGATAGCGGGCGATGACCTCTGCCGCCTTGGCGCGAACGTCGTCATCGAAGGTGACTCCGGTGACGCGGTACTGCGGCACATCCGCGCGGTGCTCCAGCGTCGGGCGCCCACCCTCGCCCCAGAACGCCGTGGTGGTCGCGCCGAAGCTGGTCTGCCCGGCGACCATGGCGGCATTGGGGTCCGGGTAGTGCACGGCGGTCTTCGCCGACTCCGTCATTCCCCGCGTCATCGATCCACACCTCCCAGAACGGGATCCAGGGAGGCGATCGCCACGACGACGTCGGACACCATGCCACCCTCACACATTGCCGAAACCGCTTGCAGGTTCACGAACCCGGGGTCGCGCAGATGGACGCGCCACGGCCTGGTGCCGCCGTTGGACACGACGTGCGCGCCGAGTTCGCCGCGCGGCCCCTCGATGGCCGCGTACGCCTGGCCGGCCGGCACCGTGAACCCCTCGGTCACCAGCTTGAAGTGGTGGATCAGCGCCTCCATGGACTCGCCCATGATGTGCCGGATGTGCTCGAGCGAGTTGCCGGTACCGTCGGCGCCCACCGAGAGCCGCGCGGGCCAGCCGATCTTCTTGTCCTCGACCATCACCGGGCCGGGCTCCTTGAGGCGCTCGCGGCACTGCTTGATGATCTTCAGCGATTCGTGCATCTCCGCGACGCGCAGCAGGTAGCGATCGTAGGCGTCAGCGTTCGTCGTGGTGGGCACGTCGAAGTCGTATTCCTCGTAGCCGCAGTACGGCACGGTCTTGCGCAGATCCCATGCCAGACCGGAGGAGCGCAGCGGCGGACCGGTAACGCCCAGTTGCAGGCAGCCCTGCACCGGCAGGTATCCGATGCCCTTGAGCCGGGCCTTCCAGATCGGCTGGCCGGTCAGCAGTTCGTCATACTCGGGCAGGCGCTGGTTCATCACCTTGATGAAGTAATCGAGCCGCTCCTCCCAGCCGGGCGGCATGTCCTGCGCCACGCCGCCGGGGCGGACGAAGCCCTGGTTCATGCGCAGACCGGTGACGAGCTCCATGATGTGCAGGGCCTCTTCACGGTCCCGGAACCCCATGGTCATGCCAGTGAGCGCGCCCGTCTCCATGCCGCCGGTGGCGATCGCCACCAGGTGCGAAGAGATCCGGGTGATCTCCATCAGCAGCACGCGCATGATCGTCGCGCGCTGCGGTACCTCGATGCCGAGCAGCTTCTCCACCGCGAGGCAGTAACACGCCTCGTTGAACGTCGGCGAGAGGTAGTCGGCGCGCGTCAGGAACTGCACGGCCTGCGTGAAAGTGCGGTACTCGGTGGACTTCTCGATCCCGGTGTGCAGATAGCCGATCACAGCGCGGGCCTTGGTGACGGTCTCGCCGTCGATGTCCAGGATCAGCCGGAGCACGCCGTGCGTGGACGGGTGCTGCGGGCCCATGTTCAGGATGATCTGCTCGGAGTCCGCGTACTCGATGTCGTCGAGCAGCGCGTCCCAGTCGCCGCCCTTGGAGGCGACGAGCGCCTCGATATCCGATTGCCTGCTGGACTTGGCGAGCGCCTGTTCGGAGGTGACCACCTCGGCGCCTGCGGCTGCGCCGCGACGGCGCTCGTTCGCTTCGGCGTCGCTCACGGCACTGGATTGTTCGCTCCGCGCTGCGCTCTCGGCGCCTGCGGCTGCGCCGCGACGGCGCTCGTTCGCTTCGGCGTCGCTCACGTGTACGCCCTCCTCTGGTCCGCCGGCGGGATCTCGTGGCCCTTGTACTCCACCGGGATGCCGCCCAGCGGGTAGTCCTTCCGCTGCGGATGGCCGACCCAGTCGTCCGGCATCAGGATCCGGGTCAGGCCCGGATGCCCGGCGAACACCACACCGAACATGTCGTAGGTCTCCCGCTCGTGCCAGTCGGCCGTGGGATAGATGGACACGGCGCTGGGCACGGTCGCGTCATCGACGTTCACCGACACCTCGAGACGGACGCGGCGCCGGTACGTCAGCGACAGCAGCTCGTAGACCACGTGCAGCCGCCTCGGCACGTCCACGCCGTAGTCGGCGCCGGACAGCGAGGACAGCATCTCGAACCGCAGCGATTCCTCGTCCCGCAGCGTCTGCAGCAGCGCGACCAGGTGCGCACGGGAGACGTAGATCGTCATCTCCGTCGCGGCGACCGTCACCTGCTCGACGGCCGACTCCGGAATCCCGCGCTCCGCCATCGCGGCGGCCAGCGCGTCGGCGACCTCGTCGAAGTACCCGCCGAACGGGCGGGTCGCGGGTGCGGGCGTCACCGGGGCAATGGCGAGCCGTCCGTAGCCGGAGGTGTCGCCGGTGTCGCGGGCATGGAACATGCCGTGCCGCTCGGGGGTGGTCGGCGGCACCGGCGCGCCCTTGCCGGTCGGGCCGGTGAGCGGGCCTGCGGCGGTGTGCGCCACATCCGTTGCGGCAGAGGGCTTCTGGGGTGTTTCCGTCATCCGAGATTCGCCTCCGGGCGCCCGATCGGCATCGTCCGCTTACCGCCGGAATAGTGCACGGACGAGGGCACCAGTTCGGTGCGGTGCCCCTCGAGCTGGGCTGCGCGCTTGGGTCCGAGCGGCTCGTCCATGATCTTCTGGTGCAGCTTCAGGATCGCGTCGATCAGCATCTCCGGGCGCGGCGGGCAGCCAGGGAGGTAGATGTCCACCGGCACCACATGGTCCACACCCTGCACGATCGCGTAGTTGTTGAACACGCCGCCGGACGACGCGCATACGCCCATCGACAGCACCCACTTGGGCTCCGGCATCTGGTCGTAGATCTGCCTGAGGACCGGCGCCATCTTCTGGCTCACTCGGCCCGCGACGATCATCAGATCCGCCTGGCGCGGCGAAGCCCGGAAGACCTCCATACCGAAACGACCCAGGTCGAAGCGCGGAGCGCCGGTCGACATCATCTCGATGGCGCAGCAGGCCAGGCCGAACGTGGCCGGCCACAGCGAGCCCTTCCGCGTCCAGTTGACCAGCTTCTCGACGGTGGTCAGCATAATTCCGCCGGGAATCTTCTCTTCCAGCGATGCCACGGTGCTTCTCCCTCCTGCCCCGTCAGTCCCAGTCCAGCCCGCCCCGACGCCATACGTAGGCGTAGGCGGCGAACACGGTCACGATGAACAGTGCGATCTCGACGAGCCCGAAGATGGCCAGCGACTCCGCCGACTGCGCCCACGGATACAGGAAGATGATCTCCACGTCGAACACGATGAACAGCATCGCGGTGATGTAGTACTTGATCGGGAACCTGCCGTGCACACCGGCGGGCAGCGGCGTGGGCTCGATGCCGCATTCGTACTCGGCGAGCTTGGCGCGGTTGAACCGGCGCGGGCCGAACGAGTCCGTCACCACCGTCGCGGAGGTCACGACGAAGCCGCCGGCCACCACGAGGAGGATCAGGATCGGCAGATATTCGATGAGCATCGTCATCGCCGGGTCTCCCTTCCATTGCCACCCCGCGAGCCGATCGCACACCGCGAGATGGGCGGACGCCGCGAATCACGCCACGGGAACTCTATCCCCGCGTTCGGCGGGTCTGCTCGGTAAGGCTGGCCTAATGACGGCGCGCCGGAAATCCGCGGCGCCGCGATTCTCGACGCGTCAGGCACTTCGCACCACCGAGGTCATCAGCCGCACCGTACGGTCCGCCCAGTCGCCACCCCGCTGGTCGTACAGCCCGGCGAGCGCCTTGAGGACCAGGTGCATCAGGTGTCGCCGCGGCAGCCCGAGCCGGGTCGCGTATTTCATGACGGCCGGCTTGCCGATGGCCTGGGAGAACAGGCCGCCGAGCCGGTAGTAGGAGCCGAGGTGGCGCTGCATCGCGGTGACGTATCCGTGCAGCGCGGCCTCCCGCGAGGGACCGCTCGAGCGCCCGAGAGCCTGCAGCACCGCCTGCGACGCGATCGAGGCCGATTCCATGGCGTAGGCGATGCCCTCGCCGTTGAACGGGTTGACCATGCCGCCGGCGTCGCCCAGAAGCAACAAACCGTCCTTGTAATGCGGCGCGCGGTTGAAGCCCATCGGCAGCGCCGCGGAGCCGAACTTGCCGATGGCGTTGTCTTCACGCAGGCCCCACTCCTCCGGCGTGCCGTCCAGCCAGGTGCGCATCAACGCGCGATAGTCCGTGCTGCGGAACGCCTTCGACGAGCTGAGCATGCCGAGACCGACGTTCACGGTGCCGTCGCCGAGCCCGAAGATCCAGCCGTATCCGGGCAGCAGCTTCGGGTTCGCCCGGTCGGTGCGGTCCCACAGTTCGAGGTGCGATTCCAGGAAGTCGTCGTGGGTGCGCGCCGCGCTGCGGTAGTAGCGCCGCACCGCCACGCCCATCGGCCGGTCTTCGCGGCGGTGGATCCCCAAGCCCGTCGCCATCCGCGCGGATACGCCGTCGGCGGCCATGACGATGGGCGCGTGGAATGTTTGCGGCCCGTCCTCGGTTTTCGCCGAAACGCCTATGACGGTGTTCGATGCCTGGTCGATCTCCGGAGCGGTCACCATGACGCCCTGATACATGCGGGCACCGGCCTTGACGGCGAGCTGCGCGAGCATCTCGTCGAAGTCCTTGCGCGGCCGCACCAGGCCGAAGTTCGGGAAGTCCGCGAGGGTCGGCCAGTCGAGCTCGAGCGTGGTGCCGCCGCCGACCACGCGGAGCCCGCGGTTCTTGACCCAGTCGTCGCCGGAGACGTCGATGCCGAGCGCGAGGACCTGCTTCACGCCGCGCGGGGTGAGCCCGTCGCCGCAGACCTTGTCCCGCGGGAAGGTCGACTTCTCCAGCAGCAGCACGTCTACCCCGGCGCGGGCGAGGTAGGTGGCGGCGGTCGACCCGGCGGGCCCGGCACCGACCACGATCACGTCAGCGGTGCGATCGGACGGTGCGCTCGGCCGGGCCGGTTCGGCATGTTCGACCGGCTTGACCGACTCGACTGGCTCGGCCGGTTCGACCGGTTCGAGGACGGCGGTCACGGGAGCACTCACCTCCTCACACTTGCGAACCGGGCAGTCCATGGGCCGTGCATCCTGGAACGCCCGGAAACCTCAGCCGGCGGGCTTGTGAAAGCTTTCACGAAGTGTTCCTCGGGGAGTCTAGGCGGCGGCGCGCACCAGTGCTCATCGGGGCCCCGCCGGCCGGCCACGTGCGCGCGTCGAAAGTGCCCTCGGGGCAGCGGCACGCCCCGGAGTACGGGCGGGACGAACAGGCGCGGCATGAACAGCGTCATACCCGGATCGCATGGTGCAGCGCGACCGCACCGAACGTCATGTTCCGCCAGATCACGTCCCGCCACCCGGTTGTCGCGATGATCGCAGCCAGGCTCCGCTGATCGGGCCATGCGTTGATGGAGTCCGCCAGATAGGTGTAGGCCTCCGGGTTCGACGCGAACCTCCGGGCGATCAGCGGCAGGACGTGCTTGAGGTACCAGCGGTAGCCCCACCGCATGGGGGCGAACGGCGGCGTGGAGAACTCGCAGACCAGCAGCTGGCCGCCGGGTTTCGTGACGCGCGCCATCTCGGTGAGCGCGCCGCGGGGATCGACCACGTTGCGCAGGCCGAACGAGATGGTCGACGCGTCGAACACCGCGTCCGCGAATGGGAGCGCCATCGCGTCGGCCGCGACCTTCGGCACCTGCCGGGCGGCGCCGGCCCGCAGCATGCCGAGCGAGAAGTCCGCCGCGACGCACCAGGCGCCGGACCGCGCCAACTCCGCGGTGGACACGCCGGTGCCCGCGGCGAGGTCGAGTACCCGCTCGCCCGCGTGCGGCCTGAGCGCCCGGACCACATGCCGCCGCCAGCGGCCGTCCTGGCCGAGGGAGAGCACTGTATTGGTGCGGTCGTATCGGCCCGCGACATCGTCGAACATCGCGGCGACTTGCGAAGGGTCCTTCGCCAGATCCGCACGAACCATGACCCCAGCTTAGGGCGTGCTAGGGCATGTGCCCGCCGCGTCTGCCTCGGAAGTTCTCCGCCGCGTGGGGGGCTCTGCCGCGCAGCCATGCCCGGATTCTCGTTGACAGGGAGTCCTGCAGAGTTTTCGGGGCGCGCAACTCTGCAGGACTCCCGCTCGACGCCCGCGAGGCCGGGATTCGGGGGGCCTGCGTGACGACTACCCTTGGCAGGCGTGTCCGCCTCTCCCGTCGCACCGACCGACATGGCGCCGATCCGGAGCGTGGTGTCGACGGGATTGGACGGGTCGGGTCCGGCCGATGGACAGCGCACGCGTCAGCGCTGCGTCACGCGGCCGTGGGCCCCGGACGGGGCGGACCTGCTCGGCATGTTGCCGGCGCCGACCGGCTCGGTCGCCTTCATCACGGATGGGGCGGGGCTCGTCGGATGGGGGAAGTATGCCGCGATCAGCGTCGCCGGCGCCGATGCGGCGGCGCAGATCGCGCGCTGGTACGCCGAGAAACGTTCCGCCCTCGATGTTGTCGACCACGTGGGGGTGCGCGGCAGCGGCGCGGTGTGCTTCGTCTCGCTCGGGTTCGCCCCAGGCGACGCGTCCGTCGCGGTGATCCCCGAAGTGGTGCTCGGTCGGCAGGACGGCGCTACGTTCCTGACGCGGATCGGCGACGCGCCGCCGGTGGACCGCGCCGCCGTGACCGCTCCGGGCCAGGTCGCGTATGCGGATGCGGAGATGTCCACCACCGGATTCGTCATGGCCGTCGAATCGGCGGTCGACCGCATCAGGTCCGGCGAGGCGGCGAAAGTCGTTCTGGCACACGGCTTGACGGCCATGACGCAGTTCCCGGTGGACGAGCGTTTCCTGCTCGCCAGGCTCGCGGAGCGCTATCCGACCTGCACTACCTTCGCGGTGGACGGCCTGATCGGCGCCAGCCCGGAGATGTTGATCCGCCGGCACGGCACGCGTATCACCTCGCGCGTGCTCGCGGGGACCGCCTGGCCGGAGCGCGAATCCGATCGGGTCGAAGGGGTTTCGGGTTCTGTCGCGCCGGACAGTGGACCGGGCGCGGCGCCCGATACTGCGGCCGCGTCGTCGCCCGGTCTTCACCGCGTAGCCGCCGATTTGCTCGCCAGCGCGAAGGATCTGGCGGAACACGCCTTTGCCGTGCGGTCGGTGGCGGACGTGCTCGGGCCGATCGCGTCGGCCCTTGCGGTGCCGTCGCACCCGGGCGCGCTCGAACTCGCCAACCTCACGCACCTGGCCACGGACATCTCCGGCGAACTGACGGGTGCCGACCCCGTGCCGTCGGCACTCGACCTCGCGGCCCGGCTGCACCCCACGGCCGCGGTCGGCGGCACGCCGCGGGCGGTGGCCCAGGCGATGATCGCCGAGTTGGAGCCCGCACCGCGCGGCCGGTACGCCGCGCCGGTGGGGTGGGTCGATGCGCGCGGCGACGGCGAGTTCGCGATCGCGCTGCGCTGTGCCCAGGTGACGGGTTCGACGGTCCGGCTGATGGCGGGCTGCGGGATCGTGGCCGACTCCGATCCGGAGGCCGAGGCCCGCGAGGCGCAGATCAAGATGGTGCCCGTCCGCGACGCCCTCGAGGGTTGACCGGCGGCCGGCGCATAGCTCGCGCGTTCCCGAGCCCGCCCGCGTCCACTCCCGATTGTGTGGCCGACAAGAATTCGCCTCGTGTGTGCGCGGTGGGGGCCTGGCGCCACCTCAGACACACCAGCAGTCACATGGCGCAGCGCACGGCTGCTGCAATCTCGGCAGCCATATCGGCGGCGAGCGCGCGCAGGTCGGTGCGGATGAGCGGGACCTCGACGACGCGGAGGCCGGACGCGGGCTCGGCGAGCGCGCCCGCGAGTTCGTCGGCCGTGACTGCCATCACGTGCTCCGCGCCGAAACCCTCGACGATGCCGGCGATTTCGGCACCGGTGGGCGTGCCGAATACCCGCTCGAAGGATGCCGCGTGCCGCGGAGCGCCCTGCTCCAGGGTGGCGAAGATGCCGCCGCCGTCGTTGTTCGCGACCACGATGGTGAGGTCCGGCCGCGGTTCGTGCGGCCCGATCGCCAGCGCGGTCACGTCGTGCAGGAAGGTGAGGTCGCCCATTAGCGCGTACATGGCCCGACCGGGGCCCGCGGCGAGCGCGCAGCCGACGGCGGTGGACACCGTTCCGTCGATCCCGGCCACTCCCCGGTTCGCCAGAACCCGAATTCCGTTGCGGGGCCGGGTGAATCGGCCGATATCGCGCGGAGTCTGGGAGGAGCCGAGGAGCAGCGCCGCCCCGTCCGGCAGCCCCGCCGCCACGGCCCGGGCGAGCACTGCGGAGGTCGCGATGTCGCGACTGGACAGGGCGGAATCGATCGCCGACGATGCCACCGCATCGGCCCCTCGCCAGGACGCGAGCCAGTCGGCCGGCGCGGTCTCGGCGGCCGGACGCACGTTGCCCAGCGCGGGCGCGACCGCGCGCGCCGACCCGGCGAGATCCGCGTAGCCGCCAGGATTGTCGACCACGTCGATGACGATGTCCGCGCGCCCGAGCAGCGCGGTGACGGGCCGGAAGAGCGTCGGCCGGCCCAGCACGATGACGCGATCCGGCAGGTGGGCGCCCAGGAAGTCCGCGTCGGCCAGCAGGTGCACCCCGGCGGCGAGCACGTCCGCGCCGCCGAGCCCGCCGGCCTCGCTGACCACCGGATATCCGGCGCTGGCCACCGTGGCAGCTAGCGGGTGCGTGAGATCGCCGATAAACAGGCACTTCTCACCCGCGCCGGGCGCGGCAACCGTCGATCCAGTCCCGTCCGGCACCGCGATCCGCGTCCACGGCAGACCGCCGCGACCACCAAGCCCAGAGGGACCCCCGAGCCCCGTCGGTACCGAACCGGCGCGGCCGAGAACAACGTCATAGTCGGTTTTCTCGCCGTCCGGCAGCAACGGCACGTCGAACGGGATATTGAGATGCGCCGGGCCCGGCCGACCGGACGCGAACGCCCCGAGCGACGCGGCCACCGCGCGGCACACCTGCCCGCGCCAGTACCCGTTCCGGCCGGAACCAGCGGTGGCAACGGCGATCTCGTGCTGGTAGCGCAGCACACCGGAGCCGAAGACAGTCAGCTGGTCGATCACCTGATTCGCGCCGACGCCACGCAGATGCGCCGGGCGATCCGCGGAGAGCACCACCAGCGGGACCGCGCCGTGATGCGCCTCCAGCACCGCCGGATGCAGGTTGGCCACCGCAGTCCCGGACGTGGTGACGACGACGGCCGGAACCCCCGACGACCGCGCCAGGCCGAGCGCGAGGAATCCGGCCCCTCGTTCGTCGATGCGGACGTGCAACCGAACACGACCGGCCGTGTCCGCGGCGTGCAGCGCCATCGACAGCGGGGCGTTCCGGGATCCCGGGCACAGCACCACCTCGCGCACGCCGTTCGCGCAGAGCTCATCCACCAGTGCGCTCGCCTGCGCTGTCGAGGGGTTCACGCTAGCGATTGTGTCGCACGACGCGGCAGTATCTACTCACGATCTCCGCACATCTGGTGTGATCCATCCGTCGCGGCAGATCTGAACCAAGCGCCATCGGGCGGACCGGCACCGCGCGGCACCTTCGCGCAACCGGGCGCCCGAACGGAGTCGGAGGCGATCGATGGTAGGCAGCGACTCACGCGACCTCACCCGGGCGGAGCAGAGCTATGTCGCGCAGGTGAAGTACCAGCTGCGCCACGAACCGCGCGAACGGCAGCACGCCATGCTCAATACCGTTCGGCGGGTGCTGCTCTCGTCGGCTCCGTACGACGGTTACCCGCGCATCGAGCGGGAGCTGGGGACCCCCGCCGAGTACGCCGCGCGACTGCAGGGGCGGGGCGACACCGCCCATGACGTAGTGTCGCGGCCTGCGGCCGCCCGAACGCGTTCCGCCACCGCATGGCTGTGGGTGCTGTTCGCCGTGGTCGTGGTGATCGTGGCCGTCGTCGCGATCGTCCTGGCCACGCGGTAGCGGCCGCGTCTCTTGGCCGTCAGGCCTGAGCCGACCAAACCTACGCATGCTACTGTATGTGTATGTCCGTGATGGAACGACGACTGCAACTGCTGCTGGACGAGGAGCGGTACTCCCGCCTGTCCGCGGAGTCAAGGGAGTCCGGGCGGAGCATCGCGTCGCTCATCCGTGAGGCGATCGATACCCGGTGGGAGAGCGGATGGGCCGAGCGGCAGGCGGCGGCCGGCAGGCTGCTCGAATGGGTCACCCCGGAATCCGGCGAGCGTGAGCCGGACTGGAGCGAGGTCAAGGCCGCCATGGAGCAAGAGCTGATCGACAAGCTGCCATGACGTCGCCGGTAGTCATGCTTGACACTGCCGTTTTCCTCTATCTACTCGGTACCGACCACGAACTCAAGCAGCCGTGTGTCGACGTGGTGGCAACCGCTCATAGAGGCCTTCTGCGTACCCACGCCAGCGTCGAGTTGGTTCAAGAGGTGTTGGTCCACCGACTGCGCCGTACTGATCGCGCGACGGCTGTAGCCCAGTCGCGCAATGTGGCGAGGACATGCGTGCTGCACCCGTTCGATCGGCGCATCATGCGGCGGATGTTCGATCTCGTCGCCTCCCACGGCCGGATAGGCGGTCGCGACGCGGTACACGCCGCGACCGCC